>Ga0184628_10000953_pt1 | contig 14762 bp, 11 predicted proteins | sample PLM4_5_b1_FD_133149 | JGI IMG/M metagenome (GOLD analysis project Ga0184628, IMG submission 133149) | Groundwater sediment microbial communities from an aquifer in East River, Colorado, USA - PLM4_5_b1 | ecosystem: Environmental > Terrestrial > Soil > Riparian zone | place: USA: East River... | reverse complement strand
GTACCAGACATCCGCCGCCCACAGGATGTGCGAACTGTCCGAGTCAAAGCTCGCTTCAAGCGTGAGGGTTTCGATGGGCTCTCCGGTCGGTTGGTAGTTGTTGATCCAATCTTTGATTTGCTGGCTTTTGGAGAGGTGGCTGGTGCGGGGGAGGTTTGTATGGCCGTAGGTCGCAGGCAGGCGGACGTTTCGAACACTGGCCAGGCCTTTGGCTTTGTAGTTGTTGGCTGGTCCGTATCCGAGAAAATCACCCCCCAGGACGTCCATGCCCTTTTGAAAACCGGTGAACTCCTCCACCGAATCGGGTATGTCTCGCAGCTTGCCATTCATTTCCCATTGATTCGGCAAGGCTCTGCCCAATCCGCCAGCGACGACGGCTGTGGCATACGGGATGCGCAAACCGATCACCGGACGGCGATTGCCGGTCAACGGATCGATGAAATCACAGCGATCCTCGGCTTCCCAGGTCAGCGGATTCCAAACCGGAATCTTCTTTGCTGAATCACCCGTGAGTTTGTACAAGACTTTGATCATTTGAATGCCGCCCTGGCTGTGGCCCACCATCATTGGCCGCAGCCCTTCGCGCTCGTAATACCACGCGAGCATGCCAGAGATTTTTTCACTGCTAATATAGTAGCCAAAAGTCGCACTTCCATCCCTGGGGTTTTCAACACTGGCGCGGGGATAGCCCATTCCCACGAGAAAATCAGCGAATGAAGCGAGGCTCCCTTCGATGGGAAGGACACCGCCTTGAATGATGATAATCCTCGGTGCGGGAGCAGCAGCCAGCACCTCCCGAATGTCAGTCTCGGTTACGTGCCACGGATTGAGTGCCAGGATGCGATCCCGCGTCTCGCGCGAAGGCGAATAACTCCGGTAGGACGGCACCTTCGAGGCTTGATCCACTTGCGTCGGCGTTTTTGCCTGAGGTGCGGTGGTCTTACAACCGGCTGCCACCAGGGCGACACAAAGGCAAAAGACCGGCCTCGATCTCACAAGTTCGCCTCCAAGCCGGGCCTTGCCCGCAGAAACCGCTGTAGTTCGAGCACCCAGTGCTTCTTGATGCTGAACCACATATCGGCCGCCCAAAGCAGGTTCTTGCTCTTAGCCTCGAACTCGATTTCGACAGCCGGCGTCGACACGTGCTCGTTCAATGGGCGGTAGCAGTTGATCCAATCCTTGATCTGCTGGCTTTCCACCAGGTGCCGGGTATCGGGAATTGCCCGGTGAACATAGGCGGAGGGCAGGCGCACATTCCGCACCACCGCATGGCCATTGGGGTAAAAATGATTCGCGGGACCGTAGCCCAGAAAGTCACCCCCCAGCAAATCCATGCCTTTGTAGAAACCACTGAATTCTTCCACAGAATCTGGAATCGTTCTGAGATGTCCAAGCATGTCCCACTGGTTGGGGAGCAGCCTCGTTAGCCCTCCCGCGGCGGCAGCGGACGCGAAGGGGAGCGTCAGCCCAACCACCGGGCGTCGCTGGCCCGTGAGCGGGTCCAGAAACTCGCAGGCGTTCTCTTCTCTCCAGGTCAATGGATTCCATACGTGCAGGTGGCTCGCAGTTTGGCCGGCGAGTTTGCGCAGCACTTTCACCACTTGCAGTCCGCCCTGGCTGTGGCCCACCATCATGGGCCGGAGCCCCTCGCGCTCGTAATACCAGGCGATCACGCCAGCTATCTTCGCGCTGCTTTCATAACAGCTAAAAGTATAGGTGCCGTCTCCCGGGTTGGTGATAGAGATACCCGGGTAACCCATGCCGATGAGAAACTCCGAGAACGAAATCATCTTGCGGTGCACGGGGTAAATGCCGCCATGGATGTTGACGATTCGCGGCGCGGGGCACTGCGACAGCACCTGCTGAACATCCTGCGCGGTGACACCCTCAGGGTCGAGCGACATGATTTTTTGCCGCAAATCACTCGCCGGATTGAATTCTCGACGCACCAGCGTCGCTTCAATCTCCGCGGCGACCGATGGCTCAAGGCCTTTCCGGTCATAGGTGGCGCATCCGGAAGCCAGCAACCCGAGAAAAAGCGTCCAAACCAGAACGATACGGGCTGAGTTTTCACCTGGCCCGGACCTCATGCAGCCTCCAGGTCTGTGAGGCTATCCAGCAGACAGGCCTTTATGCGTTCAATATCCGAAGGGGAAAAGACAGTTGTGCGGAAGCTGATGCCGATATTGGCTCCCGGGCCGGAAGTCGTGAAAGACAAGACCAGCGGAGTCACCGGGCCGGTGGAAACCGCTCGTATATAGTCCGGCGGCTCGCAGCCAAATGCAGACGGCCACAGTGAATTGATGTTCATGTTGGTCAAGCCACCCCAGAGCGGGTAGTGCTTCTGATACAGCTTCTTCTGCCGCCCGGTCGAGAAAAAAGCGAGCAGAAATCGCCCGAGCGACAGTTCCAACGACGTGGCCAGGTAGAGCCGCTCCTTTTTGATCCGAGTGGTCTCGCGGTTGATGTCTGTGGCCAGGACCTTGAGAGGTTGGTCTGGCGCGAGCTTTTGCGTAATCAGGAAGGAACCCAAGTGCAGTCCAAAGCTCTGAATCGCCTCCCTGGGCAGGTCCTTCCGGATGTTGACGATGCATCCCAGCGAGATCCGGTCCCTGCGGTCGGTGGCTCGACCGGTTGCCAGGGGCGTGCAGGATTTCATCAGCAAAGCCAGCAGCACATCATTCACCGTAATTCCCCACGACTTTGCTGCCTGAACCAGCCCACGCAGCTTCTCGGGTCCAGCGGAGAAAAGTGCGAAGCCAATCGCCAGGTCGGACGGATCCTGGAATGCGGGGCGGCACGAGCGTCGCAGGTTGGAAATTTGCGATCGGAGGGCAGCTATTTTCCGGAGGACCACACCCGGCCCAGGGCGAAGCTCCCGTAAGGTTTGTAGGGCACGACGTGAGGAGTGCTCCCCCGCAGCTTCCCCTTTGCCGGTATATTCCTCAACCACCGCTTTCATGAGCAAGACGATTGATTCCCCGTCCGCCACCGCATGAAGATAGGCGATCCCCAGGTGGAAAGAGCCATCGCCCGGGGCGACAAAAAACCGAAAAGGACAGAACGGGCCAGACAGATCAAATGGGGAGTTCAGTTGCCGCTCGATTTCGGTGGCGATCGATTCCCGAATTCCATTTCGGCAATCCAGGAAACTGAGGTCGGGAGCCGGTCCATTGCCGGCGCAGGAATACACTCTGCGGGCGGCATCCACAGTTAATCCCGAGAGCGAGCGACGGTGAATCTCAGCCTCGATTACGGTGCGCAGCCCCTGCCGGTCCGGCACACCGGGGACTCGAACCACGTGCACGGCATTATAGACATGCAGAGAATTCCACGCGAGCATGGTCCTCTGGAAGGCATTAAAACGGGTGCATCTCATTTTTGTCTTCAGTCACGGGGAGACTTTGATCCATCGCGCCTCAGTTGCCAAGTTCCGAGACCGGTGCGAGAGTGGAATGGAAAGGAAAAAAGGTATGGAAACATTAGAACGTGTAGGATTGGATAGGACCGACCTTCGAGTAAAACTCGACGGTGCCGTCGACAAAGCCAAAGCACTTTGTGATCGTCTCCAGACGCAAAGCGCCGCCGCCGCCAAAGCGTCCGACAAGGCCATCCGAGGGCATCCTTATCAAGCCATCGGAACCGCCTTTGGTCTTGGGATGCTGATCGGCTTGCTGACCATGCGGCGGCGACATCAGTAAGTGTCATTTGGTTCTTGATCGTTTGATCGGGGTGGGGACTTCCCGTCGACCCCCGGTCCCCAGTTTTTGGGCCAGGATCGATGGGGACGAGACGTCGACGAGAAGTCCTCATCCCGATCAAAATTGCGTCAGACTTGGAGCTTGATGCAGCCCTGTGGCACGCCTGACGGGGTGTGACCCAGGGGGGAGGTTGGATCCTGCTTAAAAAGTGGATAGCCGGCGGCAGGTTTGCCACGGGTCTCGCAAGGTAGGGCGACTTCCACGTCGTCTCCATTAAGAAGTGCATTGCCCGCGGCAGGCTTCGCACGCTCGCTAAATGCAGGTTTCTTGTTCTTGCGTTCCATTCCCGGCGGAGACGCGGCTTCAGTTCTTAAGCATATGGCTGGTGCTTCAGCGGTTCGGGCATGCGGGCGGTGTTTACCGGGGCTTCGTGGAGGGGAGGGTACAATTTCACAACAAAAGCCTTAATTTTTTGCTTCTCCTTCAGCCGTTTTCCTGAAAGCTTTGCCAAAGCGGCCTGATCCGAACAACCTAACATAATAATCAGACACCGACAGGAATACATATGCTTAGAACCCTCCCGATTTTTTTGGCCTTTCTAGTCATGGGCGTCGCGGACGCCATGGGACCGATGTCCGACGCCGTCAAAACGCAATACAAACTGAGCGATTTCATGGCTACGCTCCTGCCTTTTTTTGTGTTTATTGCTTTCGCAGTGTTCAGCGTTCCCGGCGGGCTGTTGGCGGCTCGGATTGGCAAGAAGAAGCTCCTGCTGCTGGGGCTTGGACTTAATGCGGTGGCCATGCTGGTGCCGTGTCTTGTGGAGCCGGGGTTTGCGCTTCTGCTGGCGTGCATTTTCGTGCTGGGCATTGGCACGACCTTCCTGCAGGTCAGCGGCAACCCGATCATGCGCGATGTCAGCGCTGCCGGCGGGTATAGTCGCAATTTGAGTTTTGCGCAGGGGATTAAGGGTATCGGGAGCGCCTCCTCAAGCTACCTCGTCACCGCGGTTGCTGCCGTTGCCCTGTTTAAGAATATGGGCTGGCGGGGGATGTTCCCGGTGTTTTTTATCCTGATGGCGGTTTCTTTCGTATCGGTGCTGTTGCTCAAGGTGGACGAAACGAAATCGGATGCGCCGCCGAGCATCGGTTCGAGCCTGGGGCTGTTGAAGCAGCCCGTGTTCCTGCTCGCGGTTCTGGGCATTTTCCTCTATGTAGGGGCGGAAGCATCGATGGGGCGATTCCTTTATCCCGGCCTCAAGGGCATGGGCGTCGATGATGCCATGGCCAGCAAGTTTGGCGCGCCCATGTTTTTCCTTTTAATCACCATCGGCCGGCTCCTGGGAGGAGTGGTCCTGACAATTATGAGTCCACGGGCGTGTTTCCGACTTTCCGCTTTGCTGGGTGTGGTGGGAGCGGTTTTGCTGATGCTTGGTTCGCCGGCGCTGGCGATCGCCGGGGTGGTTGCCGGGGGGCTGGGCTTTGCGAATATCTGGCCGATGCTGTTCTCGATCACTGTTGAGGAGAAGCCAGAGTGCGCGAATGAGTTGAGCGGGCTGATGTGCATGGCGATATCGGGAGGGGCGCTGGTGCCGCTGGTGATGGGAAAAATGGTGGACATGAACTTCAAAGCTACTGCCTTTATCGTTCCGGCGCTTTGCTTCGGCTATCTGCTTCTGTTGTCGCTCAAAGGCGGAAAAAAAGCCGCGGTCCCGCAGGGCCAGGCTGCCTAAAGTGAGACCCGGTCGATAACACTCAACATATCAGCAGACGCAAATACCCCATGAAATCGAACAACGACAAACGCATCGTGATGACTCTGGACGGCGGCGGGACCAACTTCCGCTTCTCGGCCATGCGCGGGAACAAACCGGTCACTGAGACGGTGGTCATGCCTTCGAACGGCGACAACCTGAACCAGTGCCTCGCCAACCTGGTCGAAGGGTTCACCCGGGTGAAAAAGCAGTGTCCCACGCCGCCGGTGGCGATTAGTTTTGCGTTCCCCGGGCCGGCGGACTATCCCAACGGCATCATCGGCGACCTGGGAAACCTGCCGGGCTTTCGCGGCGGCGTTGCTTTGGGGCCGATGCTGGAGAACAAGTTCGGCATACCGACGTTCATTAACAACGACGGCGACTTGTTTGTTTATGGCGAGGCGATTGCGGGTTTCCTGCCTTACGTGAATGGCTTGCTGGAAAAGGCCGGCAGTCCGAAACGGTATCGGAACCTGTTTGGCGTCACGCTGGGGACGGGGTTCGGTGGCGGGATTGTGCGCGATGGCGAATTGTTGACCGGCGATAACTCCATGGCTGGCGAAGTGTGGCTGTTGCGGAGCAAGCTCCTGCCGGAGTGCAACGCTGAGGAAGGCGCGAGCATCCGGGCGGTGCGCCGTGCCTACGCGGAAAAGACGGCTACTTCGCTCGACGCGGTCCCGGAGCCCAAAGCTATTTTTAACATCGGCCAGGGCAGGGCCCGCGGCAACCGCAGCGCGGCCCGCGAGGCATTTCGGCGCCTGGGTGAATCGGTGGGCGATGCCATGGGGCAGGCCCTGACGTTGATCGACGGTTTGGCGGTGATTGGCGGCGGGGTTTCGGGTTCCTGGCCGCTCTTTTTGCCGGCGCTGGTGGATGAGCTGAACAGCAATTATACCGCGCCGAACGGCACGAAGTTCCGCCGCCTGGTTCAGACCGCCTACAACCTGGAAGACGCGAGCCAGCGAAAGAGATTCCTGAAGGGCCAAACCCGCGAAATTGTGGTGCCGAACTCGAAGAGCAAGCTGAAGTATGATCCGGAGGCCCGGATTGGCGTCGGCATGAGCCGGCTCGGCACGAGCGAGGCAGTGGCAATCGGCGCGTGCGCTTTTGCGCTGCGCAAACTAAACGGAAAATGAACTCAATGCGCCTCAGCAAGCGGCAGTTCCTGGTCAGGGCGGCCACGGCCACTGCGGCTGCCTGCGCGTGGGAACCGTTGTTCGCGGCGGCCGGCGCCCCGGATACCCAGCGCATTCGCATGAACCTTAACGGGGCATGGGAAGTGGCCAAGGAGGGTGAGGCCGAGTGGCTGGCTGCCACCGTCCCGGGCTGCGTGCATACCGACCTGCTGGCGGCCAGACGAATTCCAGACCCGTATTTTCGCGACAACGAAAAAGCCGTGCAATGGGTCGGGGAAAGCAACTGGGTTTACCGCCGCCGCTTTGAGGTGCCGGGGGAAGTGCTGGAACGGCAGCGAGTCCTCCTCCGCTGCCAGGGGCTGGACTCTCTGGCGGTGGTGAAGCTGAATGGAGTCGAGATCGGGCGCGCGAACAACATGTTCCGCACCTGGGAGTATGACGTAAAATCCGCGCTCAAAGCCGGATTCAATCAACTCGAAATCACGTTTGCCTCACCGCTGCCTTACATGAAGGAGCGGCAGGGGAAGCGGGTGCTTTTCGAGTGGGCCGGGCCGCACGAGCCGCGCGGACGCGCCTGGGTGCGCAAGCAACCGTGCAACTTCGGCTGGGACTGGGGTCCGGTCCTGGTCACGTGCGGCATCTGGCGGGATATTTCGATTGAGGCCTTTGATGAGGCGCGCCTGGGCGAGGTCGCCTTTCTGCAGGATCATTCGGTCAAGGGACGTGTCAACCTCGAGGTGAAGGTGGCGGCCGAGACCCTAACCACGGCCCCACTCAGGGCGCAGGTTATGGTGAGTTTCAAGGGACGCCGGGTTGCGGAGGCGAAGTTTCCGGTTTCGAACGGTTTGGGCCAGGCCAGGCTCGATATATTCCGTCCCCGGCTGTGGTGGCCGGCCGGGTTGGGCGAAGCCGCGTTGTACGATGTGCGCGTGGATTTGCTCGATGCCACGGGCAAGGTGCTGGATCGCAGCTCGAAGCGGCTCGGTTTGCGGACGCTGAAGATGCTGGAAGCCGACGCCAACAACTCTTTGCGTTTTGAAGTGAACGGCATCCCGTTCTTTTCCAAAGGCGCGAACTACATTCCGGCGGATGCCTTTGCCAACCGGGTGACGCCGGAGATCCTGCGGCGCATCGTCGCCGATGCGGTGGCGGTGAACATGAACACCCTGCGGTTCTGGGGCGGCGGTTACTACGAGGAAGGGGAGCTGTTCGATGCGTGCGACGAAATGGGCGTGTGCGTCTGGCTGGACTTCAAGTTTGCCTGCTCGAGTTACCCGGCGTTTGAGGAGGATTTCCTGGAAAACGTCCGGCGCGAGGCCCGGGATCAACTGCGCCGGTTGCGCCACCACGCGTGCATCGCGGTATGGTGCGGCAACAACGAAATCAGCCTGATGACGAAGGACGAGTGGTCCGACAAGTCGATGGGCCGGGCGGACTACGACAAGCTCTTCAAGGAAGTGCTCGGCAGCGAGGTCCACGCGCTCGCGCCGCAAGCGAATTACGTTTCCGGCAGCCCGGACTGCGGGGACACGCATTATTGGCAGGTCTGGCACGGCGGGAAACCGTTCGAGGATTTCCGGACGCTGACCGGTTACCTGAGCGAATTTGGTTTCCAGTCGTTCCCGGAACCGAAAACCGTGCAGTCTTACACCGGGTCGGGGGATCGCACCGACGTGATGTCCGAAATCATGCAGTGGCATCAGCGTTCGGGCGGGAACGGCAACGAGAAGATCCGGGACATGATTCCGCGGTATTTTCGTCCACCCAAAGATTTTGACAGCGCACTATGGCTCAGCCAACTCCTGCAGAGCCACGGCATCAAGCTCGGAGCCGAGTATTGGCGGCAAACCATGCCGAAATCGATGGGCTGCGTGTATTGGCAATACAACGATTGCTGGCCCGTGGCCAGTTGGTCTTCGGTGGATTATTACGGGCGCTGGAAAGCGCTGCATTACCTGGCGCGACGATTTTACGCGCCGATGCTGGTTTCGGGGCGGGAGGACGCCGCCAAGGGACTGGTCGAGATTCACGTTACCAGCGATTTGCTGGACGCCTCGCGCGCCAAGCTCGCCTGGGAAATCACAAACCCGGCGGGTGAAACCTTGTCTCAAGGAACAGAGCCGCTCGTGGTTCCTCCGCAATTCAGCCGGTGCGTCAAAACGCTGGAACTGGGTTCCCTGACCGAAAAACACGGAGCCGATAACCTGCTCGTCTGGCTCAAGTTAGTGCTCAACGGAAAGGCCGTTTCCGAGAACCTCGTGACTTTGGGGCCGCCGAAAACCATCGCGCTATTGAATCCGGAATTGCGCGCGGGGATCGCGAAGGAGCGCAGCGGCTACCGCGTCAAGTTGACCGCCACGAAGCCGGCTCTTTGGACCTGGCTCGAACTCGATGAGGTCGACGCGAAGTTCTCCGACAATTTTGTGCATGTGACCGCGACTGCGCCGGCATCTATCCTGGTCCAACTGGCCCAGGAAATGGCGGCGGCGGACTTTGTGAAGGCGCTGCGCGTGCGGAGTCTTTTCAATACATACATCTGAGACTTGGATTAGGATTGAGATTACGAGCAGGAGCCCCCAATTGTTCCCTAAGAATTTATGAACCGACGAGAATTCATTCGCAATACCACCCTCATTGCCTCCGCTGCGGCGGTGGCGCCTTCTGTTTTCGGGGCCGACAGCGGCTACCCGAGCGTGCGCGTTGCTGAGGGCAAGCGCAACTTCAAGAGCGTCGCCGTGGAGAAGGCCATTGCCGAGGTGCGCTCAAAGATCGGGAACAAGGAACTCGGTTGGATGTTTGAGAATTGCTTCCCGAACACCCTGGACACCACGGTAGATTTTGGGGCCGTCGATGGCCGGCCGGACACTTACGTGATCACCGGCGACATCGACGCGATGTGGCTGCGCGACAGTTCAGCCCAGGTCTGGCCTTACCTCCAATTGATGAGCGGGGATCGCGAACTGCAGCAGTTGATCGCCGGGGTGATCAATCGGCAGACCCGGTGCATCCTGCTGGATCCGTATGCGAACGCCTTTTACAAGGACGCCTCGAAAGTCAGCGAATGGAAGAGCGACAACACGGTGATGAAGCCCGGCGTTCACGAACGCAAATGGGAGATCGACTCCCTCTGTTATCCCATCCGGCTGGCCTACCGTTATTGGAAGAGCACGAGCGACACCGCACCGTTCGACGACGCCTGGCTGAAGAGCATCGGGCTCATTCTGCAGACCTTCCTGGAACAACAGCGCAAGACCGGACACGGCCCTTACCGGTTCATGCGCCGCACGGAGGTGGCCACCGACACCGTGCCGGGCCGGGGCTACGGTAATCCCGTAAAGCCCGTGGGCCTGATCGTGTCGATCTTCCGTCCCAGCGACGACGCCACGGTTTTTCCGTATTTGGTGCCGTCGAATTTCTTCGCCGTAGTCAGCCTGCGACAGGCGGCGGAAATGGTGGAGACCATCAAGAAAGACACGGCCCTCGCGAAGCAATGCCGGGCCTTGGCCGACGAAGTGGAGCATGCGCTGCGGGTCCATGCCACGGTCGATCATCCCAGCGCCGGGCGCGTGTATGCCTTCGAAGTCGATGCCTACGGGAACTACTACTGCACGGACGACGGCAACATCCCGAGCCTGCTCTCGCTGCCGTACCTGGGGGCGGTAAAGGTCAACAGCGGACTCTATCAAAACACGCGGCGATTACTGCTCTCGAAGCAGAACCCTTATTATTGCATCGGCACGGCGGCGAGCGGATTGGGCGGGCCGCACGTGGGCATTGACATGGTGTGGCCGCTGGGAGTGATCATCCAGGGGCTAACCAGCACCAACGACCGCGAGATCAAGCAGTGCCTGCACACCCTGCAAACCACGCATGCGGGCACCGGCTTCATGCACGAGGCCTTCCACAAGGATGACCCGAAGAAGTTCACCCGGTCATGGTTTGCCTGGGCGAACACGATCTTTGGCGAGTTGGTGCTGAAGACCTACCAGGAACGGCCGCAGATTTTGAGCTGAGAAATCGCTCCGTCCCAAACCTGTGTTAGATTTTTATCGTCGGCAGCCATGACGAATTTGATTTTCACCATGCAAAACAAATGTCTGGTCGCGTCGGGTTTCGCTATTGGTTTTGCCACCGCGATCTACGCCCAGGACGCCATCCCCCCCTTTCCCCTGGACCCGAACCAGGTGTTGGAACGCACGTGTTTCCAGACGGGGCAGGCCTGGAGCCCGAATGGAAATCTGCGGTCGGACGTGGCGATAGTCTACGGGATCGACGCGAAATTGCCGGACCGCATCGCGACCTGGCGGCAGCGCGGTTACCGGATTCACGTGATGACCGGGGTGTCGTGGGGTGAATACCAGGATTACCTGTATGGCCGGTTTGATGGGATCAACCACGAGGACGAAGCGCAGACGGAGAAGGACGGCAAAAAGATCAGCCACGGCGGCGATGTGTATTACATGTCCCCAGGGACGAATTTCGGCAAGTTTCTGTGCGTGGGAGTGCAGCGGGCGCTGGACGCCGGGGCAGAGGCGATCCACATGGAGGAACCGGAATTTTGGGATCGCGCCGGTTATTCGGAAGGATTCAAACGCGAATGGCGTTCCTATTACGGCGAGGACTGGCAGGCTCCGCACAGTTCCGTGGACGCCCGCTGGCGGGCGTCGAAGCTGAAATACTTTCTTTACCGCCGCGCGCTCCAACAGGTCTTTGATCATATCCAGGAATACAACCGCAAAACCGGCCGCCATGTCCGTTGTTACGTCCCCACCCACAGCCTCCTCAACTACGCCCAGTGGTGCATTGTCAGCCCCGAATCCAGCCTCGCACGCCTCCAGGGCTGCGACGGCTACATCGCCCAGGTTTGGACCGGCACTTCCCGCTCCTCCAATCGCTTCCGCGGCGTGGAGCGTTCCCGCACGTTCGAGACCGCTTTCCTCGAATACGGCGCCATGCAAAATCTCGTCCGCGCCACCGGCCGGACAGTGTGGTATCTGAACGATCCGATCGAGGACAATCCCAACTATGATTGGCCCGATTACCGGGTGAATTGGGAATCCACGATGGTGGCCTCGCTCCTGCAGCCCGAAGTCTGGCAGTTCGAAGTGGCCCCCTGGCCCGAACGGGTGTTCGGAGGGCGTTATCCAAAGTCCGCCAGGCGGGAGGAGCGCGAGCCAATGCCGCCGAAGTATGCCACGGAACTCCAGACCGTCATCAATGCGCTCAACGATTTGAAGCAGCCGAAATTCGAGTGGGACTGCGGCACGATCGGCATTGGGGTTCTGGCGAGTGATTCACTGATGTTCCAGCGCGGCCAGCCCACGCCGAGCGATCCGCACCTGGGGAATTTCTATGGCTTGGCGATGCCGTTGCTGAAGCGGGGCCTGCCGGTGGCGCCCGTGCAGTTGGAGACCGTCACCATCCCGAATTGCCTGAAGGATTTCCGCGTGCTGCTGCTGAGTTACGACGGCCAGAAGCCGCTCTCGCCTGAGGTGCATCCGGCTCTGGCCGAATGGGTCACAAAAGGCGGAGTGTTGCTCGTGTGCGACGCGGATGCGGACCCCTATAACAAGGTGCGCGACTGGTGGAATTCTGACGGGAAAACCTACGCCACCCCGCGCGAGCATTTGTTTGAGCAGCTCAAGTTTGCGGCGGCAACCCCGGACGACAAGCTGCATAAGATCGGCAAGGGCGGCGTTATTTGGATGCGCGAGCGTCCCGCCGATCTGGCAGCCCGCGCCGAGGGCGCCGACAAGGTCGTTTCTGCCACCCGGCAGGCGGCCGAAGCCGCCGGGCTGAAATGGCGGGAGACGAATTACCTGCTGCTGCGCCGCGGGCCCTACGTGATCGCGGCGGGGCTGGATGAATCCATCGATGGTGCGCCGCGAGTTTTGAAAGGCAGGTTCGTGGATCTGTTTGACGCGGACCTCCGCGTGGCGCGGGACCTCAGACTGGAGCCCGGTTCCCGCAGATTCCTGCTCGACCTCGACGCGGCCGCGAAAGGAGAGCCCCGGGTATTGCTTTCCGCGTGCAAAGCGCTGGATCTGAAACGGGGCAACGACCTGACGTTAGCCGTGGAAGGCGTGGGGAAAACCCCGGCCATTGTCCTGGTGAATGCGCCCAAACCGCCGAAGGAGGTGACCCTGGGAGGAAGTGCGCTTAGCTCGTTCGAGTATTCTGCGGCGGAACGTTTGCTGTGGGTGCGTTTTGAGAATGATGTCCGGCCGCGGGAGCTGAGCATACGGTTCCAGTAGGACAATCCGATAATACCCGGCGCCCATGGCTAAACTTGTTTTTGACATCGAAACCACCGCCTTACCCGTCGAAATATTCGATGAGGCCCAGCAGGAATACCTGTTTCGCGAGTGCGAAAAGATCCCCGATGAGATTGCCCGGGAAACCCGGCGGGGCGAGATCAAGCAGCAATTCAGCCTTTGGCCGTTCACGGCCCAGGTCGTCTGCATTGCGATGCTGAATGCGGACACGTCGCGGGGACAGGTCCTGTTCACTGCGGACGATTACGAGGATGACGGTTCGGACGCGGGACCGGTGGAGTTTGTGCCGTGCATGGACGAGGTGGAATTGCTGACCGCCTTCTGGGACGTGGCCCGGCACTATGAACACATCGTCACCTTCAACGGGCGGGGGTTTGACGTGCCCTTCATCTATTTGCGCTCGGCGCTGCTGAATGTGCCAATCACACGAAAGGATTGGCTGGGCTACCGGTTTGCCACCGAGCCGCATTGCGACCTGGCAGAGCAATTCACCTTTTATGGCGTGAGCGGCCGGGAAGGCGCCGCTCGCCGTTTTAATCTGGATTTCTATTGCAAGGCATTCGGCATCGAATCCCCAAAGGCCATGGGTGTGACCGGGCGCGATATTTCCACCTTGATCGCGGAAGGCCGCTACGGGGAGATCGCGCAATACTGCCTGCGGGACGTGAAGGCGACCGTGCTGCTCTACCAGATTTGGAAGGACAGGCTCGCCGGGGTCAAATAGTGAGTGGAAGAGGAAACGGGCACCCTTTGCGTCGTGCGCTACAGCGCTACATTGAGAAGACAAAGATGAGTTTGCTGGTTTGTTTCGCGGTGAAAGAGGAAGCAGCGCCGTTCCTGAAGGGCGGGGGAGGGGCGCGCGCCCGGGTAGCCGTTACCGGGATGGGGCGGCGGAATACAGCCAGGGCATGGGAGGCAGCGCTTCTTGCGGGTGTTCCCGGGATGGTTTTGACGTGCGGGTTTACCGGGGGATTGAAACCTGAACTCAAGCGGAGCACGGTGATTTTTGAGACCGGGGACGCGAGCCTGGGCGCCGTGCTTGCCGAATGCGGCGCTTTGCCTGGGAGATTCCAGTGTGTGGATCGGGTGGCGGCAACCGCGGAGGAAAAACGGACCTTGCGCCATGCGTGCGGGGCCGATGCCGTGGAAATGGAGTCCGCCGTGGTGCAGGAGGAGTGCCGCAAGCGAGGCATCCCTTGCGCGACCGTGCGTGTCGTTCTGGACGAGGCCGGCGAGGATCTGCCATTGGATTTCAATGCCCTGATGACTCCGGAAGCGAAGATAAGCCCGATCAAGCTGATGGGGGCGCTGATCAGAGCACCGGGGAAGATACCAGAGCTAATTCGGTTTCAGAAACAAACCGTGGCGGCGGCTGGCAGGCTGGGAGAGGTGCTGCTGCGGGTTTGCGCGCCGAAGCCTTAATTTTTGCTTCTCCTTCGCCCGTTTTGCATGCACTCTTCGCACCTGTTTTATGCTTTGGTCTCAAACGATTATACCAACTTTGAAGGAAACGCCGGCGGAAGCGGAGATTGCTTCGCACAAGCTCCTATTGCGCGCCGGGCTTATCCGGAAACTCACCGGCGGGCTTTACACATTTCTCCCTTTAGGTCTGCGTGCCCTCCGCAAAGTCGAACAAATCGTGCGTGAGGAAATGAACCGGGCCGGGGGGCTCGAAGTTCTGATGCCGGCCTTGCAGCCTCCCGAAATCTGGCAGCAGAGCGGACGTTACGAAGCGGCGAAAGATGTCCTGTTCAAGGTGCGCGATCGCGCCAAAAAAGAGTGGGTGCTGGGCCCGACCCACGAGGAGGTCATCACCTCCCTCGTCGCCGGCGAGATCAACTCCTACCGGCAATTGCCCAAGAATTTCTACCAGGTCCAGACCAAATTTCGCGACGAG
>Ga0184628_10000952_pt1 | contig 14805 bp, 12 predicted proteins | sample PLM4_5_b1_FD_133149 | JGI IMG/M metagenome (GOLD analysis project Ga0184628, IMG submission 133149) | Groundwater sediment microbial communities from an aquifer in East River, Colorado, USA - PLM4_5_b1 | ecosystem: Environmental > Terrestrial > Soil > Riparian zone | place: USA: East River... | reverse complement strand
GGAACGAACTCGGCTGCAGTGATTGTCGTGTTGGGTAATGAAAGGGATTTCAGCGCTTCGCAGGGAGCCTGCTATGCGAGGGCCGCGAGAAGAACAATTGCCATTCCACTGAACATTGCCATTACCTCCTGAAATTCTCAGCCGGAATTACTTTACCCCTCACCCGCTCCCTTCCGGAGAGGGATTTTGATCCGAACTCTCTCCGGACGCCAACCTGCTAGAACATTCCATGGGGGTTCATCGGCGTTTCCGGAACATCCTGGATGACGTCCCAATGCTCGACAATTTTCCCGTTCTCCAGCTTGAAGATGTCGACGACGGCGCGCCCAAGTGTGTCTGGCTCGTGGACGGAGTGGGCATGCAGGATTACGTAATCTCCGTCGGCGAACACTCGTTTAATTTCAGTTCGCGATTTGGGGAAGCTTTTCTTCAGGAACTGCAGAAATCCTTTAAGCCCTTCGGGCCCATCGACCGCGCCGGGATTGTGCTGCGTATAGCGGGTACCCAGATACTTTGACGCGGCATCAAAATCTTTTTCATTGATCGCCTTCTCGTAGAACTCCATCACCATCTTCTTGTTGGCTTCCAGTTGCGTCATCGGTATTCTCCTTACTGCCCTCTACCTGATTTTCGTCAATTCTACATGAGGAGTCGCATATGAGCAGGTGGCGTAACCCAACACGGCGGGAGTTCCTCCAATCGAGTGCTCTCCTGGTCACGGCGACATCGGCATTCGGGTGGCAGGGCGCATCTCAGCGCATCAGCACCATCGCAGGAACAGGCATGATGGGCATGGCGGCCGATGGAGATACCGCGGACCGCGCTCCGATCAACAATCCCTTCGGACTGGTGATCGGACCCGATGGCGCTCTCTACTGGGCCGAATTTGGAAGCCACCGCATTCTTCGCCTCGATCTGGCCAGCAGGAAGATCTCCGTCGTCGCCGGCAACGGAACGCGAGGTTATTCGGGAGATGGCGGCCCCGCGAACAAAGCGCAGCTGAACACGCCACATGAAGTGAGATTCGACAGCAAGGGGAACATCTACGTTGCCGAGCGCGACAATCACGTCGTGAGATACGTCGATATGAAAACGCTCATCATCTCCACGGCCGCCGGCACCAACATGGCGGGCTTCAGCGGCGACGGCGGAACCGCAAACAAGGCGCAATTGAACCAGCCTCACAGCATTGCACTCGATCGTTCGGACAACGTTTTCATCTGCGACATTGTGAACAACCGCATCCGGCGAATCGATCCGAAAACGGGAACAATCTCCACGTATGCCGGAACGGGGGCGCGAACGCCAGCACCCGAGGAAGGCGGATTGGCCGACACCTCGCTTCCCGGCCCGAGGTCCATCGATGTTGCACCGGACGGCAAAATGTACCTCGTCCTTCGCGAAGGAAATAAATTGTTCGTGATCGATCCCGCAGCGGGACGACTGAAGCATCTGGCGGGAACCGGAGAGCTGGGCTATACGGGCGATGGCGGACCAGCGCTCGGCGCAAAATTCGGCGCACCCGGGAACGCACTGAACGGTCCAAAGGGAATTGCCTATTCCCCGGACGGTTCCCTTTATATTGCCGACACCGAAAATCACGTTGTTCGAAAAATCAACTTGCAGACTGGAATCGTTTCGACAGTCGTGGGGACCGGCGAACGTGGCGACGGCCCGGATGGCGACCCGTTGAAGTGCAAACTCGCACGGCCGCATGGACTGTTTCTTGCCGGCCGTACTTTGTATATCGGTGACAGCGAAAACCATCGCATACGCGTTCTGCAGTAATGGAATTTGAAAGGAGCATCACCAATGTCTCGGAAGGCCATTCTCGCAACTTTGTTCACTTTGTTCGCGTTCATCTCGTCAGCGCTACTGGCGCAGGCTCCCACTCCATACGGCGCTCCAATTGGCGTCGAAACCGCAAAGAAAGTTGCGGCTGTTGCGGTAGCCGAAGCTAAGAAAAACAACTGGACGATGTGCATTGCCATCGTCGATCCGGGCGGAAATCTCGTCTATTTTGAGAAAATGGACGGCTCGCAGACCGGCAGTGTCAACGTTTCGATCGATAAGGCACGATCTGCAGCGTTGTTTAAGCGGCCCGGCAAAACATTTCAGGACACTCTGGCCGCCGGCGGAGACGGCTTGCGCTTACTGCAGTTGCAAGGCGCGATTCCAATCGACGGCGGATACCCGCTGGTCATGGACGGAAAGATTGTCGGCGCCATTGGCGCTTCGGGCGGCACCAGTGATCAGGACGGAGTCACGGCCAGAGCCGGCGTGGAATCGGTGAAGTAGGGGACTGGCAGATAGCGGCAATTGCATACTTGGCAAATCCGAGCGACCACCCCTCCTGGCCAGGGGCGATTCCCGCTTGTTGTGCTTACCCAACTTCTGGAGTCGCGTCAGACTGTCACTACGATCTAAAAAGGAGACCACATGGATTCCACGAAAACTCAAGGTAGTCGGTTGTGGAGCGGATTTAAAAGCATTGCCTCCACATTGGTATTCGTGTGGCTCATCACCCATCACATCGCGCAAGCCACGGTTGTACCTACGGAATCCATGTCGCCTACAATCCTGGTGGGAGACCACTTCTTTCTCGACAAGGTGGCGTTTCCGGCAAACTATCCGCAAGCTCTGCAGAAATTCCTGCCGACCCGGACAATCAAGCGAGGCGAGATACTCGCGTTCTGGTCTCCGGAGACTCCCGACCTTCGTCTGGTGAAACGTGTAGTTGGGCTTCCCGGCGAAACCATCGAACTCCGCAATAGGATCGTTTACATCAACGGTCGTAAGCTGGATGAAACTTATGTAGTGTTCTCCGATTCCCTGAATGTTCCGCGAAGGGACAATATGGAGCCAGTGACGATTCCGGCGGATTCATTTTTCATGATGGGTGACAATCGCGATAAGAGCAACGACAGCCGGTTCTGGGGAGTCGCGCGGCGTGAAGAAATAATAGGAACGCCGCTGTTTGTGTACTGGTCTTACGACAGTGGTCCCTATCAACCGAACAGAACATGGGTGGAATTGGGAAAGTCTTATGCGGATGTGGCGACGCATTTCTTCAGCAATACGCGATGGTTTAGAACGGGAACGATGGTGAAGTAAGACGGGAACAAAAGAAAACAGTGTACCCCTCACCCGGCCGCTGGCGCGGGCCACCCTCTCCCGTCGGGAGAGGGATTTTTTTCAAAACTACTTTGCAGACGTCAGTTTTCGGATCAGGGCGGCGGTGCTTTCATGCGGTACGGCCGAGCTGCCGTCAAAACCCGCGCTTCCGGCCAGCCCCATTGCAAGATCGAGCGGAGTACGGCCATTACGATCTTTCAAATCCAGTTTTGCTCCCTGATCGACAAGAAACTGAACAACGGGATCAAATCCCTGAAGCGCAGCGCCGTGCAGTGCTGACCGTCCGGTATTCTCGACCGCATTGACATCGAGGCCTGCCGCCAGGAGCAGCTTGATGGTTTCGATCATGTCGGCGGAAGTCTTGTGCCGCCCCGTCGTGTCTTCTTCCTTCGTACCAACGCCAGCCGCAGCCATCAACGGAGTGATCCCGCCTCGGCCCGCAAGCTTCGGATCTGCGCCCTTCTCGAGCAGAAATTTCACAACGACAACGTCGGCTGCTTTTCCGGCACGAACCATAGGAGTCGTTCCGGCACCCAGCATGGTATCGTCACCACGATCCAACTTCGTTCGATAAGGTTGCTGCTGTTTCAACTGAGCGTTCACATTTGCGCCATGAGCAACAAGTGCCTGAATGACATCGAAGCTCGTCAACTCGTTGTCAATTTCCTTAGGAGCAGGCCTGTTCGATTCAGGCATGGTGTGCGCATCTACCGCTGCATAGAGCGGCGTTACACCGGATTTGTGAGCCAGATTCGGATCCGCATTCTTGTCCAGCAACGCGCCTGCAGCGTCATACTGACCGTTCATGAGCGCCAGGATCAACGGCGTGTAACCGTCGGGATCCGCCGCATTGACATCTCCACCGGCCGCAGCAAGTATCGGGATGCAGGCGGCACTACCCTCGCGAGCAGCCAACATTATTGAGGTGAATCCGCCAAGGGGCATCCATTTCTCACGCGGCTCCGCGGACTGCTGTCTTTCCCATTTCACAAGATTCGAACGGGCATTCACATCTGCGCCATGCGCAATCAATTCCTTCACCATGTCCGGATGATTCTGCGCGGCGGCCCACATCAGCGCGGTTTGTCCTTTCCAGCCGTCCTTTGAATCAACGGTGGCGCCACGAGCCAGAAGCACCTTCGCAGCAGCCACATTTCCCGTACGTGCCGCGGTCATCAATGCCGTTTCCCCTTCGGTCCCGACTTCATTGGCGTCGGCACCGGCTTTCAGCAGCTTCTCCAGCATTGGGGCGCTGCCATTCAGAGATGCCAGGTAGAGCGGCGTCACGCCATATCGGTTCGCAACTTTAACTTTCGCGCCTCCGGCGATCAGCTTGTCGGCGAGTGCGAGATCGTCGGCTCGCACCGCCCAGTGCAGTGCGGTCGTCCCGTCGACTTCGGGCGTATTCACGTCGACCTTCTGCTGGAGAAGATTTGCCGCTGTGGCTTTGTCTCCCTTCCTTACCGCCTCGGCGAGACGCGTGTCTGGAGGAACGGACAAAGCGACCAGACCTGAGAGCGACAGGAGGACTGCTGCAGTCACGACGCGCTTCATAATTCAGACATCTTTCCCGTGCTGTCGCCAAGGCTGTCCATCGGGACGCCGGCCTTGTCCAGCAACGTCAGGAGAAGGTTCGTCATTGGTGTGTGATCCGGGTATTTCAGGTGGCGGCCGCCCTTCATGCTGCCGGAAGCTCCGCCGGCTACCAGAATCGGCAGAGGGAAATGGTTATGCGCATTGCTATTGCTCATGTTGCTGCCGTAGAGAATGATCGAACTGTCGAGCAGTGAACCCGCGCCATCCGGTGTGGTTCGCAGCTTCTCCAGGAACTGGGCAAACAGGCTGATGTGATAGGTCTGGATCTTGACGTTCTTGTCCATCTTTGCCGCCTGATTCGAGTGGTGCGAAATGGCGTGATGTCCGTCGGATACTCCCACCTGCGGATACGTCCGGTTGCTGATTTCTCGTGCGACCATGAACGTGGACACTCGCGTCACATTCGCCCGATATGCCAGCACCAGCAGGTCGTACATCATTTTCACGTGATCCTCGTAAGAATACGGAATCCCCGTAGGTGCATCCGGCAGCGTCAACTGCGCGTCCGCCTGCTGCGAGCCGGCGTTCTGAATCCGGCGTTCGATTTCACGAACGCTGTCCAGATAGTCGTTCACTGTTGTGCGATCCTGAGCGCCAAGCTTCTTCTGCAGGTCCGAAGACTGCTGCATGAACAGATCGAGGACGCTGCGATCTTCCTGGGTTCGAGCCATTCTGGAAGCAGCGCTGCCGCCTAGTCCGAACATCCGTTCAAAGGCTTTTCGAGGATTGATCTCCATGGGCAGCGGCGTTGTGTGCGTCCGCCAGGAAATCGTGTTCATGTAGATGCAGCCGTAGTCGCGGTCGCAGGCTCCGATCAATCCGGAGTGATCTTCCGTTCCAAGTTCAATCGAAGGCAGTATCGTGTCCTGACCGATCTTCGATGCGGCGTACTGGTCGGCCGTGATACCTGCAAACGCATCCGTACCCTGAGTCGCCTTCGGACGAACGCCGCTCAGAAACGTTGCCGGGCTCAACGAATGCACGGCCGTTGTGTCTGCAGCCTGATGACCAAGCCCGCTGATGATGTTGAGCTTGTCGCGGAACGGTTCCAGTGCCTGAAGAATGGGAGTGAATTCGAATCCGGCGCCTTCCGTCTTCGGGGTCCACCGATCCATGATCGCGCCATGCGGCACATACACAAATCCGAGTCTGGGATTCGCATTGGCCGCGGTCCGGACCTGCGCAGTCAGCGCGGGAACCATGCTGTCCAGAAATGGCAAAGCGAGTGTCGCGCCAACTCCTCCAGCGGCGGCATGGAGAAACGTACGGCGGGAAAGGTGCTTCTTGGTAATGAACATGGCTCTCTCCTAATTCTTCGTCTTCATCTGAAACGGTGTACTCTTCACGATATTCATGACCACTGTCGTAAATCGATAGTTGTTCTTTGAGGAGTCCTTGACGATCGAACGAACCACCGGCATGTCGTAATACTCCAGACCGCGGCCGAGCGCATAGGTCAGCATCTTTTCGGTCATGGTGTTGACGAACTGTTCCGGATGCTTCATCAGGGCCTCGCGCAGACTCACCGGACCACTGACCTTCGTTCCATCTGCCAGCTGACCGGACGGATCAATCGGACCGGAAAAGTCTTTCTTTCTCCACTCCCCTGTCGCGTCGAAATTCTCAAGCGAAAATCCCAGCGGATCCATCACCGCATGACAAGTCGCGCAAGCCGGAGTCGCGCGGTGCTGCTCCAGGAGTTCGCGAACCGAACGGGGTTTTGCCCCCTCTTCGTTTTCCTTCAACGGCGGCACTCCCGGCGGTGGCGGCGGGGGTGGGGTTCCCAGGATGTTCTCCAGTATCCACTTGCCCCGCAGCACCGGAGAGGTGCGATTCGGATATGAGGTTACCGTGAGTACACTCCCCTGTCCAAGTAGTCCGAATCGCGTTGGATCCGTCAACGTGACACGGCGGAACTGGCTGCCGTAAATGTTGGGAATACCGTACTGCTTTGCGAGCCGTTCGTTCACGAAAGTGTAGTTCGCGTTCAGCAGATCCACGACGCTTCTGTTTTCCCGCATGATGCTTTCGAACAACATTTCCGTTTCGCGGCGATAGGCCTGGCGAAGGTTGTCGTCGAAGTTCGGGAATGTGGGCCCATCCGGCCGCGCACTCGCGAGATTGCGAAGGAACAGCCACTGACCGGCAAAATTGCTGACAAGGGCATTGGAACGCGGGTCGGCGAGCATGCGCTGCACCTGGGCATCGATGACAGCGGATTCCTTGAGCCTCCCCTTTTCCGCAAGGCTCAAGAGCTCCTCGTCAGGGATGCTGCTCCAAAGGAAGAACGACAATCGCGATGCCAGTTCCAAATCCCCCAATTTGTAGCTGGCTCCTGCTGCTACGTTAGCGGGATCGATTTCAGTTCGGAACAGAAACCGTGGGCTGGTCAGGATCACTTGAAGTCCGTTTTCGATTCCGGTTTCAAAGGTGCCCTTCTTCCTGCCGCTTTGGAAGATCTCCATCAACCGGACCATATCGGTCTCGGCTACCGGCTGGCGATAGGCGCGCCGTGCAATCGTCGAAAGGATCTTCCTCGCGCATGCCGTTTCATCGGCGGCACCTGTTGGCTGGCAGGACAGAATGCGACGTCGGCTTGGCGCATCACCGGATCCTGTCGACTTGAATGGCCCGGTGATGTCGACATGGTCGATCTGCGGAATGCCGTTCATGTTCTGAAGATCGTGATCCCGCGTGTGCAGCTGCAGAGGCTCATCCGACTCCGCCGAAGCCTTCCTGAGAAACGTTACACCGACGACGTGCGGGCCGGCTTTCAAAGGAAGACGGATCTTTGTACGCGCATCGATGGCTTCCGCGGCGGTGGCAAAGTTGGCATCGGACATTCGGTTGTCGTCGGGGCCGCCAACCGGGACGAGGAAGACGCGCTCGTCGTCAACGCTGATCTCGAGCTGGTGAGGCCACTCGAGTCCCGGCATATAGCCAAGGACATTCCGGAGCAACACAACGTTCAGGTCGTATTCGGCATCGAGCGGAAAATTCTTGCGAATCAGAATGCCGCCTCGCGTCCCCAGCGGCAGTCCATCAACGTGGTCGGCCTGGGATCGATCAGGCGGAATTCGAAAAGTCTGAGTCACGGGTAAAGTTGCAGGGTTGCCCATCGCCAGGCTGCTGATCTTTCGAGATGCGGCCAGGTACTGCTCCAGCAGCGATGGTGAGAGTCGCAAGACGTCAGCAATGTTGTCGAATCCGTTGCTCTCATCGTCCGGGGGGAGGAGTTCGGCGACATCCAGTTCGAGGTCCAGAAGATCTCGAACGGCATTCCCATACTCTGTCCGGTTCAGGCGATGAATCGAAGTTCGCCCCGGGTTGGGTTTCGCCAACCCCGCACGGTCGAGCGAAGTCTCAAGCATGGAAATCATTCCATCGACTGCGGCCTTGTCCGGCTTGGGTTGACCGAGCGGCGGCATCATTCCTCCGCGCAGCTTCACCACTACCTTTTCCCAGGTTTCCGCACCTTCGGAGATACGGTCGAGGTTCATCGTATCGAGTGTGAGACCTGAAACTCTGTCGTCTACGTTATGACACTTAACGCAGTACTGGTCGAGCATGGCCCGCTGGGGGGACTTTGAGGCTGCAGAAGCGGAACCCGATGCAGGGCCGGATGCAACGCCAGGGGCACGCTGAGATCCGAACACCGACAGCGTGATCAACGCCATCAGCAGAACCACAGCAACGGTGAAAATCCGTAGAATCGGGTTTCTAAAATATCTTCGCAACATATTCAAATATGGATCGTTAAGTCTTCCGCGTAGCTTATCAATGCCGTAGCCGCAGGTCAATCGAATGAGAGGACTCCGCATGGTATACTTCGGCCCGTTTTCACCATGGGCCAACGATGGGAATGACGATCGCGGAAAAAATCCTTGCTAAGAAGTCCGGGCATGCTTCGGTGACCCCCGGTCAGATCGTCGATGCCTATCCGGATCTGGTCATGAGCCATACCGCAACCTGGCGTTCCGTCAGCGTCATGGAGAAGATCGGCGCTACGAAACTATACAATCCCGATCGAATCGCCATCGTCCTGGACCACATTTCCCCCGCGAAAACCGAAAAGAACGCCATCGATCAGCAGAAAAGCCGCAACTTCGCCCGTCAGTACGGCATCCGCAAGTTTTACGACATTGACGCCGGCATTGCCCACCTGGTGCTGATGGAAGCCGGGCACGTCGGTCCGGGGGACCTGATCGTCGGAACTGATTCGCATTGCACGATTTATGGAAGTCTGGGCGCGCTGGGCAGCGGCATTGGCTATACGGAAGTCACTTCGGTTTGGCTCACGGGAAAACTGTGGATGAAGGTACCGGATACCTATCGCATTCGCCTGAAAGGAACCTTCCGCAAAGGTGTGTATTCGAAGGACCTTATGCTGCATCTGATCGGCAGTCTTGGCGCCGATGGCTGCACCTACAAATCCGTGGAATTCTACGGCGACATGGTTGCGAATTTGAGCGTCTCCGAACGTATGACCATGACGAATCTCGCGATGGAAATGGGAGTGAAATGTGCGTTCGTTCCGCCGGATGCGAAGACTCGCGAGTATCTTAGCGGACGCTTGAAGGATCGCCCCTACGAGGAGATCCGTGCGGACTCCGATGCGGTCTACAGCAGGGAAATCGTCGTGGATCTGGGGAAGCTTGGACCGATGATCGCCTGTCCCCACGAAGTGGAAAATACGAAACCAGTTGAAGACGTCGTCGGCACGCATATCGACCAGGTCTTCCTGGGTTCCTGCGCCAATGCCAAGTATGAGGATCTTGAAGTGGCCGCCGGAATTCTCAAAGGCCACCGGATTCATCCCGGCGTGCGTTTCATCATCACTCCGGGCTCACGGGAAATCATGCTGGAAGCCATGCGTTCCGGTGTGCTTGCAACTCTGGTGGAAAGCGGCGGCGTTCTGACGAATCCCGGTTGTGGCGCCTGCGCAGGAGACGGCGGCATCATGGCGGACGGCGAGGTATGTCTGTCCACCGCGAATCGAAATTTTCTGGGACGCATGGGAAGTAGCAAGGCGGAGATCTACCTATGCAGCCCGGCAACCCTCGCAGCATCGGCTCTGACCGGAGTGATTTCGGACCCGAGGGGTTCGTGAAAACTGATGGGAATGGAAAACACCCCTCCTGACTCAGGAGGGGTGGGACATCAAGAGATGGCGCGCCCGGGGTGGTTCCAAAGCCGCAAAGTTTCAGCTTGGGAACCACCCCTCGCGCGATTACAAATTGAAATATGGAAAACCTGATCCGCGGCAAAATCTTCAAGTTCGGAGACAACATCAACTCCGACATCATCATTCCCGGCCGCTACCTCATATACATCGACCAGGAGAAGCTCGCGCAGCACGCATTCGAAGTCCTCGGCGACGGTTTTCCCGATAAGCTCCGCCACTTTGAAATCGTCGTTGCGGGACGAAACTTCGGTTGTGGCAGCGCGCGCGAACAAGCCGTCACGGCCATCATGGGACTCGGCATCAAGGCCGTGATCGCCAGTTCCTTTTCCCGGACGTTTTATCGCAATGCCATCAATTCGGGTCTGCCCATCATTGAATGTCCGGAACTTTATACTCAGGTAACCGAAGGCGACGAAATTGAGATCGATCTGGCAGGCACCATCAATCATATGGGGCAGAGAATTCCCTTTCCGACATTTCCAGATTCTGTCCGCGAATTGTTGGAGCTCGGCGGACTCGCGGAATATTTGAAAGCCCAACAGAGTAAACTCCACCAATCATGAAACTGCTTCTCGATTACGGTTCCAACGGCCTTGAAGTCGAATTCCCCGACACGCGGACAACGGTGATCGAGCCGTTCTATGTGCCGCCAGCACCAGATGCCGCCGCGGCGCTGTGTCATGCGATTCAGAACCCCATTGGCCGTCGCTCGCTCCGTGAGCTGGTAAAGCCGGGTCAGAAGGTGGGCATCTCCGTCTGCGATATCACGCGCGCACAGCCACGTCAGCTGATGATCGAAGCGCTGCTGGGGGAAATGCCAGGCATTCGAATGGAAGACGTCACCGTCTTCATCGCAACTGGTACCCATCGGCGAAACACGGATATCGAAATCGAAGCCATGCTGGGAAAGGAAATCGCTCAGCATTGCCGGATCGTGTGTCACAACGCGCGCGACACCGCTTCGCTGGTGCACGCCGTGGACACGCGAAACGGAGTGCGTGTGTGGATGAATCGCGAATGGATGGCGTGTGATTTCAAAATCACGACCGGATTCGTCGAACCGCATTTCTTCGCCGGATTCAGCGGCGGACCCAAAATGGTTGCGCCCGGCCTTGCGGGACTCGACACCGTGATGGAACTGCACAACGTTGCACGAATCGGTCATCCCAATGCAACGTGGGGACTCACCGAAGGAAACCCCGTGCACGATGATGTCCGCGAAATCGCACGCACCATCGGCGTGGAATTCTCACTGGACGTGACGCTCAATCGAGATCGGGAGATCACCTCCGCGTTCGCTGGCGAACTTCTTGCCGAGCACGCGGCCGCGTGCACTGTCGCGAAACAGAACGCCATGCGGAAGGTGGAAGCGCCGTTCGACGTCGTGGTCACGACGAACTCCGGATATCCGCTCGATCAAAATCTATATCAGGCGGTAAAGGGCATGTCCGCCGCGGCAAAGATCGTGAAGCCCGGGGGTACCATCATCTGCGCTGCCGAATGCCGGGACGGAATTCCCGATCACGGTGCATATCGCGAAATTCTGGAATCGTGCCCATCGCCGCAGGCCTTGCTCGACATGATCATGTCGCCCGGCTATTCGCGTCCCGATCAGTGGCAGGTCCAGATTCAGGCCATTATTCAGCTCAAGGCGAAAGTCCTCGTGAAAGCCGACGGCCTCTCGGATGCTCAGATTCGCGCCGCTCACTTTGAACCCATCCACGATGTCGGTGCCGCAGTGAAGCAAGCTCTTCAAGCGGCCGGGTCCGAATCCACGCTCTGCGTTCTACCCCAGGGTCCCCAGACGATTCCCTATCTGGCATAGTATCTGGCGCCGCAGCAGAAAAATTCGCGGTACGCCTGCGATTCCCCCGTAATATTACGGGATGGCTAACGATCCTCAGAACCAACCAGACGACGCGGCGGACGTTTCATTCGCCGACATTCTCAAGGAATTTGAAAGCACGAATCGCGCAACGCGCAAGGAGACTGCAGCGCCCGCAGGCAAGGGGAGAGGCAGGAGTAAGCGTCCGCCATCACCGTCTCATCGTGGAACAGTCGTTGGTGTATCCGGCGACGTCGTACTGATCGACTACGGTGCAAAGTCTGAAGGCATGATTCCTGCGGCTGACCTTCGCGACCGTGAGGGTCAACTCACCATAAAACTCGGCGACAGTTTTGACGTCTCCATTGTCAGCTTCGACAACGAAGGCATGGCGACGCTTTCGCGCACCACCGGCCCGCGTCCCCGCGACTGGGACGGATTGACGCGAGCCTTCGAGAACAAGGAAATCGTCGCCGGACGTGTCACAGGAATGGTGAAGGGTGGCTTCACCGTGGACGTGGGATCCCGGGCATTCCTGCCAGCGTCGCGCAGCGGTATCCGCGACACGGCCGAGATGGAAAAGCTGGTGGGACAGGAAATTCGCTGCCGCATCATCAAGCTCGATATCGATGATGAAGACGTCGTTGTCGATCGCCGCTCAGTAGTGGAGGAAGAAGCCGGTCAGCTTCGCCAGAATACACTCGCAACGCTGGTAGAAGGCGCGATGGTGCGGGGCACGGTGCGATCCCTGGCCCCATACGGCGCCTTCATTGATATTGGCGGTGTCGACGGCCTGCTGCATATCGGTGATATTTCCTGGTCACGTGTGACGGATCCCGCAGCCGAGCTGGCAATAGGCGACGTGCTGGATCTGAAGTTATTGAAACTCGACAAGCAGGCCGGAAAGATTTCACTCGGCTTGAAGCAGATGTCCGCGGACCCCTGGGTGGAGGCTGTGGCGAAGCTGACTCCTGGCGATCGCGTGACGGGTGAAGTGACCCGGCTGACAGATTTCGGCGCGTTTGTGGAAATTCTGCCGGGTGTAGAAGGAATGATCCACATTTCAGAAATGTCGTGGACCAAACGCATCCACCGTCCAAGCGACGTCCTGAAGGTTGGCGAGCGGGTTGAAGCTTCCGTACTGAAGATAGACAACGCAGCGGGACGGTTGGGCCTCGGGTTGAAACAGGTCCTGGGCAATCCGTGGACTACGATCAAGGATCGATACCCGGAAGGAAGAGTCGTCGAGGGCAAAGTTACCCGACTCGCAAAGTTTGGCGCTTTCGTGGAAGTGGAAGAAGGCATCGACGGCATGATCCACGTTTCCGATTTCACCAACGAAAAGCGCATCGAGCATCCCAGTGACGTGGTGAAAGTGGGACAGACCGTGCGTGCGCTCGTGCTGTCGGCCGACGCGGATACGAAACGCCTGAAGCTGGGAATGAAACAACTGGAAGCCACTTCCGCCGATAAGTTTGCGCTGGAAGCCGCCATCGGTGACCGCGTCAGTGGACGCATCGTGCTGGTGCGCGGAAACAAGGTGACGGTTCAGTTGGGAGAAGGCGTCGAAGGAACGTGTGTCGTCGAGGAATCGGCGCCGGCCGCGTCCGCCCCGGTCTCAGGCGGGTCGCTCGCGGCTCAATTGACGGCAGCATGGAAGACCGGCGTGAAACCTGCGGCAGCGTCGGGAACTGAACCGTACCGTGAAGGTCAGGTTCGTGCCTTCACAATCAAATCGATGGATACCGCCGCGAAAAAAATCGAACTGACTCCGGCATAAAAAAAGGGGCCAGACGGGTCATTCCCCTTTTTTTCAGGCGAGGAAGTCGCCAATGGCGGCAACGGATTCCTGCTTCTCCAGATGCACGAGGTGGCCGGCGCCTTCGAAGACGCGGATATCCGCCTGAGGAATGTGCTGCTGCCATAGTGCTGTCTGCTGAACCGGAACGATCTTGTCCTCATTGCCCCACAGAATCATCGTCGGCATCGTTACCCGTTTGAGGTGACGTACGAATTTCGGATCAAACGGATGCTCCCACCACAGCCGCGCCAACGTCGTCGCCTCGCGATATCGATCCGCAATGAAATCGATACTCGGCTTCTCGGGCAATTTCCTTTTCAGCACTTCGAAATTGGAAACGAGCATGCCAACCACCTGCTCACCAGGAACAGAAAGAATATCGAGAGGCGGATGCAAGGGGTCGATCATCCCGGCCGGTGCAATGAGCACGAGCTTCTTCACGCGATCGTTGTGCTCGCTCGCAAACTGTGCGGCCAGCCAGCCGCCGAGGGAAACGCCCACAAGACGGACCCTGTCGATAGCCAGTAAATCAAACAAGCCGAGGTAATGCATGACATAGTCGTGCATGTCGGTGAACGTCGGATCGTCACCGGACTGTCCAAAACCCGGATGGTACGGCACGATCACTCGAAACCGGTCGGCCCACTCCTCCGCAAAATCAAATCCATCGACGGTGCCCGCCCCATGAAACACCACCACGGGTTCACCCGATCCGGCCGCATGCAGGACGGTCTTCACGCCATCGACGGTGTATTCCTCGCGCACAAATTTCGTCACTGTGCGGCTCCTTTCGATCGCAGGCGTGGCATCACTTCCTGCGCAAAGAGCGTCAGATTCCTTACCGTCTTCGAATGCGGCATGTCCGCAACATGCATGACGTTATTGAAGTGATTGGTTCCGGCCTTCAGCGCCCATTCGCCCAGTTGATTGGCGACTTTTTCCGGCGTCCCCACCGCCACAAAAAACGATTTACGTACCGCATCAAAATCGAATCCTCCGTGCAGCTTGTCGGCACCGGCAGCACGAATCTTCAATTGATCGATCGACACGTATCCGGGAGGGTTCAGCCATTGCGGCGTGCTGCGCGCATAGTCCTCAAAGAATCGCTGAAGGTGGACGATGTAATCCTTCTCCGCCTGCTCCTGGGTTTCGGCGACATAAACATACGTCAGCAGCGGCAGCTGGTCTGCCCGCATCGTGTGTCCAAAATGAGCAGCGCGATCGCGAAGGTTCCTGTTCAGCTCGTACGTGCGCTCCTGCGGC
>Ga0184628_10000951_pt1 | contig 14812 bp, 11 predicted proteins | sample PLM4_5_b1_FD_133149 | JGI IMG/M metagenome (GOLD analysis project Ga0184628, IMG submission 133149) | Groundwater sediment microbial communities from an aquifer in East River, Colorado, USA - PLM4_5_b1 | ecosystem: Environmental > Terrestrial > Soil > Riparian zone | place: USA: East River... | reverse complement strand
CTCAGCCGAATCGGGCAACTTGGCTGCGAACTGGCGGTGAATGGAAACAGGAAACTCAAAATGGTCCTTCCCGAGGGCATCGAGACACGCGACCTGTATCGCATTGCATCCGAGACTGGCGTTCAGATCCGCCGGTTGGACTACAAACGCGATTCGCTGCAGGACATTTTTCTGAAGGCTATGGAAGGATCATTGGAGGGATCAAATGGGCGTCCATAGACAGGCATACCATCCGTACAAAGGCCCGCGCACATCTGAAAGATGGCGGTTCTGGATTCTCGCGCGATACGCTTTCGAGCGGGTTTTTCAATCCAGAATTCTGGTCATTTTCTATGTGATCTGCTTCATACCCACCGTAATCGCCCTCAGCGCCGTTTATCTCAGCCACAATGTGGATTTGTTGATTTCACTCTTCCCGCAGGCGAAACCGCCAGACGCGGAACTGGTTCCTGTAAACGAAGCGTTCTTTTTGTTGTTGATGAGCATCCAGGCCAGCCTTTCCGTTTTCGTGACCGCCCTGGTCGGTCCGGGCCTGGTTTCTCCCGACCTCAGCAACAACGCGCTGCCTCTGTATTTCAGCCGGCCATTCTCACGTGCGGAGTACGTACTGGGAAAACTCAGCGTTCTCTTCATCCTTCTGTCGATGATTACCGGGGCGCCCATGCTGCTGATCTATCTGCTGAAGTCCGCTTTGGCGGGATCTCAATGGTTCATCGAAAACATTCACCTCGCATTTGCGATCGTGGCCGGTTCTCTGCTCTGGGTCACGCTGATATCGCTGATGTCACTGGCCTCCTCGGCATGGGTGAGATGGCGTCCAGCCGCGGCGGGAATGCTGTTTGCTTTGTTCTTCATCCCTGCGGGATTTGGAACGGCTGCGAACGAAATCATGCGGATGACGTGGGGCAGCCTGCTGAATGGAATCGTCCTCATCGGCACGGTTTGGAACTCGCTCTTCTTCATCAATGACCCCGTTGGATACGCCAGAGCCGCAGACAATCTGAGCGATATGCCAGATTCTATAGATTTCCTTCCAGCGTGGAGCGCCTGGCTGATGGTCGCTGCACTCTGTGCCCTCAGTCTTTTTCTATTGAACCGGAAAATTCGCGCACACGAGGTTGTGAGATGAGCGGAGCGAATGCCAGCCCGTCAGGGCGCAGCCATCAAGAGATGAGCGGAGCGAATGCCAGCCCGTCAGGGCGCAGCCATCAAGCAATTAGCTCCCAACCGGACCAGATTGTCTTCACAAACGTCTCGAAGTATTACGGCGAGGTACTTGGCGTCAATAAGATCAATTTGAAAATCGGGCCAGGCATTACAAGCCTTGTGGGCCCGAACGGCTCAGGCAAAACCACTTTGATGAATTTGATGACGGGTCTCATCAAGTCAACACGGGGCGACATTGAGGTGCTGGGCGCGCGCACGGATGATCCCGAATCCTTCTACAGCAGGATCGGTTACTGCCCCCAATTCGACACATTTCCCAAAGGCTTCACTGGCTTTGGTCTCCTCTCCTCCCTGCTGAAGTTGCACGGCTACAGCAGGCGGGAAGCCGAGGAAACCGCGTGGCGGGCGATCGAGCAAGTGCATATGACCGACGCTGCGCATCGGCGCGTAGCCGGCTACAGCAAAGGGATGCGGCAACGGATCAAGCTGGCCCTTGCCATAGCCCATCAGCCCAGGGTGCTTGTCCTCGATGAGCCACTGAACGGTCTTGACCCGATGGCACGCGCTGAATCCATCGGCCTGTTCCAAAAACTGGCAGAAAGCGGACTATTCGTAATCGTCTCGAGTCACGTTCTCCACGAAATCGACATCATCTCCGATGCCGTTGTCATGATGAGCAACGGCTACATCGTTGCCGAAGGAGATATTCAAGATGTCCGGGAAGAGATGGCCGAACATCCCATGGAAATCCTGGTCCGTTGTGATCAGCCCGCACTTCTGGCCCGCCGCGCGTTCTCCGAAAACCATGTCGTCGAAGTCCGAATCGAGGAGGACGGAACGGGGGTGCTCGTTCGGACTCGCAACCTCGATCAACTGTACATGCTGATCAACCGCGTGGTGCTCGAGGAAGGTTTGACTATCGAAGGCGTGATTCCAGTGGATGAAGATGTGCATTCGGTATATTCGTACCTGATTGGCTCTGACGGAGCCATAAAACTTTGAAAATTCGGCGCAGTCTGCAAAGTGCGGGAGGAATGTCGTGTCGAAGGTATTGAAACAAACGATAGCAGTTGTGGGCTTCGAGCTGCGGAAGTTCAGCGCTGGACGAAAGTGGGTATTTCCTGTCCTGCTGGCCGCAGGGCCGGTTTCGCTCGTCAGCATGCTGCTCCTTTTCGACAGTAATCCGCCGAACAATGGCGACATCACGGAAATATTCGCCGTGATGTTTCAGACGTTTATTCTGCGTCTGGTGATCATGTTTGGATGCGCGCTGGTCTTTTCCAATCTCTACCGCGGCGATATGGTGACCCGGACGATTCATTTCTATCTGTTGACACCGACTCGCCGTGAAGTGCTGGTGGCGGGAAAGTACTTGTCAGGGTTGCTGATTACGGCCACTTTGTATGGCGCGACAGTCGCGATTACCAACATTGTCATTCATTCGGCAAACGGCCGGGCGATAGCTGAAGCCCACTTTTATAACGGACCTGGAATGATTGAGCTTTTCAGTTATGTCGGAATCGCCGTGCTGGCTTGCATTGGATACGGATCCGTTTTTATGTTGACCGGTTTTCTCTTCAAGAATCCGGCCATTCCTGCGGTATTTGTTCTACTGTGGGAATCGGCAAATGTATTTCTGCCCTCGGCGCTGAAAAAGATCAGTGTCGTGCACTATCTGCAGTCGATTACGCCGGTACCTATCCCTTTCGGTCCCTTCGCCGTGATTACGGCGCCGGCTTCCGTCTCCGCTTCTGTCGGCGGTTTGGCCGTGTTTACCGTGGTCGCTCTGGTTGTCAATACCCTATTGATGCGGAAGGCGGAAATTAGCTACAGCTCGGATTGAAAGAAGAGGAACGAATGCTGCTGCTCACCGCAAATTGGTCCGATCCGTCTATTGGGTCTGCTTTTCCAGCCCGTACATCTTCATCTTTCGATAGAGGTAGCTGCGCTCGAGTCCAAGCTGTTTCGCAGTCTGAGTGATATTCCAGTCGTTTTCGTTGAGCTTCGAAAGAATGAACTCTCTTTCAAACTGCGCCCGCGCTTCGTGCAGATTGGATGCGGGAACGTTTGATGTGCCGTTCGGCAGCGACAGATCCCGGGGTTCGATGCAGCTTTCCGCCACCATGATGACCAGCCGTTCGACCTCGTTGCGCAGTTCCCGCACATTGCCCGGCCACGAATAGTCCGTCATGGATTCCAGTGCTTCGGGCATGAATTCCTTTGGTCCTCTTCCGTGTTCGGTGTTGAAAATCTTCATGAAGTATCTGGCAAGAATCGGAATATCTTCCCGTCGTTCCCGCAAGGGAGGCACGAAAAACGGGATCACGTTCAAACGGTAGAACAGATCTTCGCGGAATCGGCCCGCGGCAATTTCCGCGGTGAGATTCTTGTTGGTCGCGGCGACGACGCGGACGTCGACGTGCACGGTTGCGGGAGCGCCGATAGGCTGAAATCTCTGGTCTTCGACTGCGCGCAGGACCTTGGCCTGCGTCTTCAGAGTCATGTCTCCAATCTCGTCGAGGAAAAGAGTGCCGCCGTCGGCCAGTTCGAATTTTCCCTTCTTCGCATCGCTGGCGCCTGTGAAAGAGCCTTTTGTATGCCCGAACAATTCGCTCTCGATGAGTTCCTCGGGTATCGCCGCGCAATTCACTTCCGCAAAGGGTGCGTTCGAACGCTTGCTCAGGAAGTGAATATTCCGTCCCACAAGTTCCTTACCGGTGCCGCTTTCTCCGTAGATCAAAACACGGCTGTTCGTGGGTGCAACAACAGCGATCTGCTTCCGGAGCGCCTTGATAGGAATGCTTTCGCCGACGATATGAAAGCGTTCCTCAATCTGATGCCGCAGCATGCTGTGGGACTGTTCCAATCGCCGATGTTCGAGTGCATTACGGGCGACGAGCAGTGTGTGCTCGAGCGACAGGGGCTTTTCGATGAAATCGTATGCGCCCAGCTTGGTGGCGGTGACGGCCGTCGCGATCGTTGCGTGTCCGGAAATCATGATCACGCGTATGGTGGGGAAGCGCTCACGAAGGCGGCGCAGGGTTTCCAGACCATCGATTCCAGGCAGCCATATATCGAGCAGCACAAGGTCGCAGGAAGTCTCTTCGAGCTTCCGAAGGCACTCCTCGCCGCTGGATACGGTATCTGTTGAGAAGCCTTCGTCTTCGAAGGCTCCCTTCAGCGATTGGCGGATGCCCGGTTCGTCGTCGACAATGAGGATTCTAGACATACTGGCAATTCAATAACAAAGCGCGTGCCTTGTGGGGGATTGGGTTCGGCTCCAATGTATCCTCCGTGATCTGCAATGATGCGGCTTACAATGGAGAGCCCCAGCCCGGTTCCATCCTTCCGAGTTGAAAAATATGGTGTGAACAGACGTTCCCGATCTTGAGTCGTGATTCCGCGGCCGGTATCCTCTATTGTGAGGCGGACCATGGTGCCGTCGCGGGCAGGATCTCCTGTGATGGTCAGTGCCTTGTCGGACTGATCCGACAGCGCTTCCAGGGCGTTATCGATCAGGTTGATCAGGACGCGTTTCATCTGCATGGGATCGATGAGAACCAGGGGGAGATTTTCCGGCAATGCTAAGGTAACGGCAACGCCTTCCATTCTTCCCTCATACAGTGCCAGTGTCTTATCGACAAGATCCCGGATGCTGTTGGGATAGCGCGCTACTGTAGGGAGACGCGCGAACCGCACAAACTCGTCCACAAGGTTCCGGAGGCTCGACACTTCATCGACAATCAAGTCGACGCATTCCCGGATGACACCGGTCACTCGAGGTGTTGCGGCCGGAAGGCGTTCGATGTTGCGCGTGATCCGCTCGGCGGAAAGCAGAATCGGCGTGAGAGGATTTTTGATTTCATGGGCCAGCCGCCTCGCCACTTCGCGCCACGCGCTCGCTCGCTGAGCGCGCACGACTTCCGTCAGATCCTCGACGACGAGAACGGTACCGCCCGTTGCAAGCCGTCCGGCGGTGACTGCGCTGTGTCCTGGACGTCCAGGGGTGACGAAGCCGATTTCCCGCGAAATGGATGTCTCTTCGGCATCGGCTATTAGTGCTGTTATTTCGCGGAGATCGGGCCCCTTAAAAATGTCATTCAGCGTTTCTGCGTGTTCCACCGAGAACATGGTTCGAGCCGCACCATTGAGGGTGTGAATGTGCCCCTCACCGTCGATGGAGATCACGCCTGTCGGTATACTTTCCAGAATGACTTCCATGTAGTGGCGGCGATTTTCCACTTCCTGAGTTGTTGTCTGCAGCCGGTCGGCCATGCCGTTAAAAAGTGTGATCAGCAATCCAAGTTCATCGTCAGCCTTGATCGCGACCCTGTAGCTGAGATTGCCGGCGGAGATTTCCCGGGTGGCTTCGGCAAGAGCTTCAATAGGAACGGTGATGCGCTTGGAAAGAAACAATCCAAGCCAGACTGCGGCGAACATGACGAGCACTGTCATCAGCACGAGCACATACATGTATGTGTCTCGAAAATTCTTCTGCTGTTTGATCAGCTGCTTATAGCTGTCGATCTGGCCTGAAATTGTTTCGTTGGTTCTGGCAATTTCCCGAAGAGGAGGAAACACCGCCGCGAGCACTTTCGGGCCGTCCCGGCTCTGGATTCGTATGGCACCAAGCCAGCCGGTTTTCATATCCATAAAGACTTCGTTACCGGCGCCGATCGCGGCCAGTACATCGCGCGGGATATCGTTGGTCGAGATCACTTTGGCGGCAGCGATCTTGTCGACGTGGCCGCTGGGATCGATGACCATCAAGGCTTCGAGATTGAACTCAATTCGTGGCGGTTCGAGGTCGGCTGCCAGTTCTGACTCCGACGCCAGATGCGTCAGAATACTGCGTGCCCATCCTTCGTGCTCGGTCTGCCACTGCTGTCTGTTCTCGTCGGTTGCCTTGAATATTTCGGCGACAGGAAGGCTGAACATCTTGCTGATATTGCGATTCAGAAGGCCAAACGAGTAGGCGAAAACGCAAATTGCGGGAATCAGGGTCAAAGTCACGAGCCAGACCAGCAGGCTGGTTTTGAATTTGGATCCGGGTTTTTGCTGCTTCCGCTCTACCCAGACCTTAACGAGGGTTCGCAAAAGAACAAATCCGAAGATGAGAAGAACGAGGAACACGAGGGCGGAGAGTGCGGAACTAACCACAATGCCGTCTGGATCCGTGGGGTTGAAAAGTTCGAGATTAAACGCCTGCTGGGCGAAAACCAGCGACGCCAGTATCAGCAGAAATACACCGGCGATAAAGAGCTTAGCGGTCCTCGGCTGTACTTTCATGCGATTGCTAATGGTATGGCAACGTGCTTCCGCCCCCTACCAGATTTTTCTTCTTGTATATATGGCCCCGTACTAAAACATTCAAAACGTTAGTGCGAGGGGCACATGGCAAACTTTGTATTCAAGGGTCGAAACAGGCAGGGTGAGTCCGTAACCGGAGAGCGAGTCGCCGAGAACAAACAGGCGCTGGCACTGGCATTGCGGCGAGACCAGATATTGCTCATGGACGCCTCTGAGAAGAAAGCGTCGTCCGGTAAAGGATTCCTGCGCGGCCTCGAAATTGGCGGCAATCCCACTCCAAAGGATGTCGCCGTATTCACGCGTCAGTTTTCGGTGATGATCGATTCCGGCGTGCCTCTCGTGCAGTGCCTGCAGATTCTGGCGGAAACGCAGGAGAATAAGAAATTTGCCGCGGCGATCCAGGCGATACAGCGGGAGGTCGAATCCGGAAACAACCTGGCGGCCGCCATGAAGACGCAGCCGAAGGTTTTCGACGATCTCTATACGAACATGGTGGCGGCGGGTGAGTCGGGCGGTATTCTCGACACCATCTTTCAACGACTCGCGGTGTACATCGAGAAGGCGGTGAAACTGAAACGAGCGGTCCAGTCGGCTCTGGTCTATCCCATCGCGGTTGTGTTTATCGCCAGCGCCGTGATCACGCTGATTCTCTGGAAGGTGATTCCGGCCTTCACCGATCTTTTCAACGGCATGCAGGTTCAGTTGCCGTTGCCCACACGCATTGTTATCTGGGCGAGTGAATTTGTAGGCAGCTATGGAATTTTCATCATAATCGGATTGGTAATTCTCTCCGGCGTGTTCCGCTCCTACTACAAGACGCCGAAGGGCCGTCACGTCGTCGATGGTTTGATATTGCAATCCCCCATCTTTGGCCCGCTGATGAGGAAAATTGCCGTCGCCAGATTTTCCCGCACAATGGCGACGCTGATTGCCAGCGGCGTTCCGATTCTCGACTGTCTGGATATTACAGCCCACACTTCCGGCAATGCGATCATCGAAGAAGCCATTTTGAGTGTGAAACGCGCCATTGAAGAGGGACGCACGATTGTCGAACCCCTGAAGGCTTCCGGTGTTTTCCCCTCGATGGTGGTTTCGATGATTGGCGTCGGCGAACAGGCCGGCGCGCTCGAGAAGATGCTGACAAAGATCGCGGACTTCTACGAACAGGAAGTCGATGCGGCCGTCGGCGACCTGATGACCGCTCTGGAACCGGTGATGATCGTCGTGCTTGGCACCATTGTCGGCGGCATCGTCATATCGATGTACCTTCCGATGTTCTCGCTCATCAACCAGATGAGCAAATAGATAGAATGTGAACGGTACTCCCAACGAGGTAATGGACAGGCGCACCTGGCTGCTGCGCCTGATCTATGTCCGCTTCATCTTTTTTTCAGCGTTCATTGCCATTTCTCTCTCGATCAGCAATCGTATCCCGGTCGAAAGAATCGGCGACATGCAGCTCCTGCTCATGGTCGTTTCCGGACTCTCGATATTCTGGTGGGTGCTGCTCAGAAACAACACATCTTACAGCGCTCAGGCGTATGGTCAGATTGCCGTGGATCTACTGCTGATCACATGGACTGTCAACCGGACAGGCGGCGTCGATAGCTACTTTTCTTCACTCTATTTTCTTGCGATCGTCATGTCGAGCATTCTGCTCGAACGCCGCGGCGCCCTTTTCGCGGCGACAGTGAGTTCGATGCTTCATATTGGCCATCTGCTCCTTGTCAAATTCAAGTACCTTCCAGACCTCAGTTCCGGTCAGACCTCCGTGCCCGCTCTGCAATTCATCATTGCACTGAACATTTTTGGATTCTGCACCGTGGCGTATGTTTCCGACTTTCTGGCTGAGAATTGGCGCAGGACTGGCGCGGAGCTGCAGAAATCGACCGGGCAGGTGGCATTTCTTCAGGCTTTCAGCGACAAGGTGGTCGACAGCATGGGCAGCGCGCTTGTGACGACAGATGTGGACGGCAGGATCTATCTCTTCAATCGTGCAGCTGGAAGATTGACCGCACGCAATCCTCGAGACGTCTTGTCCAAATCGATCTGGGAAGTCTTTCCCGGTTTGCGTTCCGATCCCCAGACGTCAAAGTCTGATGTCTGGACGAAACGCAGGGATGGCAGGGATATTTACGTCCGCTATTCTGTCTCGCCAATCATGATCGACGATAAGAACACGGCGGGCCATGTGTGGAGTTTTGATGACCTTACAGAGATTCGCCTCCTGGAGCGACAGGTGCGGCAGAAGGAGCAAATGGCCACGATTGGCGCTCTATCTGCGGCGATTGCCCATGAAATCAGGAACCCACTTGCATCCATCACCGGGTCTTTCAAACTCCTGCAGTCCGATCTTCAACTCACCGACGATCAGAATCAGCTTGCCGGCATCATCTCGCGCGAAACCGAACGTCTGAACCGGACCATCGCGGAGTTTCTTTCCTATGCACGGCCGCCAGCCCCACAGCTGCGCAGGACGGATCTGTCGGTGCTGATTACAGAAATGGTGAGTCTCATGCGAAACAGTTCAGAACTCAACGGGCGCCATTCCATTGAAATGCGGCTACAGGTTGTCTATGCAATGGTCGATGAAAGTATGATGCGTCAGGTGTTCTATAATCTCGCGACGAATGCGATCAAGGCGATGCCTGATGGGGGTACGCTGACTATTAGCGTCGAACCACGCAACGGAGTGCAGGTTCGCTTTGAAGACACCGGAATTGGTATGGACGACGCCGAAATGAAGAACCTTTTTGTTCCGTTTCACTCGTCCTTCAAGAACGGGACCGGACTGGGCCTGCCCATCGTTTACCAGATTGTCACCGCACATAATGGCGTTGTTGGTGTGAAATCCCGCAAGGGCGCCGGTTCCACGTTTTTTGTAGATTTGAAGAAATGATCGCAAGAGCCAAAATCCTTGTAGTCGATGACGAGAGGTCCATCCGTGAACTGCTCGAAATTGTCCTGAAGAAGGAAGGGTTTTCGGTCACCGTCGCTCAGAACGCAAGGGAGGGGCTGGATCGCAGCAAGACAACCGAATTTGATCTGGTCGTATCCGACATCAACATGCCGGATATGTCCGGCATCGACCTGCTGCGGGAACTGCGAACCAGCAATTTCAGCGGTCATTTTATCCTGCTGACGGCCTTTGCGAGTGCGGAGACTGCCATCCAGGCACTGAACATGGGCGCGTTCCAATACATCATCAAGACCGAGAACTTCATCGAAGAGCTGAAGGTGGTTGTCTACCGCGCTCTGGAGAATCGCCGGCTCCGCGAAGAGAATACTTACCTTCGCCGCGAGTTCCGCAAGGTTCACGGCATGGGCAGTCTGGTGGGCAAGAGCCAGAGGATGCAGGAACTCTTTAAGATGATTGAAGTCGTGAGCGGTGCCAACAGTACGGTCCTGGTAACCGGAGAGAGCGGTACCGGAAAGGAGCTTGTCGCCAAAGCCATCCACGTCAACAGTCTCTGTGCAGATGGACCGTTTGTTTCGGTGAATTGCGGGGCGTTCACCGAAACGTTGCTGGAAAGCGAGCTGTTCGGTTACATGAAGGGATCCTTTACCGGAGCAACCACGAATAAGAAAGGGCTGTTCGAAGTTGCAGACAAAGGCACCATTTTTCTCGATGAAGTGGGAGACACCAGCACCGCGATGCAGGTGAAGCTGCTGCGAGTTCTGCAGGAGCGGACCATTCGGCGTGTCGGTGGAACCGAAGAAATTCATGTCGATGTTCGGGTGATCGCCGCAACGAATCGAGACCTGACCGCCATGGTCGCGGAAAATCAATTTCGCGAGGACCTTTACTACCGCATTCGCGTCATTCCCATCCACCTTCCGCCGTTGCGTGACCGGAAGGATGACATCCCTCTTCTGGCAAACCACTTTCTGACAAAATTCAACGGCGTGATCGGAAAGAATATCCAAAGACTATCCGAAGAAGCGCTCAAGAAGATGGAAACCTATGGCTGGCCCGGCAACGTTCGCGAACTCGAAAATGCGATGGAGCGAGCATACATTCTCGAGACGTCGGGCGAGCTTTCCGCGCAGCATCTCCCCGACAGTGTCTCTTCAAGCTCCCGGCCGCGAGCCGTTGGGACGATTCCTGATGAAGGGTTCGATCTGGAGGATTACGTCGCGAACCTGCAGAAAAGCTATCTGGAGGAGGCGCTGAACCGCTCGGGTGGGGTACAGGTGAAAGCCGCTGAACTACTGCGAATGTCCTACCGATCGTTCCGTCACTACATGCAGAAGCATGGCATCGAAGGGAAGTAGAGTGTCGGGGACAGTCGATTTCAGACTATCGGGTACAGCTGTAAACAAACGCCGGAGGGAAGTTTCTCCAGACGACAGGGCTTTTTGATATCGAGCTGAAGTACCTTGGCAGGATTCTGGAAAATCGGCGTCCCGGCGGCAGAATCAGTCCGTGGACATAGGCGAAAGTGACGAATTGCCCGCCGGGCTTGAGCACACGCATCATTTCATCCAGAAACTCCACCTGCATCGATTCCTGGAAAGATGCCCACGGCAATCCGGAAACGATGCAATCCACCTGAGCAATCCCTGCGGTATCGCAAATGTCTCTGGCATTGGCCACAGAGTCCTGGAAGATTTGAACATCCGGATGCTGCTTTCGAAACATTTCAGCAAGGCGGGGATTGATCTCTATGGCGATGAATCTGGCGTCGTGGTCTAGAGCCTGGAGCACGTACGTGGTGAACGCGCCGGTTCCGGGGCCATATTCCACCACTGCCTTGGCATTGCTCAGATTCAGATTTCCGACTATCGCTTTGCCCAGAGCGTCGGAACTCGGGACGATTGCTCCGGTCGCCATTGGCTGGGCGAGGAACTCTCGGAGGAATCGGGCCGAATTGTTAGAAGACATATTTCGCTGTATCTCGATGAAATTGCCAGATCAGTTCGCGACCGCCCTGAACGCACCGCTCTGCAATCGCACTTCGGGAGTGTAGCACCGCTTGAACCAGTTTGTCTGAAACGGCCGACTCTTTAAGTACTTCCCCAAGCTTCCTGTTGTATACAAGACTGGAAAAATCGCCCACACCGCCTGTAATGATAACCGGAACTCCGCAATTCAGATACTCCGCGAATTTTGCAGGCGACGATGTTTCGATATTGGGTGAAGCGCGGAGAAGAATAAAACCAATATCGGAAGCGTTCAAGAGGGCAGGCACGCGCTCATGGGCGGCGGCCGTTACCGTAAACGCTTCCTCAGGTAGATGCCTGGCCAGTAAACCGCGTGCCGCGCCCACATCGGGGGTTACGACGAGCAGGTGCGCCAGAGAATAGCGCTCTCGAAGGTCATGGAACGTCCGTACGAGCTGTTCAGATTCGTACTGCTCGAAGAAGCTGCCCAGATGTGTACAGATAAGCCGGTCGGACAGGCCCAACTCCTGCCGTGTGCGATCCCGCAACTCCGCATCCGTATGAAAAAGATTCGAATCGACGCAGCAGGGAATGACGGAGAGTTTTGATCCAGGTATTCCATGCCGCTTCAGGACGTATCGTCCAAGAGCCCGCGATCCGGCAATCACATGGTCCGCAGTCTTGACAACCCACTCTTCCAGCATTTCCAAAGCCCGGCGCGGCCCTTCACCACCCACGCCAGGGATTACGTATTTTTCGGGGAACCGGCCGTGGTAATCGAGAACGACCTTGTATCCGTAGAACGGCCGGACCGCCAGTGCGAGAGCTGCAGAGTACAGGTTGTGCGCATGAACCACACGAATGGGTTTCTTGCGGGCGATGGCGCCCACTTCCATAAAGAATCTGGCGAATTCCGAGCGGGGCACAGCAGCATAGTCCGAGCCGGTGGTCAGTTCAAACCGTTCGGGATTGCGGTCGAAGAGCAGCAGGAACGGATCCAGTCCACCAGCGGAATCCAGATGCTGAAGCTCGCCAAGTACTCTGGTGCGGTAGCCGGTCTGATGTGAAAGATCGCCGAAGGAGAGAACGAGGTTCCAGGCAGGACTCAGGCGAGAGTGCGCATCGCTGCGGCTCTCGCGGTCACGTGTTCCGCCGCGGCTTTGCCGCTGAGTATCGAATCCTCCATCGAAAAGTATTCCCATCGTCCATAACGTCCCGCTGCAAATATATCCCGGGATTCGAGGTAATCGAGCAATTTCTGAAGGCGCGTCTGGCGATGAACGTCGAAAACAACGTACGCAAATTCGATATCCAGCATATGCCGAGTGAGGATTCGGTCGCCCGGTTTCAGGATGCCGCATCGCTGAAGGTCCGTGATGGAACGATCAAAAGCCTCTTCGATATTGGGTTTCGAGCGAGATGGATGCGTGATCTCGATGTAGATGGAGCTTGTACCTTCCGGAGCAACCGAGGTCGAGAAATTCATCGGGAATCCCACGCGAGAGAAAATGAACTGGTCTTCTGGAAAATAGATCCAGTGCTGATTACTGATTCCGGCACGATCCACACCGATATTGAAATTCAGAACCGACATCGCACTCAGTTTTTCGGCATCCTGCCTCAGCGCGTCCGGCGTGTCTCCAAGCATTCGAAAGAGCAGGGGCAGAGGCAGAGTAGAGACCAGGGAGTCGTATTCTTCTTCCCGGCCGCCTGCGAGACGGACGATCTTTCGTTTGGGGTCGATACGTTCGACGGACACTCCGGAGTGGATATTGGATATCGATGCTGCAAGCGCACGAGGCAGGCAATCGATTCCGCCGTCCTTTGGGTAAATGAATTTGGGATTGTAGCCCATCCCTTTGTTCGTTAATCCAAGTGCGCCATTGACGACTTCTTCAAGCGTCGGCTTCGGAATGGACCAGCTCACCCAGTCGGATGTGATGTTGTGTAGATCCTGCTTCCAGAATTTTTCGTTGTAGGGAAGCATGAAGTGTTTGGCGATGCCGGAGCCGAATGTGCGCAAAGTCCAGTCGTGGAAATTTGCAGGTGCCCCCCCGGCGTGGTCCCGCATACTTTCGACAAAACCCATCACGCATTCCTTTACCACTTCCGGCGGAAGCCCGTAGGTATTGGCCTGAAACGGATACGGTGTCGATACGGATTTGGAATAAATCGACGCCAGCCGCTCATGGGCATGAAACGCATCCGGGAGGATTTTCGCGACAAGTTCCTTGGTGTACGGATTTCGAAGATGAATCAGGTGTCCCGTACAGTCAAACGTGAAGCCATCCTGCGTAAAGGATCGGCACAGTCCCCCGATTTCCTTCTCGCGCTCAAAGACAGTGGGTTCCTGCTCGGCCAGATGGTAGCCGGCGCTGAGTCCCGCCAGCCCTCCGCCGATGATGACCGTTTTTTTCATGAGCGCATATCCACTTTCATCAGCAGGTATGCGGAAAGGCAGAGTGCCGAGACGGTGCCGGCGAAGGTAGCCAATGCCCATTCCAGCTGCACCTGGCTCATCAGAAGCGCCACACCGCCCAGCAGTGCGCCTCCAATGTATGCGGTGATGGCAGTTTCTCGAACGGACAGGTTGCATCGCCGCAATCGCAATGCGAAATGATCCGGACTGCCTTTGGTAACCGGGATTCCCTTGCGCCATCGAATGAACATCACGAACATCAGATCGAAAATAGGTATGCCGAGAATGAGCACCGGGCTGATGACGGCCAGTACATTGATGCGCGTATAGCCGGCGTTCATGGAAAGCGCGGCAAGCATGAATCCCATGAACATGCTGCCCGAGTCTCCGAGAAATATTTTGGCCGGATGAAAATTGTGCCGCAGGAAACCAAAGGCAGCGCCGGCCAGCACCACTGCGAGAAACGCCTGAGGTTCGCGGCCTGCCATGAAGTTGGCCGCTGCAATGACGATTGCCGCGATTGTGGCGACGCCGGAAGCCAGCCCATCCATGATGTCGATGATATTGAAGGCGTTTGTGACGGCGAGAATCCAGAACACCGTCAGTGGAATGGAAAGGTACAAAGGAAGAAACTGAAGCTTAATGTAGATTCCGGACTTTATCAGGACGAGTGCAGCCAGCAATTGTCCAAACGTCTTCTGCGTTGGCGTGAGCGCACCGAAATCGTCGATCAGGCCGACGATCAATGCAATGCTTCCGGAAAGCAGAAGGCCGAGAGTTTCCTGTTCGAAGGTGTCGAATTTCGTGAAGATTCCTACAGTCGACAGGAACGCAATAAATACAGCGAGACCGCCGAGGTAGGGAATGGCGTTGTCGTGCTTTTTCAGTCTGCCGTCCGGGCGATCGACGATGCCCAGCTGCAACGCCGCCTTTCGCATCGGTGGTGTCCAGTACAGTGCGAAAACAAAACTGAGAAGAAACCCGCCTCCGTATCGGACGAGCGGTGATTCTAGGATATTTTCAAGCATTCCT
>Ga0184628_10000950_pt1 | contig 14814 bp, 11 predicted proteins | sample PLM4_5_b1_FD_133149 | JGI IMG/M metagenome (GOLD analysis project Ga0184628, IMG submission 133149) | Groundwater sediment microbial communities from an aquifer in East River, Colorado, USA - PLM4_5_b1 | ecosystem: Environmental > Terrestrial > Soil > Riparian zone | place: USA: East River... | reverse complement strand
GCCCGGGGTGACCGGACTCTCCCAGGTCGCCGACTGCGGCGACGACGGCGGGGCCGAAGGCATGGTGCGCCGCGTGCACTACGACCTCTATTACATCGACAACCGTTCCCTGCTGCTCGATCTACGCACGCTGTGGCGCACGGTCGGCGTCGTCATGCGCCGGCCGCGCGGCGGTTCCCGCCTGACGCCCGATGCGGCATCGATCGACGGAACCGGAATGCTCAGCCCCACCGCCCGGGAGGGCACCATCGTCAAAGGAGTGACCCAATGAGAGCACCGCGTGCCCGCGCGATCGGCTGGGCCGTCCTCGTCGCTCTGATGCTTCCGTTCGCGTCCGCTCACGCCCAGTCGACCAGCGGTCCGGCTCAGAAGCCGACTCCGACCACGGCGGCCCCCGCGGCGCCGTCGAGCGGATATGTCCTCGGCATCGAGGACGTGCTGCAGATCTCGGTCTACCTGCACCCGGAGCTCGAGCGCACCACCGCCATCGACGCCAACGGCGACGTGACGTTCGCGCCGATCGGCTCGATCAAGGCGGCGGGTCTGACGCCCAAGCAGCTCAGCGACCGGATCAGCGACCGCCTGTCGAACTACCTGCGCCAGACCACCGCGGTGACGGTCACGGTCAACCAGTACCTGAGCCGCAGCGTGTACGTGTCGGGCGCGGTCGCCAAGCCCGGCCGCTACGGCTTCGAGGTGATTCCGGGTCTCACCGAGGTGATCGGTCAGGCGGGCGGGGCGCAGCCGGGCTCGGATCTGTCGCGCGTGCAGATCGTGCGCAACGAGGGCACCCAGCGGCGCACGATCGCCGCGGACGTCGCCTCCACGCTGCGGAACGGCGACATCTCGCAGCTGCCGGCGCTGCGTCCGGGCGACCAGATCACGATTCCGATGGGCATCGGCATGGCGCAGTACTCGGGCAGCGGCGGCGGCGCGGGCGTGATCGGTGAAGTCGGCAAGCCCGGCCTCTATCCGGTCGGCGAGGGCCAGGACGTGTGGACGCTGCTGGCGGTGGCCGGCGGGCCGACCCGGCAGAGCAAGCTGAGCGACATCCGCGTCATCACCCGCGAAGGCGGCGGCGCGACGGTCGTGAAGCTGGATCTCAAGGAAATGCTGCAGCGAGGCACCAAGCAGATCTATCAGGTCAAGGATGGCGATGTGATCTACGTGCCGCAGACCTCGGCGTCGAAGTTCATCTCCGTGTTCGGCGGCCTCTCCACCTTGACGAGCATCACCCTGGACGTGTTCCAGATCATGGTGCTGTCCGACATCCTCAAGAACCAGGAAGAGAACCCGTGACCGATTTCGCTCCGCCCCCCGCCGTCGATCTGCTCCAGACCCTGCGTGTCTTCTGGCGCCGGAAATGGCTGCTGATCGCACCGTGGGCGCTGGCGACGGTGGTGGGCGCGACGCTCGCGTTCACGCTGCCGCCGGTCTACACCAGCTCGGTCACCCTGATGTTCACAAAGCCGCAGCAGCTGGCCGGCAAGCTCAACGACGTCGCCGCGGGACCGGTCAGCTCCGACGCGCAGGCGGACGTGATGCGCGAGCAGGTGAAGAGCAGCCTGTTCCTGGGCGGCGTGATCACCGCGACCGGCATGCGCAGCGATCCGGCGATTCGCGCGTGGGCGCTCAAGTCGGCGCGCCGCTATCCCGGCACCTCCCAGGACGAAAGCGTCGAGCTGTTCCTGACCGACTTCCTGCGGCAGTCGATCGAGATCCGCAAGAGCCGCGGCAACGTAATCCAGGTGACGGTCTCGGATCGCGACCGTGACCGGGCGCGCATGATCGCCGACGGCGTCGCCAACCAGTTCATCGCCTCGTCGAAGGCCGCCCAGATCGAGGCGGTCCAGGCGACCCAGGAGTTCAGTCTCGAGCAGCAGCGTCACTACCAGCGCCAGCTCCAGACCGCCGAGCAGAAGCTCGAAGCCTACCGCCGGAGCCACACCTCGAGCTCGTCGCTCGGCTCGACCGTGGGCGCCGGCAACATCGCGCGCGCCAGCCAGGCGGTGGCGCAGGCCGATTTCGAGGCCGAGGATCTGCGCGATCGCGTCGCGTCGTTGCGTTCGGGATGGGCCGGAAAGGCGCGCGACCGCGATTACGAGCTGTTGTCGAGCGACCAGACCCGCCAGCTGTCCGGCCAGATGGTGGCGCTCGAGCGCCAGCTCGCCTCCGCGCAGCTGAACGATCCCGCCACCAGCGGACAGGACAATCTCGGCTCGCTGCGGCTCGGCGTCGTCCGCAAGCGCAACGAACTCGAGGTCGAGCTCGGCGCCAATGCGAACCGCGCGCTGCCCAACCTGCCGGACGATGTACGTGCAGCGCTGGTGTCGTTCCGGCTCGCGCAGGCCGACCTGGCCGGCGTGGACGCGCGGCGCCAGTGGCTGGCCGGCCAGGTGTCGAGCTACCAGGGCTCGGTGCTGTCGGCGCCCGCCAGCCAGCTCGAAGAGCAGCGGATGGTCCAGGAACTCGAGAACGCCCGTTCGCTGTACAACTCGTTCGTGCAGCAGTCGGCGATCGCCTCGATCGCCGAAGCATTCGAGAACGCGAAGCTGAGCGGCAAGTTCGAGCTGATCCAGCCGGCGACCCGCCCGCTCGCGCCGAGCAAGCCGAATCGCCCGGTCCTGCTGCTGCTCGCGACCCTGGCGGGGCTGGTGGTCGGCGGCGGCACCGTGCTGCTGGTCGAGCACCACGACCAGTCGGTCAAGAACGCGGACGAAATCGAGCAGATGCTGGGGTTGCCGGTGCTGGGCGCGGTTCCGCGCGTCACCGAGCTCGAACGCACGCGGCGCAAGAAATCGGGTGGCGGCGCAGGCATGCCGGCGGTGCGGGACCACGGGTTGCTCCACCGTCTCAAGGTCGAGAGTCCGCTCGGCCTCGAATTCCGGCGCACGCATCTCAAGTTGTCGCGGCTCCGCGGTCGTGAAATGCCGCGCTCGCTGCTGGTGACCAGCTCGACCCGCGGCGAGGGCAAGACCACCACCACCGCCTGCCTGGCGATCACGCTCGCACGCGAGCTGCGCCAGAAGGTGCTGCTGGTCGACTTCGACCTGCGCAGCCCCGCGCTCCACCGCGCGCTCGGGCTGCCGAGCAGCAGCTGGGGACTCGCCCAGATGCTGAATCACCGTCACTTCGACGAGCGCTTCATCCGCGCCACCGTGCTGCCGGATCTCGAGTTCCTGCCTGCCGGCCGCAGCGAGCGTCCGGCATCAGAGCTGGTCGACAACGAGTCCTGCGAGTGGTTCGTGCGCGAGGCGATGCAGCGCTATCCGATGGTCATTTTCGATTGCCCCCCGAATCTGGCGGTGCCGGATCCGCTGATCCTGGGACGGATGGTCGACGGCGTGATCTACGTGATCAAGGCCGGCTCCACCATCCGCAAGGCGGCCGAGTACGGCGTGCGGGTGCAGCGGGAGTCGCGCGAGAACGTGCTCGGAGTGCTGGTCAACGACTCCGGTGAAGTGCTGCCGCACTACTACGGGTATCGCTACAACTACTACGGATACACCGACGAGGCGGCGGGCACCGATGCGTGAGCGTTCCCGCGGTTCCCGTCCGGCGCGTCCAGCCCGCCGTGTGATCGCGACGCGGCGCTTCGACTGATTCCGTGAGTCCGCTGATGCGCAGCGCCCGCGTTCTGCGGAACGTGATCACCAATTACCTCCGGTTCTTCGCCGGCGGCGCGATCTCGTTCCTCATCACTCCCCTGATGGTCCATACCCTGGGCGACGGCGGGTACGGGCTGTGGGTGATGGTGTTCTCGCTGACCGGCTACTTCGGCCTGGTCGACCAGGGGATCCGCCCGTCGCTGGTGCGCTTCGTCTCGCGCGACCAGGCGTCCGGCGACGAAGAGGGCCTGAAGCGGATCATCAACAGCGCGATCGCCCTCTACACGACCGCCGGCGTGATCACACTGGCGGCGACCGTGGTGGTGGCGTGGCAGTTCGGCGCATGGTTCAAGATCGATCCGGCGATGCTCCCAAAGGCGCAGACCACCGTCCTGATCGCGGGCTCCACGCTCGCGCTCGGGTTCCCGCTCGGCGTGTTCGGGGCGGTGCTGTCGGGACTCCAGCGCTACGACCTCGCGAACTCGATCGGAATCGGCATCTCGATCCTGCGCGCGCTGCTGTTCGTGCTGGTGCTGCGGGCCGGCGGCGGAATCGTCGATCTCGCGTGGGTGTCGCTCGCCACCACGCTGGTCGGCCACCTGTGCACGGTCGTGGTCGTGCGCCGGCTGCTGCCGGTGCCGCTCGGGTTCCGCTGGGTGCGGCGCGAGTCGCTGAAGCAGATCGGATCGTACGGCGGGTTCGCGTTCGTCGGTGCGCTCGCCAGCAGCCTCGCGTTCCAGACCGATTCGATCGTGATCACCATGTTCCTCGGCGCCGCGTCGGTGACCCCGTTCGCGCTTGCGGCCGGGCTGATCGACAACGTGCGGTCGCTGGTCTATTCGGCGACCTGGGTGCTGTCGCCGACCGCCAGCGAGATGGATACGCGCGGCGAGACCAACCACCTGCACGCGATGCTGATCGCCGGCGCCCGCTACTCGATGCTGCTGAGCGGGCCGGTGCTCGCGGCGCTCATGATCTTCGGCCAGGAGCTGCTGACGACCTGGGTGGGTCCCGGCTACCGGACCGCCGGCGTGCTGATCGTGATCCTCGCGATCCCGACCCTGTTCTCGCTCCCGCAGTCGGCGGCCTCCTCAATGCTGTACGGAATCAGCCGCCACAAGGTGGTGGTCGGGCTGTCGCTGCTGAACGCACTGTTCAACCTCGTTCTCTCGCTGCTGTGGGTGCGTCCCTACGGCCTGGTCGGCGTGGCGCTCGGCACCGCGGTTCCGCTCGCGCTGATCGGCGGGATCACGCTCGCGGTCTACGCCGCTCACGCGATGGGCATGCCGGTGCGACGCTACCTGTGGGAGGGCATGGGCCAGCCGGCGCTGCTGAGCCTCGCATTCGTCGTGCCCGCGCTGGCGGTGCGCCAGATCTTCCATCCGACCGGCTGGCTGCCGCTCGGCCTGGCGGTCGGTGTCCCGTGGCTGGCGTTCGCGGCGGTGGTCTGGAAATGGGGCGTCGGCCCGGCCGAGCGCACGCGCTGGGCGCAGATGGTGCCCCGCGCGTTCGGCATCCGTCCGCGCACCGCCCCGGTGACGCCGGAGGCGAGCGCATGAGCACGCTGCCGATCGGGACCGCGGCCACGCCGGCCGCACGCGGCGTCACGGTCGCGCTCACCTGCTGGAACGCCGCGTGGTGCATCGAGCGCGCGCTCGACAGCGTGATGGCGCAGACCCGGCCGGCCGACGAGGTGATCCTGACCGACGACGGCTCGACCGACGACACGGTCGAGCGCGTGCGGTCGCGTTACGGCGATCGCGTGCGCGTCATCTGCCTGCCACACCGCGGCCTCACGCCGACCCGCCGGGCGGCGATCGCCGAGGTGCGCACGCCGTGGTTCGCGCTGCTCGATGCCGACGACTGGTGGATGCCCGAGCGGCTCGAGCGCCAGCACGAGTTCCTCGACCGCCATCCCGAGGTGCAGTGGCTATGCACCGACGGCACGTTCGTCTCGGCGGAGGGGGTGCTGCGCGAGTCATGGCTGTCCGACTACTTCGACACGGTCCAGGACGTGGCGGGTGATCTCTACCCGCTGCTGGTCCGCCGGTGCTTCCCGCTGCTGAGCTCCAGCCTGATCCACACCGAGGCCTATCACGCGGCCGGCGGCATCGACGACACGCCCTATTCGCAGGACTACTCGCTGTGGCTTCGGCTCTCGGCCCGCTACCCGGGCGCGGTGCTGGCCGACCGCCTGATCGCGTACTGGTCGAGTCCGAACCAGCTGTCACGCCGCACCGAGGAGCGCTATCGGGACGACCAGCGCCTGATGCAGATGGTGGCGAACGGTGTTCTGCGGCGTCATCCCGAGGCCGAGAGGGTGGCGCGCGAGAAAGTGGCTTCCTACGACTTCGACCTCGGCGTCACGTGTCTGCGCACCGGCCGGCTGCGCGAGGGTCAGCTGCGCCTGTGGCGCGCGGCCATCGCGAACGGACCGGTCCGGCGCCGCACGCTCGCGCTGCTCGGCGCGCTGGCGCCGCGCTGGTCGCTCGGCCGGCTGATGCGGTCGCCGTGGCTCAAGCAGACCGTCCACGGGATTCGGCGCGACAACGGCACGCTGGAGGCGAATGCCTCCAGGGAGGTGACGTCGTGATCCGCGCATTCGAGGTCTCGGTCGTGATCCCGGCGCACAACGCGCGCGACTTCGTGCTCGAGGCGGTCGGCTCGGCGCTCGCGCAGACGCTGCTGCCCCGCGAGGTGGTGGTGATCGACGACCGTTCCAGCGACGGCACCGCCGAGGCGGTCGAAGCGCGCTTCGGTCATCTCCGTCAGTCGGACGGCGAGCCGCTGGTGCGGGTCCTGCGGGGCAGCCACGGCTCGGCGGCCGCCGCGCGCAACGCCGGCTGGCAGGCCGCGCGGGCGCCGTGGGTGGCGCTGCTCGACGCCGACGACCTGTGGTTCCCGGACAAGCTCGCGGTCGCCGCCGACCTGCTGGAGCGGACCCCGGCGGCCGGCTGGTTCTTCAGCGATGGCGCGTTCTCGGCGCTCGACGGGATCCTTCATTCCTCGTGGTTCGCCCTCTATGCCGATGTTCCGGACGGGTACGCCGGACATCCGCTGGCGGCGCTGCTCGAGGTGAACTTCATCCTCACCTCGTCGATGGTGGTGCGGCGGGATCTGATCGCGTCGCTCGGTGGCTTCGACGCGTCGATGAGCCACGCCGAGGACGTCGACATGTGGATCCGGTTGTCGCGCCGCGCGCCGGCGGTGGCGAGCACCCGCGCGCTGGTCCGCTACCAGCATCGCCCCGGCAGCCTGACCCGCCAGACTGCACCGCGGCTGCTGAACAGTGCCGCGGTGTTCGCGCGGCTCGCCGACGATCCGACGCTGCCGGACGCGCTGCGGATGCGGGCGCGCAGCCGCGCCTCGCTCGCGAATTCGAAGCTTGGATTCGCCTACCTGCGCGAAGGCAACGGTGCGGCGGCCCGTCGCCAGCTGATCGCGGCGTTCGCCGATCCCGCCCGCCGCCCCCAGGCGCTGGCCGGGTGGGGCGTGAGCTGGCTGCCGGCCCGGGCGATCGGCTGGCTGCGCCACGTCGGCTGGGGCAAGACCTGGGTCGGCAAGCGTTCGGAGTTCCGGCGCGTGCGGCTCGAGACCGACCCGTCGCTGCTGGCGGGCGAGCCCGGCCTCCACGCGGGGGTGCGGTCGTGAGCGGCGGACTGCCTCCGACCGGATCGCTGGCGCCCCAGGTTCGCGCGCGTGCGCGCCACCAGGCGCGTGCGATGTCGACCGGTGTGATCGCGGTGCTCGGGATGCTGGGCGCGCTGGCGCTGGTCGGGGCGTTCGTTCTGCTCGACTACAAGTTCGAACAGGACGCGCACCGACTGGCCAAGCTGCTGTTCGGCGGCGCCGGGCTGGTGGCGCTGGTGACCTTGCCCAGGGTGGGGCTGCTGATGCTGCCGATCGCAACCCCGCTGCTGGCGCTGTTCCCGAAGGTGCCGTTGCCCGGCCTCAATACGGTCAACGTGTTGTTCTTCGGCGTGTTCTTCTCGTACGCGCTCGCCCACGTGCTCAACCGGCGCCCGTGGTTCCGGTCCGGGCGCATGATGCTGCCGGTGGTGGCGCTGATCGGCATCGCCGCGCTCTCGATCCTGCGCGGCGCCGCGTTTCCGACCGGAATGCATTTCGAAACGGCGCCAGCGGTGTTCGCGCTGTTCCGCTGCGCGATGAGCTTCGCCGCCTACTTCGTCGGGCTCTCGATGGTGCGGGGCGAGACCGAGCGCCGGCGGCTGACGTGGGCGATCCTGGCCGGCCTCGCCGCCGAGATGTACTTCACGTTCAAGTTCGGACGCGATCTGCACGGCCGGTCGACCGGCACCATCGGGCAATCCAACGAGCTCGGCACCTACCTGGCGATGTTCATGGTGTTCGCGGTGGCGGTCGGCTTCGGCGTCCGCGCGGTGTTCGGGCGGATCCTGATCTGGAGCCTGGCGGGCGCCGCGATGGTCGGTGTGTTCATGTCGGTCTCGCGCGCCTCGATCGTGGCGCTGGTGGCCGGCACTCTGCTGGTCGCGGTCCGTTCGTCGCGGATGGCGCTGGTGATCATCGTGCTGATCACGGCGACCAGCCCGTTGTGGGCGCCCGACTACGTGAAGGAGCGCATCGCGGCGACCATGGTCGAGTCCGAGACCGACGACGAGATCACGATCGAGGGCGGCGCCGAGGCGCGTCTCGACACCTGGCAGACGGTGCTGCGCATCGCCGGCGATCACGTGCTGGACGGGATCGGGTTCACCGGGCTCGGCTACGTGCTGCCGCAGCTCGCCCAGGAGCTGGGCGTGAACTCGAAGGACTCCGCGCACAACACGTTCCTCCGCCTGCTGGCCGAGACTGGGATCGTCGGGCTGACCTCGTTCCTGGTGGTCCTGTGGGTGTGCTGGCGCCTGTCCCGCCAGGGGACCCGGCAGCTGCAGAACCGCTTCGACCGCCAGGTCGCGGTCGGACTCGAAGGAATGCTGATCGCGCTCGTGATCGCATGCGCGTTCGGCGACCGGTTCTTCGAGATCCAGATCACCGGCAACTTCTGGCTGGCGTGCGCGCTGGTCGAGGGTGCGCTGATGGAGCGCCCGGCGCCCGCACCCGTTCTGCGCGCCGTGCGTCCCTCGTGGTACACGGCGTGAGCACCCGCACGCTGCGCTGGCTGGCGAGCTTCGGCCACCGGGCCGTCCATGCGGCCGACGGTGCGCCCACGCTCACGATTGTGCGCCATCACCGGGTGCTGGAGGACGGCGAGCGTCCGCTCTACCGGCTCGGCGTGCCGGCCGGTGTGCTGCGCGAACAGCTGCGCATGCTCGCCGATCGCAGCTGGGGACCGGTCACGGTCGAGGCCGGTCTCGAGCATCTGGCGAACGGCCGCGGACACCGCGTGGCGCTCACGTTCGACGACGGCTACCGCGACAACGTCACCCACGCGCTGCCGCTGCTCGCCGAGACCGGCGGACACGCCACGTTCTATCTCACCGCCGGCCTGATCGAGGAGCGAAGCGCGCCGTGGTGGGACGAGCTGTCGCACCTGCTCACGCACGCCCGGACCGCGCGGATCGCCGCCGACGGCAACGGCACTCCCGCCCTCGAGCTGGCCGGCGAGGAGGGGCGGCGACGCGCGCTCGCCGCGCTGCTGCCCGGCTTCCGCGTTCCGCCGCCCGCCCGCACCGCGCGGCTCGACCGGTTGCGCGCACAGCTCGGGGTGGCCGACGCTGCTCCGTGTGAGCTGGCGACCTGGGACGAGTCCCGGCGATTGATCGAGGCGGGCATGGAGGTCGGCGCGCACACCCTCACCCATCCGCACCTGACCACGCTCGACCCGGACGGTCAGGCGCGCGAAATCGCCGGATCGGCGGACCTGATCGCGACCCGGCTCGGGCTGCGCCCGCGCGGGCTCGCGTATCCGGGTGGCGACCACGACGGCGACACGATTGCGGCGGCCGCGGCGGCCGGACTCGACTACGCGGTCACCACCCGCGCCGGACTCAACCGCCCCGACACCCCGCGCCATGCGCTGCTGCGCCGCGGGTTCTCGGAGGGGACCTGCATCGGGCCGCTCGGCTTCTCGCGCCGCCTCGCGCTGGCGGAGCTGGATGGCGCGTTCGACGGACTGCGCGAGCGGAGGCGGGCGTCATGAGCGCAATGCCGGTCGAGCTGGACGGCCCCGCCATGGCCCCCTCGGCTCCCGAGCGCCGCGTGCGCGTTCTCTACGTGGTGAACAATTTCATCGCGGGCGGCGCGGAGCGTCACCTGCTCGAGCTGTGGAGCCGGATCGACCGCACCCGGTTCGCGGTCGAGATCGCATGCTTCAGCGCGCGCGGCCAATTCACGCGTGACGTGCAGGCGCTCGGATGGCCGGTCCACGACCTGGGAATGGGCGGGCGCATCTACGACCTGCGCGGCATGCGCGGACTGCTGCGGCTCGTGCACCAGACGCTCGAGTTCCGTCCCGACGTGATCCACGGTTATCTGCTCGGTCCCAATCTGTTCGCGGTGCTGGCCGGACGGCTCGCGCGGGTGCCGATGATCGTGGTCGCCAAGCGCAACGTGGATCGCTACGATTCTCCGCGCCAGCAGGCGGTCCAGAGCTTTGCGCACCGGCTCGCCACCCATGTGATCGCGGTCAGTGAGCGCGTGCGCCAGAGCTCGGTGGCGCTCGGGGTCCCGGCGTCGCGCGTGACCGTGATCCGCAACGGAGTCGACGCGGAACGATTCCAGGGTCCCGCCGCGGACCGTGCCGAGCTCGGAGTTGCGCCCGGCCGCCTGGTGATCGGGAGCGTTGGATGCCTGGCCCCCCGCAAGGATTATGGAACGCTGCTCGACGCGGTCGCCGCGCTGGCCGGGCGCGGACTCGAACCTGCGCTGGTGCTGGTGGGCGACGGTGACGAGCGGCCGCGGCTCGAGCGGCGCGCCGCCGAGCTCGGGATCGCGGATCGCGTGCGGTTCCTCGGCGAGCGTGCCGACGTCGAGCGGCTGCTGCCGCTGTTCGACGTGTTCGTGCTCTCGTCGCGGGACGAGGGGATTCCCAACGCGCTGCTCGAGGCGATGGCGGCCGGTCGTCCGGCGGTCGCGACCGCGGTCGGCGGCACGCCGGAAGTCCTGGAGGATGGGCGCACCGGCTGGCTGGTGCCGCCCGGCGATCCGCCCGCGCTGGCGGCTGCGCTCGCGACCGCGCTCGTCGATCGGGACGAAGCCGCGCGCCGCGGCGCCGCCGCGCGGCGCGAGGTGCTCGACCGCCGCAGCATCGATGCGATGGCGCGGGCGCACGAGGCGTTCTATCGGAACGGTGGCCCGGAGGTGGTGCGATGAAATCGATCGCCTACGTGACCACCGCGTTCCCGACCCAGACCTGGTTCCTCGAGAACGAGATCCACCGCCTGCTGGCGCGCGGCGTGCGCGTCCGCGTGCTGCGGCTGCGCGGTCCGGGCGCGAACGTGCAGCCCGAGCATCAGGTACTCGAGTTGATCACCGAGAGCGTCGGATCGCCGTTCGATCCGCGCGCCTGGTTCGCGCTGCTCGGGTGGCTGGTGCGCCGGCCGCACGTGCTGGTTCCCGAGTCGGCGCGCATGCTGTGGGCGTCGCGCGGGAGCCTCTACGCGCTGGTCGGACACCTCGGCTACCTGCCGGCCGCCGCGCGGGTCGCGGACCTCGCCGTGCGCGAGGACTACGACCGCATCCACGGCGGCTGGGCGCACTTCCCGGCCAGCGTCGCCTATCTCGCCTCGCGGCTGACCGGGCGCCGCTTCAGCATGGCCGCGCACGCCGGGTCCGACCTCTACCGGACGCAGGCGTTCCTGGCCGAGAAGACGCGCGCCGCGGACTTCACCACCGCCTGCGTGAGCGGCAACGCGGACATGCTGCGCAGGCTGGCGGGCGACGGCGCGCGGGTCGAGGATCTCCATCACGGCGTCGACCTCAACCGCTTCGACGGCGCGGGCCGCGCGCGCAGCGCCGCGCCGCTGTTCGTCACGGTCGGCCGCCTGCACGTCGGCAAGGGCTACGACCTCGCGCTCCAGGCGGTCGCCCGGCTGCGCGCCGCCGGCCATCCGGTCCGGCTCGAGCTGGTCGGGGACGGACCGGAGCGCGGACGACTGACCGCGCTCGCCGAGTCGCTCGGCATCAGCGATGCGGTCCGGTTCCGCGGCGCACTCCCGCAGCGCGACATCCTGCCGCTCTACCGCAGCGCATGGCTGCTGCTCGCTCCGAGCCGGGTGCTCGCGAACGGGCGTCGCGACGGAATCCCGAACGTGATCGTCGAGGCGCTGGCGATGGGACTGCCGTGTGCCGGCACCCGTGCCGCCGGACTCGAGGAGGCGATCGTCGACGGCGTCAACGGCGTGCTGGTTGCGCCCGACGATCCGCAGGCGCTGGCCGACGCGATCGAGCCGCTGCTCGCCGAGCCATCGCGCCTCGACCGGCTGGGCGAGCGCGCCCGCGCCGAGATCCACGAGCGGTTCGACGTCGACCGCAACTTCGAGCGTCTGTATGCCCTCCTGACCGGCGAGCCCGAGCCCGAACAGCGCCGTCCGCGCGCGGTGGGGGAGCGCGGATGAGAGTGCTCCACGTGGTCGAGTCGATGCGCCGCGGAGGCGCCGAGTCGGTGGTGGTCGAGCACGTCCGCCACGCCGCGCCGGATCTCGAGCTGCTGGTGTGCGCGCTCAACCACGACGGTCCCGCGCTCGAGGCGGCACGCGCGGCCGGCGCCCGCACGTTCCTGCTCGGCAAACGCGGACCGCTCGACGGCGTCCGCCAGCTCGCCGCACTGATGCGCCGCGAGCGGGTCGAGGTCGTGAACGGTCACAACGCGACCGGCGGCCTGTACGCGGCGCTGGCGGCGCGGATCGCCGGGATTCCGGCAGTGTTCCGCACCGAGCACACGATTCATTTCCCCGGCCGGCACTCGGCGCTCTATCCGCTGCTCGAGCCGGTCTCCACTGTCCTCACGCGTCGCGTGGTGTGTGTCTGCCAGGCGGTGCTGGAAAGCCACGTCAGTCGCCTGCCCTGGGCGGCACGGCGCTTCGTCACCGTGGCCAACGGCATTTCGTCTGCAGAGCACACCCGCCCGCGTGAGGTAATTCGAGAGTCAGTTCGAAATCAGCTCGGCATCCAGGACGATCAGCTCCTGGTCCTGACGATCGGCAGCCTGTCGCGCCAGAAGGCGTATGCGCGGCTGCTCGATGCGTTCGCGCCGATCGCCGAGGCCGATCCGTACGCCCGGCTGTTGATCGCCGGCGAGGGCCCGCTGCGTCCGGCGCTCGAGGCGCGGATCGCCGACGGGCTCGCCGATTCGGTACGCCTGCTCGGCGCGCGGGATGACGCCGTCGATCTGCTCGAGGCGTGCGACGTGTTCGTGCTGTCGTCCGAGCGCGAAGGGCTTCCCATCACCCTGATCGAGGCGATGCGCGCCGGGCGCCCGGCCGTCAGCACGCGGATCGGGGGCACCGCCGAGGTGGTCGAGGACGGCGTCACCGGCCTGCTGGTGCCGGTCGGCGACGGCCCCGCCCTGACCGGGGCGCTGCGCGCCCTGCTGGCGGATCCGGCGCTGCGCGAACGGATGGGCGAGGCGGGTCGCCGCCGGTGGCGCGAACGCTTCACCGCCGAACGGATGGTATGCGACACCGAGGCGCTGTACCGTGACGCCGTGAGCGATCGCAACTCGACCGGGAGGGCGGCATGACCCAGAGGATCTGGGACACCCGGGGACCCCTGGCCCCCGAGTTCGCCGAGGCGTGGTACGCGCGACTCGCGCGCTGCCCGCACGCCAACTTCTCGATCGACCTCACCTACCTGAAGTGGGAGGCGAAGCACGGACGTCGCGCGCTCGCGATCCTGCTCGAGGAGGGCGGCCGATCCGGTGCGCTGGTGATGCGCGAGCAGTCCGGCACCTGGACCAGCGGCTGGCCGTGGCGGTGGCAGGCGGTGGTCGAGGGTTCCGATCCCACCGATCCGACCGGACTGACCCCCGACGACTGTGCGTGGTTCTATCGCCACGCGTCGCAGCTGGCCGGGTCCCGGGTGCTGCGGCTCCACATGCCGTGTCCGCCGTACGGCGTGCCGGGGATCGCGAGCGGCTCGACGCTCCTGTTCGCAATCGACCGCGACGACCAGGAGCTGCTCGCGTCGATGCAGGCGAACAAGCGCCGCATGATGCGCCGCGCGCAGGAGGCCGGCTACCGGGTGCGCGAGACCACCGACCCGTGCGACTTCCGCCGCTTCGCCGAGCTGCAGCGCGAGGCCAAGCTGCGCCGCGGCATTCCGGCGCCGCCGGTGGTCGAAGCACCGGCGCCCGGCGAGGACTGGGATGAGTGGCGGCTGCCGTGGATGTGGCTGCTGGTCGCCGACCGCGAAGGAATCGTCGAGAGCGGTCTCGGCGACGGGCTCCATCCCGGCGGCGTGCTCGAGGCGCGGGCCGGGGCGAGCTCGCCGCAGGCACGCCAGGACGGGGTGTTCGCGCTGCTCTCGTACAACGAAGCGCGGCTCGCCCGCGATCGCGGATACAAGTGGATCAATCTCGGCGGGGACACCCCGTTCAAGCGCGAGCTGGCCGGACGGCTCGGCTCGCGGGTCGCGATGCACTGCTGGCTGGGTGGCGGCGGGATTTCGTTCTGGCGGGTGCGCGGCGAGGCGCTGTGGGCGCGGATGCGCTCGCGCGCCGGCCGGCTCGCACGCGATCTGCGCGTGGTGCGCACGGTATTGATGGTAACGGCTGGGGCCGTGATTGGGGCGAACGAGTGGGCCGCGCTGGCGGGGGTCCCATGGCTGTGACGACCTGGAACACGCACGAGCCGCTGGTGCCGGAATTCGCGGCGGCGTGGGAACGCATGCTCGCGCAGGCGCCGCACGCACACTATGCGATGCGGCTCGATCTGCTGGGCTGGGACGCGCAGCACGGCCGCCACGCGCGTGCCGTGGTGCTCGACGATCCGCGGGTGCTGCTGGTGCTGCGCGAAACCACCGGCGGGTGGACGTCGGGCTGGCCGTGGCGTCCGCAGATGGTGTCGGCCGACGGTCAGGCGCGCGGGGTCGAGGATCTGACCGCGATCGAGCAGCAACGCGTGCTCGAGCAGATCGTGCGGCTGACCGGCGGGGCGCGCTCGACCAGCTACCTGCTCCAGCCCGTCGATGACGGGCTCGCCTATCCGTGCGCGGCCACCTATCTGAGCCCGCTCGATGCCTCCGAGGACGAGATGCAGGGGCGGTTCGACGGCAACCGCAAGCGCTC
>Ga0184628_10000949_pt1 | contig 14820 bp, 20 predicted proteins | sample PLM4_5_b1_FD_133149 | JGI IMG/M metagenome (GOLD analysis project Ga0184628, IMG submission 133149) | Groundwater sediment microbial communities from an aquifer in East River, Colorado, USA - PLM4_5_b1 | ecosystem: Environmental > Terrestrial > Soil > Riparian zone | place: USA: East River... | reverse complement strand
CGGCTGGCACGCACGCCTCCTAGAACAAGATGTCGGTGCTGGTGGTCAGGACGTCGAGGCGGAACCATGGGCCCTCTACACCGGGTGCGTTGCCGACGACGGGAGCGGTCGTCCACTCGACGTCGCGTGCCTCGCCGAGGCTGTGGCGGATGCCCTCGACGACCTGCTCGGTCGCGCCTTCGGGCCAGGTCGCGGGTGCGCCGGTGATGGTGATGCGGGTGCCGATGCCGACCGACAGGATCCGCTGCATCTCGACCGCGGTACGGCCGGTGAGGCGGATCAACAGCTGCGGGAAGCGGGCACGCGGCACGTCGTCGGGGTCGGTGGCGTAGTAGGCGACGACCCAGTCGGCCAGCGTCGGGGCGTCGGCGGGTGTGGCCGAGTGCAGCGTCGCCGAGAACTCGTTGTCGCCGTACGCGGCCAGGCTCGCCGCGTCCTGCGCGGTCGCTGTCGCGCCGCCGTCGATGCCCACCGACGCGGACGTGAGCGGCTTGTCGGGGCGTACGCGCAACGGCTGGAACCCGGCCAGCCAGTGGTACGGAATCTCGACCGGCGCGGGTGGGCCCGGCTGGAACGTCCAGTCGTTGAGGATCGGCGCGGCATTGTCTGCGGGGAACAGTCCGGCCCGGTCGAGCAGTGTCGAGCCGCCGCCGATCATGCCGAGGTAGCGGCCGTAGCCGCGGACGTCGGACACTGCTCAGCCCTGCGCCCAGGTGATGCTGCCGTCGACGGTGCCGATGGCAGTCGAGGTCGGGTAGTAGACCATCTGCAGCACCGAGTCGTCGACGATCGACGGCAGACCGAGGTCCATGAAGTTCGCTGCGTTCGCGATGTTCGTGTTCGGCACGGCCAGGTCTGCGACCGGGCGGTACGCGACGAGATGGATGGCGCCGGACACATACGAGGTGCCCAGCGTGATGGACTGCACCGACCGCACGCCGAGGTCGCCGGCCTGCAGCGACAGCGGCACCCACGTGCCGGCAACCGCGGTCGCCGGGAAGCTGGGCAGCGTCGCCGTACGCGAGCCGGTGCCTGCGCTGTTGGTGTAGGTCACCGTCGTGTTGGTGATGGCGCCCGCGTTGCCGGTAGCAGACGAGCACTCCAGCGCCAGGAACACACCCGCGCCCGAGGTCGACGCCGCGGTGTCGCGGGGCGGCCACGTCGGCGAGGTGATGGCCTGTGCGCCGGTTGTGGTGACGACGGGAACATTGCCCCACATCTTGTCGACCAGCCGGATCATGCCGATGTTGCCGGTGTGGGTCGCCGACCAGCGCGCCAGGTAGATCTGCTCGCCCGACACCGTGGCGGGGATGGGGATCTGACCCGTCACGGTGCCGGAGAATATCGCCCCGTTCAGGCCGCTGCCCGGAGCTGAGCCCGCACCGATGAGGCCTGCCAGGTACCAGTTGGTGTGCTGGATACCCGCGGCCTCACCGGTGACGGAGACCTTGCCGTAGACGGTCGGCGGGCCGACGATCCCCGCCACCAGCTGGTGCAGGTCAGAGATGGCCATGTCACTCCCTACACGTCATGGATGCGGGTGCGGTCGTGGAATACGACCCGGCCACCCTGGGCGAACAGCCGCCCCTGCTCGGTCTCGACGGCCTCTTCAAGCGGGTCCAGCGGGCGCTTACCAGCCAGGCTCAGCGGCTGCATGACTGCGGTGCCCGCGTCGATGTCGCGGCGCCCGGACGGGAAGCCCGCGTAGTCGAGGACCGTATTGATGCGTTCGCCGGTCGTCTGCCGGTCGAAGCCCTCCAGGCCGACGCGCCGCTGCGCCTGGAACATCTCGAAGGTGTAGTCCTCGGCGTCGCCGATGTAGACCTGCACCTGCGCGATAGAGCCGTCGAAGCGGGACTCGGGCATGTAGAAGTCGTCCATGCGGGCCGAGCCGGCCGGGACAAACGAAAGCGTGCCGACAGTCCTGGTGCCGTCGACCCACAGTTCGACGGTATTCGGGGTGAAGCCCCACCGGATGCCGATCAGCGTCCACCGGTCCGTAGGTGCGACAGCCGTAGTGGCGAAACTCGCGGATGTTCCACCGGTGACCTCAAGAAGCCACGTCCCGTCCGAGCCGTCCTGCTTGACCAGCGCGATCACGCCGTCGGTCGGAAACGTGGTGTACCGGATCAGGAGCGGGTCGGCTTCGCTGTCGGTCGCTGACCACGACGACCGTACCCAGAACACCGCCGTCATGACCTGACCTGCGACGACGGTCATCGTTCCAGGGGGGATGGTCGCGTACGTGGCTATGGACCGCGCCGGCCGGAGCAACCCGGAGGTGGTGTGGACTTCCATGTCGTACTGCGGGTAGGTGCCGTCGTCACCGCGCGGTCCAGCGGTTGCCGCCGGCGTCAGCAGTGCGGTGCCGGACTGTGCGGTCGGGTCGCCCCAGCGAAGTACGGCCGGCTCCGACACGGTCGGCATTGCCGGACCGGTGATGGACCGGAACGGACCGGACACCTCGGTCATCGGCCAGTGCGCGACTAGCGACGGACCGGCGTTGAACTTGATGTACTCGGTGAGCAGGCACCCGAACCGGCTCGCGGATTGCAGTCGACCAAGGATGTCGACCGCGGTCACCGACAGGGTGATGTCCGACTCGGCGTCGTCCGGGTCCTGGGTGCGGATCTGCACCTCGGGGATTTCGAGGTACCCGTCGGCGAGGTCGAAGCCCTGGTAGCCGATGATCTCCCGGATGCGGAAGCGACGCGCCTGCTTCCACCAGGGGTAGTAATCGCTGGTGGGGTTCCCGGGTGTCAGAGCGTCGTCGCGGTTGAGCATCTGCACCGACATACCGCCGGGCTCGGGCTTGTCGAGCTCCGAGTCCCGGCCGAGCCACGTCTCCAGCAGCTGCCCGATGTTCAGCACCCGGTCGGTGAAGTCGACCCAGTTCGGATCAGCGTCCGGCTCGGCCGACGACACCTCAAACACCAGGTAGGTGCCCCACGGAGTCATGTGGTCGGTCACGGATATGCCGCCTTGACCGTAGCCGCGGGGATACCGCGGTTGATGGCGTCGGCGCGCAGCACCTGCCGTGTCGACCGGCCGTCGGGGTAGACGAACGTGGCGTGCAACTCGACCATCTGTGCGCCACCTCCGCCCGCGCTGCCACCGGCCTGCATCGTCCCGGCCGTGGACGACGGCACAACCGTGTGCCCGTACCAGCTGGCGGCCTTGTTTGCGATACCGAGGGACTTCTTGGCGTTGCCGAACTTCGGGATGAACGCCTCGCCGCCGGTCTCCGGCTCCGCAAATCCGTACCGCGGCCGCGAGCCGGCCGAGTACACCGCGGCGTCCCGGAGCGTGCCGGTAGCCGCGTATTCGGTGACGCCACCCCAGCGGCGCATCTGCGTACCGGTGCCGACGTGCAGGCCGTTGTCGTTCCAGTAGACCGACGCCGAGATCCGGATCGTCTTGTCCTTGAGGTTCAACACCCTGAGCTGCAAAGCGGTCAGGGCCGCATTCGCCTGCGACGTGTTGGCCTGGAAGTTCGTAACGACGAGTTCGGGCATCTTCGCGTACTTGTCGATGATCTGCTGGATCAGCGCCGGTGCAAGACCGAGATCCTTCAGCGCCTGCTCAAGCTTGCCGATGTAGTCGTCGTAGACCTTGTTGGCGTCCTTGAGGCTGCCGGTCTCCTGGAACTTTGCCTGCGCCGCCTCAGCGGCCGCCTTCGCCGCTTCCTGCACGGCAATTCGGTTCTTCAGCGCGGCAGAGGAGTTGCCTTCCCACGCCTTCTTGGTTCCCTTGAAGGACTCCTTGACCGAAGCAATCGCCTCGTTGGCGTTGAGCATCGCCTTGTCGGTCGACAGCAGCGCGCCGTGCAGCTTCTCCCAGATGTCGACCAGGTTGCCGGCTTCCTTGACCGCGTTGGCGAGGTTGCCCTTCAGCAGGGCGGTGTTCTCCGCGGCCTTCTTCTGCGCCTGCGCAGCCGCATCGGTCGCGACCTTCGCCTCGAACTGGGCCTTCGAGTACTGCGGCAGCATCTCCTGCAGCTCGGTGTAGCTCTGGCTCGAACTGGCAAGGATCCGCTTGAACGCCGCGTCGGCCTGATCCATCTGGCCGTTCTTGACCAGGTTCGTCAGCGCCTCGTCGACAGCCTTGATGTTCTCCGATGCCCGGTTGAACGACCGTCCGCCGTTGAACAGGCCGAACGCCTGCTCGTAGAAAGGGATGACGTCTTCCATGGTGCGGCCGGTTGCCGCCCACATCGAGCGGTGCGCGTTCAGGTCGGCGCCGAAGTCCTTGAGGTCGCCGCCCAGCACGCGGGCGGCCTCGCCTGTGGCAACGCCGGTCTTGCCGAGTTTGCCGAGCGCCTTCTCCAGCTCGTCGATCTTCGCCGGCTCCGGGCCCATCTTCGACGCTAACTCGGAGGCGATCTGCAGGGCGATGAACGCGCCAGCCGCCTTGACCGCGGCCTTGCGGCTGCGTTCCATGCCGTCCGCTGCACGTACGCCCGCGGTGCCCATGTTCCGCAGCTCGGCATTGACCATGGCGGCCGCGGCGCGCATCTTCACGAACGCCGCGAAGACCAGCAGGCCCACGCCAGCCACGCCAGCCAGGACGACCAGCGTCGACGAGATCGCGGGCGGCATCTTGCCGATCCACTCCACCGTCGCCTCAGCCGCCTGGGCCAGCATCCGAAGACCCTGGTTCAGGCCGCTGCCCGACTCGATTGCCGCCGCCTCCAACGCACCGGTCAGCCGCTCGATGTCGCCGACGAGGTTGTCGGTCTTCATCGCCGCGGTCCGGGCGGCCGCGCCCTGGTCGTCGACTGCCTTCGTGTACTTCTGGACGCCCTTCGCGCCGACGTCGTACAGGACGTTCGCGGCACGCATCGCATCAGCGCCGAAGATGGTCGTCAGCGCGGCGTTGCGCTCCTCCTGCGTCAAACCACCGAGGGCCGTCTGCAGCTGGCCGGCGAGCTTCGTCGTGCCGATGAAGTTGCCGCTGGCGTCGTACGCCGAGATGCCGAGCTTGGCCATCAGCTTCGCCGACTTCTCGGTCGGCGCCTGCAGCATCAGCAGCATCGTCTTCAGTGACGTGCCCGCGTCAGAGCCGATCAGCGCCCGGTCAGCGAACGCCGACAGCGTGCCGACGGTCTCCTCCAGGCTCATGCCCGCGGCGTCGGCGGCTAGGCCACCCATCCGCAGGGCTTCGCCCATCTCGTGCACGTCGGTGGCGCTCTTATTCGCGGCCGCGGAGAGAACGTCGGCGATGTGCCCGACGTCCTTGCCCGTCAGCCCGAACAGGTTCATCGTCTTAGCTGCGATGTCGGCAGCCTCGGCCAGCTCCAGCGACCCAGCGGCCGCGAGCGACAGCGACCCGGTCAGCGCGCCGCCCAGGATGTCGGCCGTGGAGATGCCCGCCTTCGCAAGCTCCTCCTGAGCCTGGCCGGCCTGGGTGGCGCTGAAACTGGTGGCCTTGCCCGCCGCGATCGCGGCCTTCTCCAACTGCTGCATCTGGCCGGCGGTCGCGTTGGTGACCGCCTTTACCTTCGACATCTGCTGCTCGAACTTGGCTGCAGCGTTCGCGATCAGGCCGACACCGGCGACGAATGCGAGGCCCATGCGCCCGGCCGAGTCCGCTACGGCGTCGAGGCGGCCAGCCTTCGCGGCCTTGTCCATCTCGCCGATCAGGCCGCGCGTGGAGGCCGCGGCCTCGTTCATGCCCTGCTTGTACCGGTTGACTTCGGCGATCAGGCGTACTGCGACTGTGCGCATCAGGTCACCCCTTCACGGCGTGCCACAGCAGGGCGTTCGGGGCTTCGAATTCGGCGTACTTCTTCTGCGCTGCGGTCAGCTTCAGTCGGGCGAGGCAGGCAGTCGGAGTTGGCACGGTGAACTTCACGGTGCCCTCTGAAGCCGTGGTGTCTGCCATCTGGTGGCCGCAGCCGCACGGACACATGCCGGCCCGGTACTCGGCGAGCGCCGCCATGATGGCGCGCTGCCCCTCGTCCCACTCCACGTCGGGCGTCGAGCTGACCAGAATGCCGTCGCGGTGCCGGTAGCGGGTGACCGGCTCCCAGCCCTCGTAACGCTTCAGGCTGATGCCCAGACGTTCGGCCGCCTCTACGCGCTGGCGGAACGCCGGTTCGTCGATGAGGCGGCGGACGAGAAAGGGACGTCGACCTCGACCTTGCTCAGCGTGTACGCCGCGGCGGACAGTGAGCCAAGCTGACCGTCGGTCAGGGTGCCCTCTTCTTCGGCCGTGCCGAGCAGCGCGGCCCAGTCCTCGTCATCCAGGACGGGGCTGACGGTCGCGGCCCGGATGAGCGCACCGGGAAAGGTATCCATGTTCGCGCCGACGACGCGGTCTTCCTTGCGGATGCTGCCGTCGTCGTCGAGGCGCGGCTTGTGCTCGTTGACGAGCGCACGCCACCGCTTCTCGCCCAGTCCGCGGACCACGAAGTCCACGCGGTAGTCGTCGAGCAGGTCGCGCAACTCGGCAAGCCGGGCGTCAGCCTGGTCTCGCGCGATGAACGCGCCCTCGGCCGGGCCAGCGAGCGAGGTGGTGTCGATGGGTTCGGGCTTGGCCTCGGTCAGTTGCTCGTATTCGTCGAGCAGGTCCATGTCGGCGCCGACCCATACCGGCACCGTGCGGGTGGGCTGGCCGCGGCGGATGCGCTCCTTGAGCGAGAGCGGCTTCTTCTTGCTGGTCATGTCCTGGCCTTCCATCCCTGGCCGGGGTGTGGCGAGAGGCGGACCGGCCAGGTGGTCCGCCTCTCGGCTCGTGGGATCAGACGACGGTCGCGCGCATCGTTGGCGCGGTCGTGATCTTCATCGGGACCTCGTACCGCGACAGGGTGTTCGCCGCAGGCATGACGAACTTCGTCTCGCCGCACTTCACCGGGAACACTTCGACCTTCTGGGCCGCGGTCCAGGCGGTGTTGTAGGCGGTGTTGCGCCGGATCACGATGTACCCGGCGGTGTTCTTGACCAGGGTGTCGTAGATCGTGTCGGTGCTGGTCTGCTTCTTGAACCGCAGCGCGGTCCCGGAGAAGCTGACCCGACCGACGTCGACGGTGTCGAACACGTCGGCAAGCGAGGTGGTCGGCACGTCGGCGGTGTCGGCCTCCCAGCCGATCAGGCCGTCGTCGGTGACCTTGAGCGTCAGCGCGATGCCCGCGTTGAGCTCGGCCGTAGTCGGTGCCGCCTGGTTGCTGATGGCCGAAACCCAGTCGACCCGGGTCATGCCATCGACGGGGATGTCAGCCATCGATCTTCTCCTCGTTCTCGGCCTTCGCCGGGGTCACGGGCTTGTCCTTCTTCGCCGCGGGTGCGGCAGGCACCGGCGCGGCGGGTGCCGACCGGTGAGCTGTGGTGGTGTCGACCTCGGGCGGGGCGTCGCACGGCTCCCAGCCGCGGGCCTTCCAGATGTCGACCGCATCGACCGGGCACTGCCAGTAGCCCTTGGTCGGCGGGTGGTAGAGCCAGGCATGGGTGTCGGTCATCGCGGTCACCCGAGCGGGAGCAGAACGCAGGTCACGGACGTCTGGAAGCTGTGCGTCACGGTCACCACGCCCGTGGACGGGTTGACCGCCTTCGGGCTGATGTACATGACCTCGCTGGTGCCGTTCGCAACCGCGTTGGTGCCCGCGGTCGCGGCGTTACCGGCTGGGGTGAGGCTGGAGTCGGAGACGGTGACCGTGTCCGAGCTGCCGCCGCCGTTGATGACGACCAGGTACGCACCGAGGGTGCCGAGGTCGGCGGCGGCAATCGTGTCGGAGGCCGCAACCGCGGCCGGGGACCAGGCCACACCTGCGGCCGTAGGCCGGGTGGCAGTGAGCAGCGCCATGCGGCACGCTCCTTTCGGTCAGGAGAGACCGCCGCTTGGCGGAGGGTGATCTATTGGTGGCGGGTCGTACGGTGCGGGGATGCGGAACTGGAACTGGGGCGGAGCGGCATTGGCCTTCGTGGTCGGCCTGGCAACGTGCGCGCTCGGCGCGAAACTCGGCGGGAACGGGCTAGGCGTCCTCGTCGGGGTCGCGGCCATTGCGCTGGTCTTCAAGCTGACCGAGCGCAAGGCCGTCTACATCCAGACCGAGGACGACGAGAGCGACTAGCCGGGCACCGTCTCCAGCCGCCACAGGTCGACCTGGTCGTACACCTTCGGGCCGGCCTTCTCGTCACGCTGCACAGGTGGGCCGAGTTCCTGCCGGATCGGAAAGCACGCGCGGCCGGTGACGACAGGTACGACGTCGAGCAGTGCGGCGCGTACCCGCTGAGCGACTATCTGTGCCGACGTCGAGCTGCCGTCCGTCTTGGTATTGCCGCTCACGCTGTGCGTGATGATCTGGAGAACGCCGCGGTCCGACGCGTTGGTCAGTGCCGTGCCATACGGCGTCGTCAACGTCATGTAGACCAGGCAGTACAAATCCGCCGGGCCACCACTGCCATCCGCAAGGTAGTCGGGGACCTCGCCAGGGTAGATCGGCAACGGCTCGAACGGCGGGGCCGGAGGTGCGGCACGGAGCAGCGTCAGCACGGCATCGGTGTGGGCTTGGATGATGCCGACGGTCATCGCTCCACCAACCTCACGGCCAGGTCTTCGAGCGCCTTCTCGAACTTCGGGCCCTCGGCAGCCAGTGCCGGAGCACCACCGGGCAGCGGAGCGTTGTTCACACTGCCGTACTCGATGATGTTCGCCAGCGCAGCCTGTCCGCCCTTGGCCTTGTCCGGGCCGATCTCACCGACGATGGCATCGCGGTTGACCGCGGTGTCGTAGGAGATCGTGCGCGGCAGGTGCTTGATGTGCGGGTGCCCAGTCCAGCGCTGCTGCCAGTCCTTCTTGATGTTCAGGCTGCCCTTGGCGACAACCTTGCGGACCTCGTCGACCACGTTGCTGCCGGCCTTGCGCAGGTCGGCTTCGAGCGCGAGAAGCTCCGACACGTCGGCCTTGAAAGACCCGCTCATCGGATTACCTCCTCGACGCGGATGCGCCGGGCGGTCGCCTCGGTCTTGTGCGCCAAGTCGCGCACCTGGAACGTCCGGCCAACCAGGTCGGCATCGTTGGTACTGGCCGTGATGGTGACCTGGTCGCCGACGCACAGGCCCGTCACCGACATGGGGAGCTGAATCTCCATCGGTAGAAGCAGCGCCCGGTCCTCGCCGACCTCTTCGGCCCGCGACTGCGCACGCTGGTTCTGCACCCGGCAGACACCCGTGTAGATGGTCTGCTCGGTCCGCGCGATCCGGCCGGTGTTCTCGTCCACGGCGCCGTTGGCCGAGCGGGTGATGGTGCAGGCGTCGACCATCCCGGCGAGAGCGAACGCGCGGCCGCGGGCAAGGACCGTGTCCCTGGACATCAGACACCCACCCGGACCCAGCCGCCGCGGCGGCCGTACTTGCGCCGGATCGCGGCCTTCAGGAACGGCGACGCCTCAATCTGCGAACTGGCCAACTCGTAGGACACCGAGTAGTCGTCGATAGCCTCCCGGGCAACACCGGTCGGGTTGTCGTAGATGCCGCGGGACAGACCCAGGCACGTCGCCTTCGCCAACTCCAGGTCCTGCGACCCCGCGGCGTACCCGTGCGTGTTGACCACGACGACCTGCGACGGCTCATTGACGTACACCTGCCAGGTGTCGCCACGGAACAGCCGGTTGCCGTGCAGGCGGTAGGTCGAACTGGCATCACCAGCAGCACCGGCAGTGAGCGCCGTGCCGTCCAGGGTCACGGACTCGACTGCGGTGACGGGGATCTGCGGCAGATCGAGCCACCAGTTGGCCACGCCCATGAGCGTGGCCGTGTCGTCGACGACCTGGATGATTCGCTGCCCGCCCGCGGCTTCCTGGATGGCGGCGGTGACACCGGCCAGGATCAGGTTGGCGCGGGCGGTGTCGATGCTGGTCAGGCCGAGCAGCGTCTGGAGGTCCGACGCTAACGCGAACTGGTCTGCCATCGTCGGACCTCCTTCACTGCTGGATCACTCAGGTGATGATCACGCGCGGGACGAAGAACTTCGCCGTCGGCGTTGCGATCGTTGCGGGCGCGGTGTCGGTCAGCGCCGACCCGGAAGACACGGCCAGGTTCGCCTCACCGGTCACGACGGCCGGGTGGCCGAGGCTGCCGAGCAGCGTGCACACCGTCGTCGAGTTGACCATCACGGCGGCCCAGTAGATCCCGGACGTGGAGATGGTCTGCGCAGTCGCCAGCGCCAGTGTCTTGGTAGTGCTCGCCGCCCAGGCCGTGGAGGTCTGGTCGGCGCTCTGAGCGAGCAGCGCCGGGGTGGCCGCGTTCGAGTACAGCGCGAACCACCAGTTCGCCGGGGTGCCCACCGCGGTCGCGCCGGACGTGAACGAAATGTTCGTGACGACGTCTCCCGCGTGCAGGTAGACCGCCACCGACGTCATCACCGCGTCGGCCAGGGCGACGTGGCCGGTGTGGCCGGCGTCGTCGTAGAGCCCGGTACGGGGCAGGTTGGACCGCCAGAACGTGTCCGGGCTGGCCGGGTCGCTGACGTTGAGGTGGCCGAGCGCGTCGCGCACGTTCCTTTTGTATCCGCCGAGCTGGGTCACTGCTCGTCCTCCTTGCTGGTGGTGAACCGCTCGACGAGCTGGTCACGTGACAGGGTTGCGGCCTCGTCGGCCGACATGCCGTTCTCGACGGCGTACGTGCGCCACGCATCGGCGGACGCGCTCTTCTTCGGCATCGCCTGGCTGCGCAGGTCTGCGTCGTCGCTGGTCGGTGCCGGCTGGATGTCGGGGTCCTCGACGCCGTAGCCCTGGCTACGGAAGTACGCCAGGGCTGCCGGGGTGTCGGTGTATCCGACCCCGTCCCGGAAGCTGACACCGACGGACTCGCCGGTGAAGCCCAGGACCGGGGTCCGGATCTTCATGAGGGCCACGTCAGCCTCACACCACGTCGATGGCACGCAGGACGCCAGCGGCCTTGGTGTTCTTCAGCACCATGGACACCGGACCCATCTCGATCTCGCCGGTCTTCACGGCGCCGGCGGTCGAGAAGTCGGGCATGAGCGTGGTCACCAGCGGGTTGTTGGCCACCGACGCGCCGTGCAGCGAGTCCAGGCCGAACGTCACCGCGTACAGGTCGGTCGACGAGCTGGACACGGGGATGATCGGCGCGGAGCCGTCGGCGCGGTCGCCGAGGTCCTGCAGGACCCAGTCGCCGTACATCTCGATGCGGCGGCCGAGGTCGTCCTTGGTCTCCTGGAGCAGGCCCGCCCAGCGCAGCAGCGCCCGAAACCGGGTGATGCTCTTGGTGTTGCCGAGAATCGCCTTGACACCGGGCGGGAGCGCGCCCGGCGCGCCCTGGTCGCCGCCGCCGGTGTGCGACGGGACGAGCAGCGACAGCCACGAGTCGACCTCGTCGAGGCGGGCCATGGCCAGCGCCTGCGTGATGACGGTCGCCGCGGTCCAGTCCGCAACGGTCGCGGTGACCTCGGTCGCGGTGCCGGTCAGCGCCTTGGACAGGCCGTCGAAGCCGTTCGCGTCGACGGCGGTGTCACCCAGGATCAGCTCCTGCATGAACCGGGTCTTGATCGACGTGATCAGCTGCTGCATCTGGAACGTGGTCTCGTTCGTGGCCGCAGCGCCGAGGTTCGCCAGGACGCGGTCGACGGAGAACGAGCCACCCAGCGGCTTGAGGCTGGACGTGTACGGCGTCCGGGTCGCCTGGCCGGGGGTGTACTCGGTGTTCAGTGCGCGGAACGCGGCGGGCGCGGCGGTGGTCAGACGGGTGTAGCCGTAAACCAGCGAGCCGCCGCCGGTGCCCGGGGTGACCGTGTCGTCGAAGACGATCTGGTCGAGCAGCCACGAGTAGCGGCGCAGGTTGTCGATGACGGCGTAGTCAACATCCGTTGCGGTGTTGACCTGCGCCTGGGCAAGCGTGATCGGCATCAGTGCTTCCTTCGTTGATGGCCGTCGTCACGCTTTTGGTTTGAGCGCGGCGCCTACGGCCTGTCCGAGTGATGTGGGTCGTGCGGCTGGCGCGCTGCCCTTCGACCCCTGCGAGGGATCGGGGGCGGGCGTGGTCGGCTTGCTCGGTGCGGCGGCACCGAAGTTCGCGAGCAGGTCGTCTGCGTCGGCGAGTAGCTCGTCGCGGGTTGCGCCCTGCAGCCGCCTGGCCTGCGCGGCGGTGAGGCCCTTCTCCGAAGCCACCTCCAGGCGCAGCGCCCGGAGTTCGGCGTCGACGGCGCGCTGCTCTGCGGCGGCGCGCTTCTCGGCCTCGGTCTTGTCGGCTTCCTCGCGGGCCGTCTTCTCCTTGCGGAAAGCGGCCAGCTCTTTTTCCAGCTCCTTGGCGCGGGCGCGCTCAGCGGCCAGTGCCTTCTTGCCGCCGTCGCCCAGTGCATCCGGGTCGGGATCGGCAGGCGGATCGGCGGGTGGAGTGGAAGGTGTCGGCGGTGTGGCCGGGTCTGCGGCAGGCTCGCTACCGCCGAGGACCGGCCAGATCGGGCGGCCATCGCGGCGCAGCCCCAGGGCGGTCAGTCCGGTGAACGGATGCTTGGGCAGGTGGGTCATCGCGACCCCTTCAAAAGAAGCGGCGGGCATCGCGCCCGTCCGCTGTGATGTGCTGGTCAGCCCTCACCCGTCGGTGAGGGAGTCAGTGGCGGATCCCATGCCGGTATCGGCAGGTCCGCGTCGGGCCCGGACGGCAGCGGCGACCGGTAGTCGCCGTCCATCCGCGCCCGGGTGTCGTCGTCAGCGGTCATCGGCCGAGCACCTCCACGTCGATCAGGCGGTACCCGTCGGGCGAGACACCGCGGTCCCGGACAACCCGGAACCGCAGACCGCGCTCAAGCAGAACCTCGGCCTGGTCGCGGCCGACCGTCGCGGCACCCGTCCCAGTCGGCGCGAGGATCCGCATCAGAACCGGCGTGCTGCCCAGTCCCTGAATGCCGAAGTCGCGGGCGAAACGCTGACTCGTACTCGTCGAGGTGTAGGCGAGCTCATGCCACGACACGCCCGTCATGTCCCCGGCCAGGGCATCGCCGAACAGGCGCTCCGGGTGGGCGATGCCTCGCCACACCTGCGTATCCGCACGCAGCCGCGAGCCGGCCATGACGCCGTCGATCTGCGCCACGCGGTTGCCCACGTAGTGATCGAGCTCGCCGCGGCGCAGCTGCCCGTTGATCGCGACGAAGAACGAACTCTTGTACTCGCGCAGCGCCGCCCGCTCCAGCGCGGTCAGACCGCCACCGGGGCCGAGGCCGCGAGCGACCTTGCCGAACGCGTTGTCGTCCTTCAGCGCCAGGCCGAACCGGCGGCCAAAGTTGTCCGCCGCCAGGCGCGCTGTTGCGCGGGCGTCGGCGATGACGCGGCGGTCGAGGATGTAGCCGAAGTTCGTCAGCATCCGCCGCGCGTGCTCAGGTGTGACGGCGTCCCGCATGATCTGCTCGGGTGTCGGTCGCGCCGTGCGGGCGAAGCTGTATCGGTAAGACTGCTCGCGGCCGGTCTTCGTCAGCCGTGTGTGCTTGACGCCACGGCGCAGCAGCGCTGTGTACTGCCTGGCCTCCTCCTTCGTGAAGGTCAGGTTGTCGAAGATGCGGCCAGTGACGTCCTCGCCCCGCAGTCGAGCCGCATCTCTGGCCAGAATCCGCGCACCGGCGACGCCCTGACGGGTGGTGCCCTCGCGGGTGTAGCGGTAGCGGCCGTCCGCGCTGGTGTACATGCCGCGGTGAGCGTTGACGACCTGCGCCGGATCGGCGCCCAGCTCGATCGCCTTCAGTTCGGCCTTGCTCAGGCCGGTGACGTTGCCTGCCTCGATCGACCGTTTGGCGTCGAAGGCCAGGCCGTCGTCGGCCTCCGCAACCGGGATGTGCACGCAGTCGCAGTGCGGATGCCGGTTGAACGCCTCGGCCTTGCCGTAGCGGCGGCCAGCCAGGATTGCGCACCGGGAACACGAGGGCGGCACGAGCATCCGGTAGTAGCCGGTCACCTCGCGGCGCACGCCCATGCCCGCGGACACCGCCTGGCGGGCCGCATCGGTCGTCTCCGACCGGGCGTACATCACCAGCGGCGCTTCGGCCGTCCGCAGCGCGGAACGAGCGGTGGCACCAGCGGCGATGGCGTCCTTGGCGGCGAAAACGGGCCGGTACATCAGCGAGCCGAGAGACTCCCCGGATAGCGTCGCGCCGGCAAAAGCGTCAGCAACCACGGAGCCAGCCGCCCTGGCGACCGGCACGACCTCGGACAGGTACGGGTCGGCGAGCTCCGCCGCAACAGTCTGCGCCGCGGCCAGGACCGCCATCGCCTCGGGCAGCAGGCGCAGCCACGACCCGGAGATGTCCCCGGGCGAGACCAGCCGCCACAACTGCAGGATCCGGCGGGCAGCACGCACGCTCAGCCCCGTGACGTCGGCCTGGTAGCCGCGCGCCACATCCTGGGCCGGCATGTCACTCCTCCGGCAGCGGCGGCTTCACGCCCATCAGCGCGTCGTTCTCGGCCTCGATCTCGCCCTTCATCCTCTGGATCTGCGCATCGGTGTAGCCGCAGTCCTCCTGCGCCTGACGGGTCGAGATGATCCGCTCCGCGTGCTTCTTCACTGCGGCGTCCGCAGTCTGAGCAACCGTCGGCGTCGACGCGTCGCGCCAGATCGTCTCCATGCGCTCGAGCGACGGATCCCGATCGCCGGTCTGGAAGCGGCGCACCAGGCGCATCGTGTGCTCGTAGCCGCCGCCGAACGGGACCATCTTCCGTTCGGCGCGCTTGATCAGCCGGATCTCGCCGGCGCGGCGGGACTCCGCAGACGGAGGGTTGTCGGTCTTCAGGCCGAGGTAGTCCGGTGGCAGGCCCGCGATCGACGCGACCAGTTGCGCGAGCTGGTTGATGGCTTCGTTGAAGTTGCTCAGCTTCGT
>Ga0184628_10000948_pt1 | contig 14821 bp, 13 predicted proteins | sample PLM4_5_b1_FD_133149 | JGI IMG/M metagenome (GOLD analysis project Ga0184628, IMG submission 133149) | Groundwater sediment microbial communities from an aquifer in East River, Colorado, USA - PLM4_5_b1 | ecosystem: Environmental > Terrestrial > Soil > Riparian zone | place: USA: East River... | reverse complement strand
TTTCGACATTGTCCGCCGCCACTGGAGCATAAAAGCTCGGCCAACCGGTGCCGGAATCGAACTTGGTGTCCGAGCTGAATAGCTCGTTGCCGCAGCAAATGCACCGATAGGTGCCCTTCTCGTGGTTGTCCCAGTAGGCGCCGGTGAAGGCGCGCTCGGTGCCCTTCTTGCGCGCGACCTCGAATTGCTCGTCGCTCAACTGCTTTTTCCACTCATCATCGTTCTTTTTGATTTTCTCCATGCCCGGCTCCTGTTAAAATTATAGTTCTCAGCGGCTCTGCATATTGACGAACTGCAGTGGGATGGGAATATCCGAACCGCGCAGCATCTGCATCACTTCCTGCAAATCATCGATCTTCTTACCCGTCACGCGCACCTGGTTATCCTGCATGGCGGCTTGGACTTTCAACTTCTTATCCTTGATCAGCTTCACGATGGCGCGGGCATTGTCCGAGTCGACGCCATCCTTGATTGCGAGTTCACGTTTGATCATGCCATAGGCCGCTGGCTCGGTCGGTTTGGGGTCCAGACAGCGGCGGTCGACTTTGCGCTTGACCAGATTCTCGATCAACGTGTCCTGGATCGCGCGCATTTTCATGTCGTCTTCCGTGGTGACGAGCAGTTTCTTTTCCCTCTTGTCAAGCGAGATTTCCGTCTTCGAGCCACGGAAATCGTAGCGGGTTAAAATCGACTTACTGGTAATGTTAACCGCATTGTCGACCTCCTGCATGTCGATGCGGCTGACGATGTCGAATGACGGCATAACTCGATCAACCTCCCCTTATTTGCCTGCGGCTGCATGAACGCCGCAACTACTTGCGCTTTTTCTTAGCCCTAGGATTCGGCGCTTTCGCCATCAGCCGCTTGCGCTTCGGCCCACCATCCAGCACGAAATCGAGAATATCACTGCGCGTGATGATGCCGACGAGACTCTTGTTTCTCACCACTGGCAAAGAGCCAATGCGATGTTTCCGCAACAAGGCCACCGCCGTCGCCAGCGGCATTTCCGGGCGGACGATCAAAATATCGTGCGTCATGACTTCTTCGACGGTAACCTTTTCGGCAAAGCTGTCGATCGCTTTGGTCTGATCGATCATCATGCTGGTCGGATAGGCATCGCGGAGATCCCGGTCGGTGACGATACCGACTAGATTATCGTTGTCGAGCACGGGCAGCTGATTGACCCGATGTTTGGCCATGACCTGCCGGGCGATGGCGATGCTGTCGTAAGTCTCCACGGCCAGCACGTTCTCGGTCATCCAGTCCGCGACCCGGATCGATTTGAACTCAATATTTTGTCCCGCCATTTACATCTGCTCCAATCTGTAGCCACGATCCTTGAGTAACTCGATGACACCGGCCTTGCCGACCAGATGGGCTGTGCCGACCACCACGAGAACATCTTGGTTTTGTTTCAAGAGCTGTTCGATCTGCGGTATCCAGCGGCGGTTGCGCGCGTCGAGAACTTTGTCTTTCAGCTCAGGGTAGGCGCGTATGCTATCCAAAAATAGCCGCTCGCCGCGAGCGACATCACCGCTGTTCCACGCGCTGACCATATCGTCGACAGCTTTCTCCAATTGGTCCATTTCCTGCAAAGACTGGCGCAGGAACATATCCTGCTGCGGCGCCGTCAATTCGTTGAAAATATCCATTTGGAACTCGGCGGTTTCCAAACCGGACACCGGCTTGTTCGCTTGCTTGGCGAGTTGCGCCAGTTGGTGATCGATGCCCAGACTCGGATCATAACCGAGCTTCTGGAGCTGCATCACCACCATCGTCAGCGCGACTACCCAAGGTTTGAGCGGCGCTAACAGTTTGAGATCGACGCCCAGTTCATCGGCCCGTCGCGCCGTCAATGCATAGGTCTCCGGCGACAACTGCGAGGCTAGTAATTTACCGTCGAGATTGACCCCTTTTTGCATTACCAACTGCTGAAATTTCGCCGGTCCCTCAGTGAGTAAATCTATTTCCAAGACCAATCGCTTACTTTTGCTAAATATCTCCTGAACGATCGGTTTCAAGACCGCGTTGTCGCGTTTGAGCAGATGAATTGAACCGAGAATGTAAACTGTGTTTTCGCTCCCTTGCACCTTCCAGAGAAAACTTCGCTCCTGCGCCGAAAGCCTGGTAAATCGCCCGCTCACGGCAGCCAAAATCAGCGCGAGCGCTAGCTGCGGCGCGATCGATAGCAGGCGATTCTGTCGCGTCGGTTTCATTGTGAATGCGCCGGCGATGAGCGACCAGTGAGGGTCGTGCCGGCACTCGCCAGAAGCTTCACCACTCGAGGCGAATGCAAATTTCTTCGCCGCGTTCTTCGGTAGGCAGCACGGTCAGGGGCACGCCGCCTTTGGGCAGCGTGCAGTCGCCGGTTTTGAGATCGAAACAGTAGCTGTGATTGTTGCAGCGGATCTGCGGGCCATTAACGTTGAACAGCTGCCCGGCCTCTTTCAAATCCGCTTCTTCATGAGGACACTGGCGCGCGAACGCATAATACTTGCCCTCGGCGAACGCCAAGAGCACTTGGCGTCCGCCGAGGTCGACCTCTTTCATGGCACCAGGAGTAAGCTCACCGATGCGAGCAACTGGAATATAACTCACTCCCATATTACGCGGCCGCCTTATGTTGACGGTATAGCGGTCCGCGCATTACCTGGCCGGGCAGATCGCCGGTCATGCTCCCGTGATCGTTGATCACAGTGCCGTTGACGAGGGTGTAGTGCATGCCGACCGATTGCTGCACCATGCGTTTGGTGTTGGCCGGGAAGTCATTGGCCCACGTCGGCTCTTCGGCGTTAACTGTCGCGGGATCGAAGATCGCGATATCGGCCGCATAGCCCGGCCGCAGCAAACCGCGCCCCTGCAGGCCAAAGATCGACGCCGGATGGAAGGTCAGTTTGTGAATCGCCTGCTCCAACGACATCACTTTGCGCTCACGCACCCACAGGCCCAAAAGAATCGTGCCGTAACCGAAGTCGGCGCCGAACAGCACATGGGCACCGGCATCCGAAGTGCCGATCAGCACATAAGGGCTGCGGAGAATTTCACCCATGGCGTTCCAGTCGCCGCCGTTGTTGGCGTTCCAAAAAATCGTCTCCAAATCTTCGTCGAGAGCGAGATCGAGGAAAGCGTCGATGGGCTTTTGATTGCGCATGGCCGCCATCTCGGCGATGGTTTTGCCGACATATTTTTGATTTTCCGGTTTGAAGCATTTCTCGACTTTGGGGATATCCCAACGCTTGTGATAGTTGGTCAGGCGCAAGTTATCGATCTCATACTGCAACTTTACCCTGGTTTCGGCATCGGCGAACGCCTGTTTGCGCACCTCCACCGGTAAAAACATGAGATTCTTCCAGGTCGGGAATTCGTCGAAAATCTGGCAGTCTTTCAACGTGAAGTGGCGCACCAGCGGCACCGTGTGGGTCAGCCCGTAGGCCTGATAGCCCGCTTTGAAGATCGGCTCGACAGCTTCGAGCTGCTCGCGCCAAAGATTGGGTTCGGACCAGCGATGTTGCAGGCTCTGCCATAGAATTGGCCGCTGCGTACGTTTGGCTAATTCATAGTACCACTCGAAATGCTCGACCTTGTTGCGACCGAGGATGGTTTCGATGACGCCGGCGTTGCGCTCGCCCAGAACGTCGCATAGCGCAAAAAATTCGTCATCATCGGCCAAGCGGCTCGACACCGGCTTGCCATCTTCGCGCATGTGGCGGTCGTTGCGGTTGGTCGACATACCCAGGGCGCCACCTTCCATGGCATCGAGCACCAGGTTTTTCATCTTTTGCACTTCCGTGCCGGTGGCCTTGCGCTCCACCGCCTCTTCGCCCATGGCATGATGGCGCACGGCGATGTGACCGACGAGACCGCCGACATTGATGCCGACCTTGCCTTCGAAATTGTCGAGATATTCGCCGTAGCTATGCCAATTCCATTTCACGCCCTGTTCCAGGGCAATACGTGGAATCGCTTCGACGCGCACGAAACTTTTGACGATGGCGTCTTCGATGCCTTGCCGAACTGGCGCTAAGGACAACCCGCAGTTACCCATCACCACCGAGGTCACGCCATGCTGCGGCTCGCAGGTGCCATAGGGATCCCAAAGCATCTGCGCGTCGAGATGGGTATGATGATCGATAAAACCGGGCGACACGGCCAATCCGGCGGCGTCGATGGTTTTCGCCGCGCCGTCTTTAAGCTTGCCCACTTCGACGACCTTGCCGTCTTTGACACCAACATCGGCCACGTAGGACGGCAAGCCTGAACCGTCGACCACCCGTCCACCGCGTATCACAAGATCATAAGCCATAAGAGAACCTCCTGTTGAGTTGGAGAGTTAAGGAATTTTCAATTCGCCATTCGCCAATAATAGCCTATTACTCTGCGTAACATACGAAATGACAAGCAGGCGGTCAACCGGTTGAGCTCACTTGTAGCGGTTATGCCATGTTGGTCGTATAAGCGTAATTTGCCAGGAGCGGGCCGAAGATGGTCACACACGCAGCCGGAATCCTGGGAGGGTCGAAGGCATCCTGGCGGAGCGTCGACGCAGCAGCGCCCGGATCCACTCACATTTTTGGTAAGTGGCCGGGCGCTGGTTGAGCGTGAGATTTCTGTGGTCAGCTAATCGACTGGAAATTGAGGATTTGGGTCAAAATGGTTTCCAAGATCGACGTGTTGCCGTCAGCGAAGCGACCGTAGCGATAGCGACTATTATAGCCATCTTCGTAGCCGCGCCGGAAACCCTCGCGAAAGTAGTAATTGTAGTCGTCCTGGTTTACGTAATAACCACTATAGCCGTAGTTCGCGTCCCTGTAGGCATAAGAGTCTTCGTAGTTGGCACCCCAACGGTCGTCCCGGTCAGCCCTGCCGGCGCGCAAGCCTTCCTCATAGCCGTAGTTCACCGCCTGCCGCAGCGTCTTCGCACCGTATTCATTTATTTCGCGGTAGCTGCCGCCACGGTTATAGCGATAGATCGGCGCCGTGTAGAAGTACGGGTCATGATCGTAATCGAAGCGATGGTCGCGGAGATAGATTTGCTGCTGACGGACACGCTCTAAATACTCCTGCTGGAATCGATACTGCGCCATACGCTTTTGTCGCTCGAGCAGTGCTGCACGCTCTCGTGCGAGGCGGTCCTGCTGCTCTAGGTGCCGACGGTACTGGTCCACACGTTGTTGCTGTTGCCGAATGAGCTCTTGTTGCCGCTGCTGCGACAAACGCTGCTGTTGTCTCTGTTCCTGAATTTGCTCTTGCCTCTGCGCTTGCTGCGCCCGACGTTGTTTTTCCATCAGCTCCGATTGACGCTCAACCCGCTCTTGCTGCTGCTGTTGCCGCGCGCGCTGTTCTTTCTGGTCCTGAGCCGATTTTTGCTGCGCGCGCTCGCGTTGCTGCTGGTCTTGTTTATGTTCCTGCGGAGCGCTTGGCGTTTTTTGTTGCTGTCGCGGTTTTTCTTCTTGTTGCGCTTCACGCTGGTCGCGCTTTTGTTCTTCCCGCGGTCCTCGATCGCCATCCGCCGCGATACTGATCCCCGCCGATGACAGAGTGGCGATAACAATCGCCATCACAATCCGATCTAAGATATTAGTTTTCACGGTACTCCTCCTGGTTACTTGGGTCGGTAAATTCGCATTACGGCTGATCATGCCTATTGATACGACCCGCTAGACCTTAGTATCCGCTGGTTGATGAAATAATTACCTTGGCGCCGGACGTGCGATCCGTAAGTTATTGAAATCGCTATAAATCTTGCGCAATTTAAGGAATTTGTCCTGCCCATGGGAATCTCATTCAGGTTGCCGGGATTGGGCGATGGGCGTGAGTAATGGGCTGGCGGCGGTTCCCCGTGGATCAAAGGAAACTCTGAAGCAATTCAACCCGGTGATGTCGTGGGAACGGAGATCCAGCTTCGCGGGTTCGGCACGCTTTAAACGAGCGCGAGCGATGGGTGCATATAAGGACAGCCACCGCACCGATTAAAAACAATCGATTATTTCGGTGCGAATGACACACCAGCGAGATAACCGAATTAAACAGAACCCGGTAAGATCGTGAATCGGAACTAAGCTGCTTCTTGCATTTTTTGCTGTACCGCTGACCTGTCAGTGCACCAACTACTGCACAGCAAGCTGCCGGGAAATAACCCCAAAAAAATCCAAAAGGCCGGGCGGGCGGGCTTGTTACCGATACCGATCTAAACCGATTGAACGTTTTTTACTGGCTCGATCGAGTTCAATGCAAAAACAATCGAGCGTAAGTCTCCAGCGCCAAACCAACTAAAATCAACGATAGCCCGCGGATAAATGCTTTGAGCGCCGGCTCCTCCGGTTCGCGCCCGATCATTTTTAGCTCGGGCTGTTCTCTGCGCTCGCGCATCAAGTTTATTGAACTTTTCATCCAGATCGCGCCAATGAGGCCAACAAAAAAGCCGAGTCCCTCGATCCCCATGACCGCTACTCCTGAGAATTAGTAGAATATTGAACCACGCCAAATTACTCATCGCGTGAACGATGGGCAAGCTCTGCCGCGTGCTGTTCCCAGTTCCGGCCATCGAACGTTGTGATTTTAATGGTGGTTATCGTCGTCGCGTCGAGACAGCGCACATTGACGCTGTAGCCGTCCGGATTCGAGCGCGGCACGTAGAAGGACTTGATGCCGCAAACTTTGCAGAACAGATGCTGGGCGACACCGGTATTGAAAGTGTAAGCGGTTAGAAACTCGGAACCATGAAGCAAACTGAATTGCGACTTCGGGACGATGAGATGGAGAAAGCCGCTCTTGCCGCAGATCGAGCAGTTGCACTCGCTCGCTTCGATCTCGGTGGGGGCCAGGACTTCGAATCTCACCTTGCCACAGTGGCACCCGCCGGAATGTTTGAGCCAATTGCCGTCCATACCAATTTCTTCCTTATTGAGCGGTGCCGACGAGAAAACTGGAGCCATCGACGAATGCTTGCAACAAGCCGATGACCTCCGCGCTATTGCGCAAATTATAACGGGCGTCTGTTCCAGCAATCCCGACTCGCAGAGTCACCGCAGAGGCGGGCATGGCGCGAAACAAATCCTCGTCCGTCGCATCGTCGCCGACAGCAAGAATGAAATCGTAATCGTCTCTTGCCAGCCATTGCAGCGCGGCGCTGCCTTTGTCGACGCCGGCATGCCGAATCTCGACCACTTTACTGCCCTGAATCACCTGGAGATCGGTCTTGGCAATCAAATTATCGAGATGATCGACAAGCTCGGAAGCCAGAAAGCCGGCCTGTTCGGGATCGGCCGGACGGTAGTGCCACGCCACGGAATAATTCTTTTCTTCGACGAAGGCGCCGGGCAGGCGATCGGTGTAGATTTCCAGTATCGGCAGGAGTTGCTCCTTCCATTCATTGGCGAGCGGCTTGACGAGATGCCAAGATTGGCCCGCTTCTTTGATCCATGCCCCATGCTCGGCGACCAAACCGATGGACAAAGAACCGAACCAATTGTCGAGAGTCTGCCGGTCGCGCCCGCTGATGATAACCACCTGATTTCCCGGTTCAGCTGCGAGGGAGCCGAGCAGCGTTATCGTTCTTTCGTCCGGCCGCGCCATAAAAGGGAAACGCACCAACGGGCTCAGCGTGCCGTCGTAGTCCAGAAATAGCGCCCGGTGCCGACCGGTCTTATAGCCGTGGATGATTTCGTTCCGTTCGTCGGGCGGTAGTAGTTTCGCCTCGATACGATCCTGCATCTCGCGCGCGCCCGCCAGAGCGCCGAGAAAGTCGCCCGCCCAGTGTTTGACGTCGTAGCGACGCAGACGGTTTTGCATGATCCGGTTACGTCTTTTCTGCTCGTCGACCGGCGTTTCCAGCGCATCCTTCAACGCCTGGGCGATTTCGTATCGGTTATTTGGGTTGATGACGATTGCTTCGGGCAGCTCCTTTGCCGACCCGGCCATTTCACTCAGCACCAGGACACCGCTGCCGTCGGTCCGCGTGGCGACATACTCCTTCGCGACCAGATTCATGCCGTCGCGCAGAGGCGTTACCAAACAAATGTCCGAGGCCGTATAAAGCGTGACCAGGGACGGAAACGGCACGTTGCGGTACTGATAGACGATCGGGGTCCAGCCGACTCCGCCGAAGCGCCCGTTGATCTTCCCCACTAGCTCTTCGATTTGCCGTTTCATCCGCTCGTACTGACGCACGCCAATGCGCGACGGCACAACGATCATCAGGAGGACGACTTTGCCGTGGTATTCAGGATAGGCCTCCAGAAAACTCTCAAAGCCTTCGAGACGGTGCGAGATTCCTTTCGAATAATCCAAGCGATCCACCGACAACACGACTTTGAAGCCGGACAGCGTGCTTTCCATCTCTTGACGTTCGCGTTGAATTTCGCCGTCCACCGCCGCCGCCGAAAATTTCTCAAAATCGATGCCCATGGGAAACGTGTCGACTTTGACCGGATGGTCCGACGTGAGGATTTGGCTGAAATGGTGCTCGTATCCCAATATTCTAAGAACTGACTGCAGGAAATGGCGGCTATATTCATACGTGTGAAAGCCGATTAGATCGGCGCCGAGCAGCCCTTCGAGGATTTCTCGGCGCCACTCAACGGGCAAGAGGCGAAACACCTCGTGTGACGGAAAAGGGATGTGCAGGAAGAAGCCAACCGACAGCCTTGGGCGCCGCGCTTTCAGCAATCGCGGCAGCAACATCAGGTGATAATCGTGCACCCAGACCACGTCGTCCGGCCGGAGAACGTTCTCCAGAGCGTCGCAAAAACTCTGATTGATTTGCTTGTACTCCTGCCAATAGGCCGGCTCGTACAATGTGTATGAAGGAAAATAGTGAAACAGCGGCCAGATCGTCGCGTTGCAGAATCCCAGGTAAAACTGCTCCATCTGTTCTTCGGTCAGAAAAACCGGATGAGAAGAAAATTCCTCGCGCGCTTTTTTCGTCAACGGCACTTTGAGCGCGTCGTCGACGCTGATTCCCGGCCAACCGACCCAGAGATATTCTCCGGCTGGAGTGGCGGTTTGCGAAGGTGCATGAAGATAAGACGCGAGACCGCTCACCAGGCCGCCCGCGCTCTCGTGAAAAACCAACTCGCCGCCCTCAACGCTTGCGTTAAAAGGCAAACGGTTGGACACAATGACCAGTCGATGTGCGGGCTCGGTCATGCTTGGCTCCAACTTATCTTAGCGGGTTTATTTCGCCGGGCACGAAATCGCCGTCATGAATAGCGCCCCGCACCGAATATATAAAAACGGTTATCTCGGCGCGAGTGACAGGCCACCGAGATAACCGAATTTAAAAGGAACGGGTCTAAACCGGGAATCGTCAATCGGAACTAAGCTGCTTCTTCCATTTTCTTTGTGTAGCTGCCGGTGCGCGCGGCGCTGTTCATCTTGGCGCGATGGTAAAAAATCTTCTGCGCCGCGGCGACATTGCCAGGCTCGCCTTGCCAAGCTTTGAGCGCCGGATCTTGCAGCGCCCTGGCGTAGGAAAAACTCACCTGCCAAGGATGCGGGCCCAGCTGGTTCATTTTGTTCAAGTGTTCAGTGGCGCTCACGGCGCTTTGACCGCCGGACAGAAAGGCGATGCCCGGCACGGCGCCGGGAACGGTCCGTTTTAAACAACGGATCGTGCGCTCGGCGACTTCGTCGACGCCGGCTTGGCGCGCGTTGGCCTTGCCGGAAACCACCATGCTCGGTTTAAGAATGATGCCTTCCAGATGTACCCGCTGCTCCAACAGCGCCGAGAAGGTAATCCGCAAAGTCTCCTGGGTCACTTCCTCGCAGCGCTCGATGGTATGGCCGCCATCGAGCAAAACTTCCGGCTCGACGATCGGCACGATGCCGCCTTCCTGGCACAGCGCCGCGTAGCGCGCCAGCGCATGGGCATTGGCCTGCAAGCAAGTGTACGTGGGAATGCCGTCGCCGATGGTAATCACGGCGCGCCATTTGGCGAACTTGGCGCCCAAGTCACGATACTCTTTCACCCGCGCGCGCAGGCCATCGAGCCCCTCGGTCACGGTCTCGCCGGGAAAACCGGGAATATCAACCGGCCCTTTGTCGACCTTGATGCCCGGCATGATGCCCTTCTTCGACAAAACCTGCGAAAACTGTGTGCCATCGCTGGCCGCAGTGCGCAGAGTTTCGTCGAATAGGATTACACCGCTGACCGCCTCCTCAAGACCCTTGGTGGTGAATAACAACTCACGGTAAGCCCGGCGGTTATTCTCATTAGAGTCGATTTTGATGCTATCGAACCGTCTCTTAATCGTGCCCATGCTCTCGTCGGCGGCGAGGATACCCTTACCTTTTGCAACCATTGCTTGAGCGACGCTTTCGAGTTCCTGTATTGACATGGCTTTCATGCCTCCCCTTTCAACTTCGAATAATTCCATTTTACATTGTCGAAGGTCTCCCGCAAGAGCAATTCGCGCAGCTTCATTGAGAAAGATCCTTATCTTTGCTATGCCCTCAGGCAGGGAGTCGTTATGTGGAACTTATTAGTGCACTGGGTGATCAGCGCTATCAGTCTGGTCGTCGTCGCGTATCTGATCCCGGGAATCCACGTCGATGGCCTCGGCCCGGCGTTGATCGCGCCGCTGGTCATCGGTCTGGTCAACGCCACCGTCGGATTTATCCTCAAAATCGTTACCTTCCCGATAACAATTTTGTCGCTAGGAATATTCCTACTGATCATCAATGCTCTGATGCTCATGTTCGCCGCCTACCTGGTCCCCGGCTTCGCCGTCGCCGGCTTCTGGTCGGCGTTTTTTGGCGCCATCGTCATGAGCATCGTCGGTATGGTTCTGCGCTCCCTGTTGACCTAGTGGTAATAACAGCTCATCGACAAATTCCGTCCCACCACGAACATCACCAAGAGACGAAGGCTTCGGATAACTATTATCCCGAACTCCGTGCTCCTCGTGTCTTTCGTGGTCCATACCGGCTTCCCTTCCTGGGTTGCCGCTAGCGCGCTGCCGTCGCCTCGCGCCAATAACTATCGTCGTAAAATCGCGCCGGGGGAGCGAACGGCGGCTTATAGACGCCCATTTCTTTGCGCAACTCGATGACAGTTTGGAGGGCCGCCGGATTGATACGTGCCCGCGGAACGACTTTGGAATAGGCAATTTCAGCAGCCGCCCGATTAAGCTTTTCCTTGTCCATCGACAACTGCAAGGTCTCTTCGCGATTGTCCGCTTGCAACAACCAATCCGTCGCCGCCGCCCAGGCGCGAATGAAGCGCACGACTAGCGCGCGATGATCCAATAACCACGGCCGTAACGTCCACCCACAAGTAAGCGGCCAACCCGGCACATAATCGTCGCCGCTGGCGAGAAGTACCCCACCGGCGGCCAAGGCTTTATCGGAAGCCGGCGGCGTCAGCATAGCCGCAACCACCCGGCGTTGCAGAAACGCCTCCAAGCGCACCGGTGAACTTCCGATGATTTCGATGTCATACTCCGTGTCATCGATGCCATGCTTGCGGAGAATTTTCTTGCGGATCAAATCGAGATTGGAGTCGCCGGGATCGCCGGCCAGCAGTTTGCCGCGCAGTTTGTCGAGGGAATCGTAACCCGGCTGGCCGATCAGATAGGCGCTCAGTCCCTCTTCAGCCTGCATGAACAGCATGTAGTCAGTGCCCTCGGTGGTCGTGCGCGCGATCATGGTGTCGGCGCTGCTGAGGGTAAAGTCCCACTTCCCTTCCGCCATGCCTTGGTTGTGATCCGGCGCATAGGTGGTCTCGTGAAAGCGCACTTCGAGATTTTCCTTGGCGAAAAATCCTTTGTACTCCGCCACCAATTGCGGCGGTCTGCGGTTGTAACCGGTGATATTTAGAACGTCCATGATTCGCACCTCCCTACGCGGCTCTCTTCCTATCGCCTCCCGGGCCATTGCTCAAGCGCAAAATGGTTGGCATCCATTTTATTTCAATGTAGATTCTGATTTTTCACTACTCCATCGCCGCGTTACTCAGAGAGGCTCCGCAATGAAACTCAAAGACAAAGTCGCACTGATCACCGGCGGCGGCCGCGGCATCGGCAAAGCCATCGCCATGCACTATGGTCGCGAGGGCGCCAAACTCGCGCTGTGCGCCCGCACCGGCGCCGAGCTCGATCAATCCGTCAAAGATTTGCGCGCCATGAATGTCGACGCCGAAGGCTGGAGCTGTGATGTCTCGCTGGAAGAGCCGGTCGAAGAATTAGTGACCAAGGCGCACAAGAAATTCGGCCGCATCGACGTGCTGGTCAATAACGCCGGCGTCATGACCCGGCCGAGTCCAATGATCGAGCTCGACGTAAAAAAATGGGACTACACCATCGCCGTCAACCTGCGCGGCCCGTTTTTAATTACCCAAGCGGTGTTGCCGATCATGATGAAACAAGAGGCTGGATCCATCATCAACGTCTCGTCGATGATCGGCCGCGGCGCCTACGCCAACTTTGTAGCCTACGCGACCTCGAAATGGGGGTTGGAAGGTTTTTCGCAAACCTTGGCCGCCGAAGTGCGTTCGTCGAATATTCGAGTCAATTCCGTGGAACCCGGCTACGTGGCGACGAAGCTCACCGGTTTCAACGGCAGCAAGCCGGAATCGGTAACCGATGTGTTCGTCTACCTGGCTTCAGACGAAGCGAAGAATGTCACGGCCAAAATGCTCAGTTCCTCCGGTTGGAAGTCGCAAGTACAATAATCTTTTCGACATTTACTTTGGATGATTGGCTATTCACACGGCCATGGACATGCCGCGGCAAACCCGGCCAAATTGTGCCGCCATCCGATCGGTTCAAGTATTTACAATCCGAGCAGCTCCATGATCTTTTCTTGGTCGAAACCCACCACAGACTGGCCGTCAATAATCGTCACCGGCGCGCTTTGAAAACCTTGATCGAGGAACTCCTTCAATGTTGCTTTGTCGGCGCGGACATTTTTTTCGACGAACTCGATACCCTTTTGAGATAGAAACTCCACCTCTGCGTGACAGGGGCCTCAGCCAGGTAGAGTATAGACAACCACAGACTTCGCCATCTTCAATTTCCTCCAGCAAATAGATAAATACTTTTATAACACTTCAGGATTGCGTCCGCAAAAGTTGCGAATAAAGGCGGGAGTGTACGACAATCGCGCGGCAATCATGTTAACTTGAACAATCCCATGCGTATCCGCCGCCAGTCACGATCCCGCCACCGCGCGAGCAACATCGCCATTGCGTTAGTCCTTGCCGCGCTTGTCGGCATCGCCACGCGCCCCTGGGTAGTGTCGGGCCAGGAACCGACGGAGACGGACGAGCTGTTGGCGCATGCCAGGTATTTGGCATCTCCCGAACTCGCCGGCCGCGGCGTCAATACGCCGGGCGTCAGACTCGCGCGGGATTACGTTGCCGCGGAATTCGCCAAGTACGGGCTGCTTCCCGGTGGGGATAACAACAGTTATCTGCAAAGCTTTGACGTCGCCGTTGGCGTGCAGGTGATAGCGCCAAGCCGCTTGGCTCTTGGCCGGGAGCCAGCGTTACGGCTGCACGAAGATTGGCTGCCCCTCGGCCTTTCTTTATCCGCGCATGTCGAGGGCGAAGCAGTCTTTGCCGGTTACGGCATTACCGCGAAGGACCACGGCTACGATGATTACGCCGGCATCGACGTGAAGGGAAAGATCGTCGTCGTGCTGCGCTACGAGCCGCCGCCAAAAAATGGTCAAAGCCCATTTAAAAAATCTCCCGACTTCTCGACTCACGCCGCGCTCCGCACCAAGGCCAACAATGCCCGCGATCATGGCGCCGTCGGCATGATACTCGTCGACATGGACAACCGGGCCGAGGCGAGGACGGAGCTAATGTCGCTGCGCAGCAGCCTGTGGCGCAGCGGCAACAGCCTGGTGGCGGCGCAGGTCAAACGGCACGTCGCTGAGAAGTGGTTTGTGGCCCATGGCGTATCGCTCAAAGATCTGAAAGACACGATCGACCGTGCAGAACGGCCGGCGTCCCTGGCGCTGGCAGGAACTAAACTGTCGGTACAAGTAAGCTTCGAAGAGGAGAGAGCACGCGCCGAAAACGTCGTCGCGATTCTTCCCGGCAAGGACTTGAAAGTTCGCAACGAATACATTGTTATCGGCGCCCACTACGATCACCTTGGCCTAGGCCACTACGGCACCCGCGATCAGAGCGCCGCAGGCATGATCCATCACGGTGCCGACGACAACGCTTCCGGCACGTCGGTGCTGCTCCAACTGGCGCGCCGGCTTAGCCAAATCGAGCCCAAGCCGTCCCGCTCCATCGTCTTCGTGGCCTTTGCCGCCGAGGAATTGGGCCTGCACGGGTCGCGCCATTTCGTTGACAAGTGGCCGCAGACCGGTGCGATAAAATCAATGATTAACTTGGATATGGTCGGGCGGTTGCGTGAAGACCGCGTGACCGTGTTCGGCACGCGATCCGCGCCCCAATTTGACACCATCGTCAGCGCTGGCGCCAGGCAGCTGGAATTACAAACCCACCAGCCTGACGGCGTCGGTCCCAGCGATCACCTGTCGTTTTACAACAAACAAATTCCCGTGCTGCATTTCTTTACCGGCAGCCACACTGACTACCATCGCCCGGGAGATACCTGGGACAAACTTAACTATGCCGGTATGGCGCGAATTGGCGACCTCGTGCTCGGTTCGGCGTTGGCGATCGCGGCATTGCCGGAATCCCCCGTCTTCGCGAGCCTATCGGGGCGACCGCCATCTTCCGAAACTGGCGAGCGGCGGATTGGCAGCGTGTATCTGGGAATCATTCCCGAATACGGCCGCAGTATCGATGGCGTGCTGCTCGCGGGCGTCGCGGCTGGCAGCCCAGCGGCGGCGGCAGGTC
>Ga0184628_10000946_pt1 | contig 14822 bp, 7 predicted proteins | sample PLM4_5_b1_FD_133149 | JGI IMG/M metagenome (GOLD analysis project Ga0184628, IMG submission 133149) | Groundwater sediment microbial communities from an aquifer in East River, Colorado, USA - PLM4_5_b1 | ecosystem: Environmental > Terrestrial > Soil > Riparian zone | place: USA: East River... | reverse complement strand
TTCTATCAATACAACTGGAATCAGCCGTTCGACCGCGTCAACCTGTTGCGCGCGTACGACACCCGCGCCAACACCTTCGGCATTCAGCAGGCCGCCATCGTCATCGAGAGCGCGCCGGCCGTGGCCGAAGGACGACGATTTGGCGCGCGCATTGACCTCCAGTTCGGCCAGGCCACCGAGACCGTGCAGGGCAGTCCCGCGAATGAACCTCGGCCGGACGTCATGCGCCACATCTGGCAGGCGTACGGCACCTACGTGTTCCCGGTGGGCAAGGGTCTGCAGACGGACTTCGGCAAGTTCGCGTCGAACCTGGGTTTCGAAACGAATTACGCGAAGGACAACAATCAGTTCTCGCGCGCCTATCTATTCAACTTCCTGCCGTTCTATCACTCGGGCCTGCGACTCAGTCTGCCTGTGAACGACAAACTCACCGTCATGTACATGCTGACCAACGGGATTCAGCAGACGGAGGAGTTCAACAATTTCAAAAGCAGCCACGTGAGCGCCATCGTCAAGCCGACTGCGGCGATCACGTGGACGACCAGCTATTACTTCGGACAGGAACAACCGGACGGCAATCTTCCGAATGGGCCCGACGGGTTCTTCAAGGTCTTCGACACCTACGCCACCTACGCGCCGACCACAAGCCTCAGCTTCGGCGTGGACGTGAACTACGTGACGAACCAGGTGAACCGGCAAGACCCGACCTTTTCGCTTACGGGCCTCGGCGCGTATGCGCGCTATCAAGTCGGCACGCCAGGCGCGCTGTCCGTCCGCTACGAGCGCCTGGATGACCAAGGCCTGTTCGGTGGAATTGCACAGGTGCTGCAGGAAGTGACCGCCACCTCGGAGTACAAGTTCGCCGAAGGATTCCTGATGCGGGGCGAATTTCGCCGCGACTGGTCGAACCGGTCGTTTTTCACGACGTCTGTGCCCGGCAGTCTCCGCAACCATCAGAACACGGCCTTGGTCGGGCTCGTGTGGTGGTTCGGGAATAAGCCCGGGTCTTGGTAGCCATGACCACACTGTCACTACTGCTGGCCATCGCGGCGTTCGCGTACCTGACGTACGCGATGCTGCGCCCCGAAAAGTTCTGAGGCGCCCATGGGTACGGAATACCTCGCCGTCGTCGTCACCATCCTCTTCACGGTCGCCACGAGCCTGGCGCTCGGACGGTACATGTTCAAGGTCTTTGCCGGGCAGCGCACATTCCTCGATCCAATGCTCGTCCCGATCGAACGCCTCGTCTTGAAGCTGACAGGTGTCGATCCGTCCGAACAGCAGGACTGGAAGAAGTACTCAATCTCGCTCCTCGTCTCGAACGTGGTCATGTGGGTGGTGACGTTCGCGATCGTGTCGTTCCAGCACGCGTTGCCGCTGAATCCTGACGGCATTGCCAACATGGAGCCGACGCTGTCGTTCAACACGATCTCGAGCTTCGTGACGAATACGAACCTCCAGCACTACAGCGGCGAGACCGGGCTCTCGTATCTGTCGCAGATGTTCGTGATCAGCTTTCTCCAATTTGTGACGGCGGCGACGGGTGTCGCCGCCTGCATCGCCGTGATTCGCGGGCTGGCCGGCAATCGCCTGACCTCACTTGGCAACTTCTATGTGGATGTCACCCGCGCGACGGTCCGTGTGTTCCTGCCGCTGGCGTTGCTGGTCTCGGTCATCGTGATGTCGCAGGGGGTGCCCATGACGTTCGAGGGCGCGGCGCAGGCCACGACGGTCGAAGGTCAGTCGCAACCGATAGCTCGCGGCGTCACGGCCGCCATCGTTTCGATCAAGCAGTTGGGCACGAACGGCGGCGGCTATTTCGGCCCGAACTCGGCGCACCCGTACGAGAATCCCACGCCGCTGTCGAACTTCGTCGAACTGTGGTCGATCGCGTTGATTCCAATGGCGATGGTCTGGACGCTGGGATACATGACCGGACGCCGCCGTCTGGCCGTGGTCATCTTTGCGACCATGCTGGCGATCTACCTGCCGATGGTCATCTTCGGCGTCGGGATCGAGGCGCACGGGAATCCGGCCATCTCGGCCATGGGCGTGGATCAGTCCACCGGATCGATGGAGGGCAAGGAGGTCCGGTTCGGTGCCGGCCTGTCGGCGCTCTGGGCCGTGACGACGACGGTGACATCGAATGGGTCGGTGAACGCGATGCACGACTCGCTGACGCCACTCGGTGGACTGATGCCGATGGTCGGGATGTGGCTCAACAACATCTTCGGCGGCGTCGGCGTCGGGTTCATCAACATGCTCATCTTTGTGATCGTGGCGGTGTTCGTGGCCGGCATGATGATCGGTCGCACGCCGGATTTCCTGGGCAAAAAGGTCGAGGCCAGGGAGATGAAGCTGGCGAGCCTCGCGCTCCTTTGGCATCCCCTGGCGATTCTCGTCGGCACCGCCGTCGCCTGTTACATCTGGGCGACGACGGCCGATCCCGGAACCGCGTTGGGCTGGCTCAGGAATCCGGGCGCGCACGGGTTCTCAGAAATGCTCTACGAGTTCACCTCGGCGACCGCCAACAACGGATCCGGCTTCGAAGGCCTTGGCGACAACACGCCCTTTTGGAATCTATCGACCGGCATCGTGATGTTGCTATCCCGGTACATCCCGATCATCGCGCCGCTGGCGCTTGCGGGTTCACTGGCCGCGAAGCCGATGGCGCCGGAAACGGCCGGTTCTCTCAGCGCAGAGAGCCCGACGTTCGGATTCACCCTCTGGGCCGTGATCGTGATTCTCGGCCTGCTCATGTTCATGCCCGTGGCGGTGCTCGGGCCAATCGCGGAGTACTTGGCGAAGTAGTAATGCAGAGCCGCGCGTGGGGGTGGGGCCCCGCGCGCAACTAAGAAGAGTCCGCGAAGCCCGCGGCGTAGCCGCGGCGCTGAGCGGTGCGAGCGGCGAGGAGCCGCGAGCCGCGCGTGGGGGTGGGGCCCCGCGCGCAACTAAAAGATAGTAGGTACAAATGCTCACCGAGCTGAAGCGCGGCATTCTATTCACCCTCGTGACGATGCTCCTGCTCGGTGGCGGGTATCACGTCGTGCTGTGGGGCATCGGACGGGTGGTGTTTCCGGCGCAGGCGGAAGGCAGTCTGATCCGCCGGGCTGACGGCAGCATCGTGGGCTCGCGACTGATCGCGCAGAAGTTCACGCGGCCTGAGTATTTTCAGTCGAGGCCGTCCGGCGTGGATTACAACGCGGCGTCAACGGGGGGCACCAACTATGGCCCGTCGAATCCCGATCACTTGAAGGCCGTCCGGGAGCGACTCGACGTCATCACGAAACAGGAAGGCGTGAGCGCCGGACAGGTCCCATCTGAGGTGGTCACCGCCAGCGGCGCCGGACTCGATCCGCACATTCCGCCCGCAGCAGCGGAGATTCAGGCGCAGCGCGTGGCCACGGCCCGAGGCGTGACGGTTGATCAGGTCCGCGAGCTGATCCGCGCGCACACCGAACCACCCACGTTTGGATTCCTCGGTCGCGCGCGCATCAACGTGCTCGAACTGAATCTGGCACTCGACGAAACGTTTAAGAAGTAGCCGCGAGCAACTAAGAGAAGACCGCGCGAGGTGCGAGCGTAGCGAGCCACGAGCGCGGGCGTTTGGGGGTGGGGCCCCACACGCAACTAAAGAAATGACCGCGAAGCCCCGAGCGTAGCGAGGGCGCTGAGCGGGCGAGCGGCGAGGAGCCGCGAGCCGCGTGTGGGGGTGGGGCCCCACACGCAACTAAGTAATAGAAGACCGGAGCTCTTATGTCCGAACACGCGCGCAAGATTTCCATCTGGGATCCGCGGATCCTCCGCCCGGCGATGCTGGATTCACTGCGGAAGCTCGATCCGCGGACCCAAATCAAGAACCCGGTGATGTTTATCGTCGAGGTTGGCAGCCTGCTGACGACGATCATCTTTGTTCAGGAAGTGATGGAGGGGAGCGGCAATCCGTTCTTCACCGGCCAGGTCGCGGCGTGGTTGTGGTTCACGGTGATCTTCGCGAATTTCGCGGAGGCCATGGCCGAAGGACGCGGAAAAGCACAGGCCGACACTCTGCGGAAAACCCGGACCGAGACCGTGGCCAATCGGCTGTTGTCGAGCGGCCAGACCGAGACCGTACCCGCCGCATCGTTGCGCAAGGGCGACCTGGTGATGGTGAAGGCCGGCGAGTTCATCCCCGGTGACGGTGAGATTGTCGAAGGCGTGGCCTCGGTCGATGAGTCGGCGATCACCGGCGAGTCCGCGCCCGTGATTCGGGAATCCGGCGGCGACAGATCCGCGGTGACTGGCGGTACGCGAGTGATCTCCGACTGGCTCAAGATCCGGATTACGTCGGACCCGGGCCACACATTCCTCGACCGCATGATCGCGCTCGTCGAAGGCGCCGAACGCCAGAAAACGCCGAATGAAATCGCGCTGAACATTCTTCTGGCGGTGCTGACGCTCATATTCCTGCTCGTCGTCGTGACGCTCCAGCCGTTCGCCACCTACGCGGGTACCACCATTCCGATTCCCGTATTGGTTGCACTGTTGGTCTGTCTGATTCCGACAACAATCGGCGCTCTGATTTCGTCGATTGGCATCGCCGGGATGGACCGCCTCGTGCAGCACAACGTGCTGGCCGTATCCGGCCGGGCGGTCGAGGCCGCCGGCGATGTGCACACTCTGCTGCTCGATAAAACCGGCACGATCACATTGGGCAACCGGCAGGCGGCGGAGTTCCTGCCGGTGTCAGGTGTCACCGAGCGAGAGCTCGCGGATGCCGCACAGCTCTCGTCGCTCGCCGATGAGACGCCCGAAGGCCGTTCGATTGTGGTGCTGGCCAAGGAGAAATACGGCATTCGCGGTCGGGACCTGGCGGACGCCGAATCGGCGTTTGTGCCGTTCACCGCGCAGACGCGCATGTCTGGCGTCAATCTGGGCGCGCGGGAGATTCGCAAGGGCGCGGCTGACGCCGTGACGCGGTATGTGACGGCGAATGGCGGGACGCAGCCGCCAGACCTGGCCGGCCTCGTCGAGCGCGTGGCTCGTTCCGGCGGGACGCCGCTTGTCGTGGCAGAGCGCACGCGGCCGCTCGGTGTGATTCATCTCAAGGACATCGTCAAGGGCGGCATGCGCGAGCGGTTCGCGGCGCTGCGGTTGATGGGAATCAAGACGGTCATGATCACCGGCGACAATCCGATGACGGCCGCCTCGATCGCCGCCGAGGCCGGGGTGGACGACTTTCTGGCGGAAGCGACGCCCGAAGACAAGATGGCGTTGATCAAGCGGGAACAGCGGGACGGCAAACTGGTCGCGATGACCGGCGATGGCACCAACGACGCGCCCGCCCTGGCACAGGCCGATGTGGGTGTCGCGATGAACACTGGCACGACCGCCGCGAAAGAAGCCGGCAACATGGTCGATCTCGACTCCAATCCGACCAAGCTGATCGAAATCGTCGAAATCGGCAAGCAGCTTCTGATGACGCGCGGGGCATTGACGACATTTTCAATCGCGAATGACGTGGCGAAGTACTTCGCCATCATTCCGGCGATGTTCATCCTGGCGTTTCCGCAACTCGGTGTGCTGAACGTGATGCGCCTGGCGACCCCGGAGTCGGCGATCCTGTCGGCCGTGATCTTCAACGCCGTCATCATCATTGCGCTCATTCCGCTGGCCCTCAGGGGGATTGCGTATCGGCCACTTGGGGCCGCGGCAATCCTGCGACGGAACATGTTGATCTACGGTGTGGGTGGCGTCGTGCTGCCGTTCGTCGCCATCAAGGCGATCGACATGATGCTCGTGGCCATCGGACTGGCCTAGAAAAGGGCAATAGGGACATGACCACGCCGGAGAGAACGACGTCAGCTGACGCCCTGCTGGCTCGGATCAAGGAGCAGGACCGGCCGCGATTGCGCGTCTACATTGGCGCGGCGCCCGGTGTGGGCAAGACGTATTCCATGTTGCGCGAGGCCCACGCACTGCGCGGCCGGGGTCTCGACGTAGTGGCTGGTCTGGTCGAGACATACGGTCGAACCGAGACGCAGGCTCAAGTCGGTGACCTCGAGATCGTACCGAAGCGGCGCGTCGAGTATCGCGGCACGACGCTCGAGGAGATGGACGTGGACGCCATCATCCACCGCAAACCGCAAGTCTGCGTCGTCGATGAGCTCGCGCATTCCAACGTGCCCGGCAGCCGAAATGACAAGCGGTTTCAGGACGTGCTCGACATTCTCAACGCCGGCATCCACGTCATGACCGCGGTCAACATTCAGCATCTGGAGACGCTGAACGATGCCGTGGCCAAGGTCACGGGCGTTCGCGTGCGTGAAACCGTCCCGGACACGTTTCTCGATCGGGCCGACGAAGTCATCAACGTGGATGTCACGGTCGAGGAACTACGGAGCCGGCTGCGCGAGGGCAAGATCTATCGGCCCGAAAAGGTGGAGCAGGCGCTGACGAATTTTTTCCGCAAGGGCAATCTCTCGACCTTGCGCGAACTGGCGCTGCGGGCGGTCGCCGATGAGGTTGGTGAGAAGGCGGCCAGCTATCGCGCGCGCGAGGGGCTGGAGCCGGCCCTCATTCCCGAGCGCGTGATGGTCTGCATGAGCTCGAGCCCGATGGCGCCTCGCGTCATCCGGGCGGGCGCCCGTATCGCGGGCCGGCTCGGCGCGAAGTGGTTCGCGGTGTACGTGGAAACGCCCGTCGAACGGCCGGGCAAGATCCGGGCAACAGATTCCGAGGCGCTCGCCGGAAACATCCGGCTGGCCGAGGGCCTGGGCGCGACCGTTGTGCGCGTCAAGGCCGATCGCCCGGCTGAGGGCCTGATCGCGTTCGCGCAGCGGGAGGGCGTGACTCATGTGATCTTCGGGCAGAGCGCGCGTACGCGCTGGGAACTGCTCTGGCAGGGATCGACGCTCGACCGGTTTCTGAGTGCCGTGCCCGACGCGGCCGTGCAGGTCGTGCCGCTGCAGGAGGTGACGTCATGAGGGGCCTCGTGGCGATTCCGGCCATCGTGCTCATCGGCGTCCTGATGGGTTGCACGGCCGGGCCGGCCACCGTCCTCGAGCAGTTGGTCGAATCGCGCCGGCTGGCCGCCGACCTGCAAGTGCAGTTCACGAAAGCCACCGATGCGGCGAATCGGTCAGTCATGGCCGATACCGACGAGGCGTCGATCGCGTTCGCCAGGGAAGCTGAGCAGTCGATCGTTGCTGTCGAACGAAACCGCGACGCGTTAAAGGCACTCCTGACGAGCCTCGGCTACGGCGTCGAATCACGGCTGCTCGAGGAATTCGATCGGGCCTTCGCCGAGTACCGACAACTCGACCGCTCGATCCTGGAGCTCGCCGTTCAGAACACCAATCTCAAGGCGCAGCGACTGTCATTTGGCCAGGCTCAGCAAGTAGCGGACGCGTTCAGGGACGCGCTGCATGCTGTCGCATCCCGCAGCCAGGCCGACCAGTGGCACGTTCGAGCGCTCGTGGCGACCGCCGTGGCCGGTGTCCGGGAAATCCAGGCGCTACAAGGGCCGCATATCGCCGAAGCCGACGATGCCGCGATGGCGAAGTTGGAAGCCCGAATGATCGCGGCTGAATCGACGGTGCGGCAGGCGCTCAACGAACTGGCACCGCTCGTCAAACCGGAGTCCCGCTCCACGCTGGTCGCAGCGACGAGCGCCCTGAATCAGTTCGAGACCGTCCATGCGCAGATCCTCGACTTGTCTCATCGCAACAGTAATGTTCGGTCGCTGGCGTTGTCGCTCGGCCGGAAGCGGCAGTTGACGGCGGCCTGCGAGGAAAGCCTGCACGCCCTGCAGGACGCGCTGGCGAAGCGCGGATTCGAAGCCACTCGGTAGAGCAGGCAGTCCCGTCTTTTTGCGGGCCGCCGTTGTACGCTATCGACGTCATGCGAACAGCAACATTGCTCGCGGTGCTCTCTGCCGTCACGCTGGTCCCAGGGTCTGGCTTGGTTTCGTCGGGCAAGGCCGCGACCTGCGAGAGTCTGGCGTCACTCGCATTGCCGCACACGACCATCACGCGCGCGCAGACCGTGCCGGCCGGCGCATTCGCCGCCACGCCTGCCGGGATTCTCGAGCCCGGCGCGCCGTCATTTCGGCCCTACAACGCGCTGCCGTCGTTCTGTCGTGTCACCGCGACGCTCGCACCTTCGACGGATTCCGACATCACGATCGAGGTCTGGATGCCGATGGCCGGATGGAACGGCAAACTGATGGGGCTCGGCAACGGCGGATGGGCCGGCAACATTTCAGTCCAGGCACTGGCCGTCGGTCTGTCGCGCGGATATGCCGTGACGACAACCGATACGGGACATACGACCCGCGACGGGAGTTTCGCGTTTGGCCATCCGGAGAAGCTGATCGATTTTGGCCATCGCGCCGTTCACGAGATGACGGTGCAGGCCAAGGCCCTGACGCGTGCCTTCTACGGCACGGCGTCAACCCGATCGTATTGGGACGGGTGTTCGACCGGCGGCAATCAAGGTCTGTCGGAAGCGCAACGGTATCCCGAGGATTACGACGGCATCATCGCCGGTGCGCCCGCCAATTACTTTACGCACCTGATGGCGTACAGCATGTGGGTGGCCGATGCGACGCTGAGAGATCCGGCCAGTTACATTCCGAAAGAAAAATTCAGCGTCATTCACGAGGCCGCGCTGAAGGCGTGCGACGCGCAGGACGGCATCAAGGACGACGCGATTGACGATCCGACCCGTTGCCGCTTCGACCCGGCCCTGCTTCAGTGCCCGGCCGAAGACGCGCCGAACTGTCTGACGGCCTCGCAGGTGGGGGCGGCGAAGAAGATCTATGCCGGTGCGCGCAACCCGCGCACGGGCGAGTTGATCTATCCAGGCCTGGAGCCTGGTAGCGAACTGGGATGGACCGGCATGGCGGGAGGGCCTGGTCCGTTCAGCATCAGCGCTGACTACTACAAGTATGTGGTCTTCAAGAATCCTGCGTGGGATTTCAAGACGATGGACTTCGACCGCGACGTGGCGGCCGGCGACGCGGTTGGGGCCGGCGTGGTCAACGCGACGTCGCCGAATTTGCGCGGCTTCTTCGGGCGCGGCGGAAAACTCCTGATGTATCACGGCTGGAGCGACATGCTGATTTCGCCGCGGAACAGCGTGAATTACTACACGAGCGTTGCGCAGACGATGGGCGGCGAGGCGAGTGTCCGTGATTCGATCCGCCTGTTCATGGCGCCTGGCATGGGGCACTGCGCCGGCGGCGATGGGCCGAGTAATTTCGACAAAGTCTCGCTGCTCGAGGCGTGGGTGGAACAGGGTAAGGCGCCCGATCGCATCGTGGCATCGCGCCTGGCGGCCGGCAGGGTCGATCGGACGCGCCCGCTGTGCCCGTATCCGCAGGCCGCCCTCTACAGCGGGACCGGCGATACGAACGACGCCGCTAACTTCGTCTGCAAGGTACCCGGGCTACCGTTGCCGTGAACTGACGCCGCCCCCCCAAATGGGGGCCTTTTCCCGCACTCTTGTCAAAGCCCCCCAAAAACAGCCACGATGTCTGGATGCCCGTTCATCGGGCGCGGCCTCAGATCGTCTGTTAGCAGGAGAACTACCTCATGATTCGGAAGGTTCGTCAGTGCGCCTGGCTCGCAGCCGGGTTGGCTATCGTCTCGGGCGCCGCCTGCAGCAGTCAGGGCGCCGGACCGGCGCCGGCCGCCGCCCGCCCGCCTGTGGCGGTCACCGTGGCGGAGGTCACATCCTCGGTCCTCAAGGAAAGCGTGGACGTCGTCGGGTCGCTGACGCCGAAGTTTTCGGCCGACGTGAAATACGAAGTCACCGGCACGGTGACGGCCGTCTACGTAACCGAGTGGGTGCCGGTCAAGAAGGGCGATCGGCTTGCGCAGTTGGATTCGCGCGAAACCGAGGCATCCATCGACGCACTCAAGACGATGGTGGCGCAGGCCAAGATCGCCGAGCAGCGCGCGCGCCGCGAATTCGATCGCGCGCAGCAGCTTAAGGAGTTCGGCCTCATCACCCAACAGAATCTTGACGAAGCCAAAACCGCGGTCGACGCGGCCGAAGCCGGCGTCAATTCCGCAAACGCGCAGGTCAAGACCGCCGAGAGCAAGCTGGCGAAATTGCTGATTACGTCGCCGATGGATGGCGTGGTGGGCGCCCGCGGTGTGAGCGTGGGTGACCGCGTCGAAAACATGGGCAGCGACGACCCGTTGTTCCGCATCGTCGACAACCGTGTGCTGGATCTGACCGTCGCGGTGCCGTCGTCGCGACTGTCGCAGGTACGCGTGGGCCAAGCGCTCGAGTTCACGACCGACACCGTGCCGGGCCGGACGTTCCTGGGCAAGGTCATGTTCATTAATCCGGCGATTGACGAATCGAGCCGCTCGGCCAAGGTCATTGCCGAGGTGTTGAACACCGACGGAATGCTACGTGGCGGCTCGTTCGCCAAGGGCAGCATCGTCGTGGCCACCCGGCCGGATGTGGTCCAGGTTCCGCGGGAAGCGCTCGCGAACTGGGACGTGGAAAAACAGACCGCGGATATCTTCGTCGTGACCGGCGATCAGGTTGAGAAGAAGAGCGTGAAAACCGGATCGACCTCGGGCGCCGCGGTCGAAGTGATCTCCGGCGTCAAAGCCGGTGATCAAGTCGTGACCCGCGGTGCATTCGCGATCGGCCAGGGCGACCGCGTCAGCGTCGTGAAGGGCGGAGGCGCGTAACAATGTTTCTCTCCGATCTCTCCATTAAGCGACCGGTCGTCGCCACCGTGATGATGCTCACGCTGGTGACGCTTGGGTTGTTTTCCGTGAGGCGGCTGCCCATCGACCTCATGCCGGAGGTCGAAATCCCGGTGCTCTCGATCCTGACCGAGTTTCCCGGCGCCTCGCCGGAGTCGGTCGAGCGCGAAGTCAGCCGGCGGATCGAAGAAGCGGTCAATCCGATCGCGGGCGTCAAGCACGTGTCATCCGTGTCGCGTGAGGGCCTGTCGACCGTCGTCGTCGAGTTCAATCTCGAAGTGAAGATCAACGACGTCGGCCAGGAGGCGCGCGCCAAGATCAACTCGATTCGCCGCGAGCTGCCGGAAGGCATGAAAGAGCCGGTCATCCAGAAGCTCGACTTCAATGCGAAGCCGGTCATCTCGCTGGCCGTGCGGTCCACCACGCTCGGTCCGAGGGAGCTTACGACCCTCGCCGATCGGAAGGTCAAACGCCGCCTGGAGACGGTCGCCGGCGTCGCCAAAGCCAAACTGATTGGCGCGTCTACGCGGGAAGTCGCGGTCGATCTGGATCCAGCTCGCCTCGAAGCACTGGGCATGGGCGTCGATGAAGTCATCAACGGCCTGTCGGCCGAAAACGTCAACACGCCCCTGGGCCGGCTGACCTTTGGTTTGACCGAAATGCCGCTTCGCATGGCCGGCAAGCCGAAGTCGCCCGCGCAGTACGCCGACATGGTCATTGCCCATCGCGGGACGACGCCAGTCCGGTTGGGCGACGTGGCCGTGGTGCGCGACACGATTGCCGAGCGACGGTCGCTCGCGCTCATCAACGGCGAGCCGGCGGTCGCGATCGACATCACGAAGCAGACCAAGGCCAATACGGTGTCGGTCGTGGACGGCGTGACGAAGGCCATTGAGGGCCTGCAGCGCGAAATGCCCACCGGCACGGAGATTCAAATCGTTCGCGACACCTCCGTCTTCATTCGCGAGGCCGTGGACGACGTGGAAAACTCGCTGGTGCTGGGTGGCCTGCTGACGATCATCATCGTCTTTGTGTTTCTCAATTCGTGGCGCTCCACCGTCATCACGGGGCTGACGCTGCCCATTTCCGTTATCGCCTCGTTCATCGTCATGTACTTCCTCGGCATGACGTTGAACATGCTGACCCTGATGGCGCTCTCGCTCGCCATCGGCTTGCTCATTGACGATGCGATCGTGGTGCGCGAGAACATCGTGCGTCATCTCGAGCGCGGCCAGGACCACTTCACCGCCGCGCGTGAGGGCACGAGCGAAATCGGACTCGCGGTGCTCGCGACCTCGATGTCGATCATTGCGGTGTTCGTGCCTGTGGCGTTCATGAAGGGCATCATCGGCCGGTTCTTCTTCCAGTTCGGCCTCACGGTCGCGTTTGCCGTGCTCGTGTCGCTGTTCGTGTCGTTCACACTCGACCCGATGTTGTCGTCGCGCTGGCACGATCCGGACATTGAGCGCGCCGGCAAGCGCCGGTGGTTGAATCGCGTGCTCGACCGGTTTAACGCCGGCTTCGAACGCATGGCGGATGGGTACAAGGCCCTGATCGCGTGGGCCTTGGATCATCGGAAGACGATCGTCCTGGCCGCCTTCGTGGCGTTTGTCGCCGGCATCGGCGTTTTTGGCAGCCTGCAGAGCGAGTTCCAGCCGACGATGGACCGGAGCGAGTTTCTAACAAAGTTTAAGAGCGCGCCCGGATCGTCGCTCGAGGAGACGCGCGGACGGCTCGAGGAAGTGCTGAAGGCGCTGGGCGAATTCAAGGAAGTGAAATACAGCTACGCCGCGATTGGCGCCGGCGATTCGGATACTGTCCGTGACACGACGATCTTCGTCAAGCTGGTGCCGAGGCACGAGCGCGACATGAACGTCGGCGGGTTTATCCACATCGCCCGCGAGCGCCTGGAAAAGATCCCCGGCGTCACGCTGTCGCTGCAGGACAACCTGGACGCGTTTACCAAGGGCCTGGTCGTCGTGCTGCAGGGCGATGAGATCGTCACGCTGAGGAAATACGCGGCCGACCTGAAGCGCGAGCTCTACAGCGTCCGCGGCATGGTGGACATCGAGGCGGCAGGCGAGCAGGACACGCCGGAATACCGGCTCACAGTCGATCGCGAGCGCGCGGCCGCATCCGGGCTCGGAAGTGGCCGGGTGGCCGATACCGTCGCGGCCCTCGTTGGTGGCGAGGCCGTCACGACGTTCGAGGACGAGGAAGGCGAGTCGGTGGACGTGCGCGTCCGGCTTGCGTCTACCTTGCGAGGCACTGTCGGTCATGTGAGCAACCTGAAAGTGACTGTGCCTGGCAAAGACAGCACCGCGCTGGTGCCGCTGGCGGACCTCGTGACGTTCACGCGAGCGACGTCGCCGGCGGAAATCAACCGCCGCGATTTGTCGCGACAGATTACCGTCGACGCGAATCTGGACAACCTGCCTCTGGGCACCGCGAGCGCCTTGGCGACTGCCGCCGCCGATCGCATCAACATGCCGCCGGGCTACAAGGCGATGATTGGCGGCGATACCGAGATCATGGTCGAGTCGTTCGGCTACCTGGGCGAAGCGCTGTTGCTGGCCGTGATCTTCGTCTACCTGATTCTGGCCGCGCAGTTCGAGTCGTTCATCGATCCGCTGTCGATCATGCTGTCGCTACCTCTTTCGATTGTCGGCATGGCCGGCATGCTGGCGATCATGGGCGACACCATCAGCATCATGTCGCTCATCGGTCTCATCATGCTGATGGGCCTGGTAACGAAGAACGCGATTCTGCTGATCGACTACACGAAGGTGCTGCGCCGCGAAGGCGTCGATCGGCGGACCGCATTGATTACGGCAGGCCGCACACGGCTGCGGCCGATTCTGATGACGACGTCCGCGATGATCTTCGGCATGTTGCCGCTGTTCTTCGGTCTTGGCGAAGGCGCGGAGTTCCGCGCGCCGATGGCCCGCGCGGTGGTGGGCGGCCTCATCACGTCCACTCTGCTGACCCTGATTGTCGTACCGGTCGTCTATGCGATTCTCGACGACCTCTCGGCGTGGCTGTTCCGCAATCGGAAGAAGGCGGCCCCGGTGGCGGCCATGGGTCTGCTGATCGGTACCTTGATGGCTGGCGTGGCCCGTCCGGTTGAGGCCGCAGCGCCGCAGGCGCAGCCGGCAGCCTCGCTCGCGCAACAGGCCGCTCAAATCGTGAGCCAGACGCCGCCACAGGCCGGCCAGGCCACGAAGGTGCTGACGCTGACCGAGGCGCTGCAGATCGCGGCGGAGAAAAACCGCGACGTGCAGAAGGCCATGGAATACCGGAATTATGTGACGGGCCGGTATCTGGAAGAGCGCGCCGCGGCGTTGCCGCATGCCACGGGCGTGGCGAGTATGGCGTGGTCGTACGACAACAGCCAGGCGAAGTTGTTTGGCGGCATCCTGCCCTCGAGCAGCGCCACCGCTGCGAGTCCGGGCTTTGGCGATCTGTTCGGCGGCAAGCAGGACACGCGCACGGGGCTGTTGCAGGTGAAACAGGCCGTGTATACGTGGGGGCAGGTGGGCGCGGCGCTCAAGGCTGCGAACCTCGGGTTCCAATTCAGCGACGCGCAGTTGCGCCGATTCCGGCAGACCGTGGCACGAGACGTGGCCGCCGCGTTCTATGACGTGCTCGCCATGCGCCAGCTCGAAGCGATTGCGCAGGCGGATTACCTTCAGAAAGAACGACATCTGACTGAAGCCACGAAGCGGCAAACGGCCGGCACGGCGACGGAATTTGACGTGCTGGCCGCGCAGGTCGCGCTGGACAACGCGAAGCCGGCCGTCATTCGCGCGGGCAATCTCATCCGGATCTCGCGCGACAAACTGGGATGGCTGCTCGCCGAAGGATCGGTGGATGTGGACGGCACGCTCGAGACCGCGCCGGATCCCGTGCCGGCCTACGAAGACGTGCTGGCGCGCGCGCTCAACAATCGTCCGGAGTTGCTCGAGATTTCGACGCAGCAGGGCATCTACGCGCAGTTGGTCAAGATTGAGCAGGCGAACAACCGGCCGCGTGTGGACTTTGCCGCGACGTGGGGCGCGCGCAACCTCGGCATCGCGGACTTGTCGGCCACAGGCACGACCTGGTCGGCGT
>Ga0184628_10000945_pt1 | contig 14823 bp, 10 predicted proteins | sample PLM4_5_b1_FD_133149 | JGI IMG/M metagenome (GOLD analysis project Ga0184628, IMG submission 133149) | Groundwater sediment microbial communities from an aquifer in East River, Colorado, USA - PLM4_5_b1 | ecosystem: Environmental > Terrestrial > Soil > Riparian zone | place: USA: East River... | reverse complement strand
CCAACCACGCCGTGATCGGCCCTGACCGCCCACCCGAAACCAAATCCGACCACGAAGGCTCCACCGACCAGGAATCTCGTTGTTGACCTCATCTGGCCTTCCTCTCGTTGACATCTCTTACGGCTTTGGGCGAGTCCGCGCCCGAGTCAGACTCGCCACCCGCTTGCTACGCAGGTCACGCGAACTGTAGATGTGCGCGGCAGACCTGTCAACGATCACTGCCCCCCAAGTTCGCCAGTCGGAAGGGGTCGCTCGCTTCTAAAAAGCCACCATGTAAGTCATCTTTGCCACGAGCGCGCGGTCGAGCAGGCCGCCGGTGTTCGAATCGCGACGCTCATTGAATACGAGAAAGAAGTCGCTCAGCCGGTGGTGAATGATGTTGAACCGCAGGTTCGAGGTCCACTCCCGTGCGTCCGTGTTGTATTGCAGCAGCGCATTGGCGAACGCGATGGTCGAGAATGCGTATTCGACGCGCGCTGCAATGAGATCGGTCGTGTATTGACCGCCCCGAAGCCGAATCTGATTGCGCGACTCGTTGATCGAGGCGTTGAGCCGACCGCGCAATCGCACTGCCGCTCCGATACTGTAGGACTGCTTGTGGCCGTCGTAGAACTCGCCGACGTCCACGCGGCCGTTCAGCGAAACGGGCACCGAGGCATTCGTGCGCCAGCTGGTGTGCCAGTCGTTGAACTCGTAGCGGCCGATGGGAATCGAGATCCCGCGCCGCCGGTTGATTTGGAACGGTACGAGGAGGTTCTCGGTCGTCGGATCCACCCCGAGCTCGCCACCGCTGCCGTCCTGGAGATTGATACTCATGTGCGCCCCGATCAGGCGGGATTGCAGATCGCCTGTCAGCCACGACACGTTCGTGACCCCGAGATGCGGAAACAGCTCGCGCAGCCACTTCGACAGGCGCGTGGGTCGAAACCGCGCGCCGTACGTGCTGTCGAATTTGGCAACGCCGGTGCGCGGCACGAACCCCATCTCGTCGTTGAACCGCTCGCCGATTCTGACGTAGGTGCCTTGAAGCTCCCAGCGCCTGTCGCGGTAATGGATGCCGGCGTTGCCCATCGATTCGCTCCCTCGACTGGGGATCACCGCCGTTGGCGAGAACGTCCTGGCGACCGCGACGTTGAGATCCAGATTCTCAAAAAATCGGAAATTCGCGTCGGTACCCACGACCCGGTTGTAACCGGGTCCGCCTGCCTCCTTGTTCAGAACGATGACGCCAATGTCCGAGTTGGCCAGAACGTTCCGACGAAGCCTGAGTGCGGTGAAGTTGCTCGCGAGCGAGGTGCCCTTGCTTCGCTGCTGAATATTGAGGATGCCCACGCTATAGGCGCCGACGCGACCCGTCAGGCGGGTGCCACCGGCAATCGGAGTCGATTGGCCGTTCTCCGAGAGTCCGATTCGGCGACTGAAGAACAGGATGGCGTCCGTTTGTCTTCCACTGGTCAATCCGCCGCCCCCAAAGACGACGCCGCGACCCTGCCCGAACTGGAAGATCCCGGAATTCTCCAAGAAGAAATCGCGCTTTTCAGGAAAGAACAGGCTGAACCGTGTGAGGTTCACTTGCTGCTCGTCGGCTTCCACCTGCGAAAAGTCGGTGTTGACCGTGAAGTCCCACGTCAGGCCACTCGTGACGCCGTACTTCACGTCGAGGCCCACATCTGCATCGGTGCCGACGTTCACGCTGGTCGACTCGCCGGCGCTCCCGAGCACGTACGGTTTCAGGCGGATGTCGTTGCCGGGCCGGACGCCTTGCAGACCGGCGAGCGTCCCCGCCAGCGAGACCCGTTGCAAATCGTAAATGCGCGGCAGCGGCGCCCAGAAGCTGTCTTCGTTCCGGCGCCGGATCCGTCGCTGGAAATTGACGCCCCAGGTCTGCTCATCGGCGCTGCTGAACCGCAGCGTCCGGAACGGAATAGCAATCTCCGCGTACCACCCCGCCTCCGTGATGCGCGTCTTCACGTCCCACAGCGCGTCCCAGTTCTCGTTGACCTCCCGCCCCTCGTTGATCGTCTGCGCGTCCCACTTCGCGCCGTGCGCATTGGTCGCGAACATGTAGCCGTTCCGCTCGTCGTGGAACGTGTCCAGGATGATCTCGAAATCGTCGCCGGACTCACGATTGAAGTCCTTCGTCAGTTCGCTGGTGAGGATGTTGTACGGTTCGCGATCGTGTGCGAACACTCCAAAGTACAGGTTGTCGGCGTCGTACAGCACGCGCACATCGGTATCTTCCGTGGCGGGCTCTCCTTCGCGGGGATCGCTCTGTATGAAGCCGCGCGCCGTCGGCGCGCCGGCCCAATCCGATTCATCCAGTGCGCCGTCGATCCTGATTGGACCGGCGGCGCGAACGGCGGGCAGCATGCGCTCGACTCGAGCGGTTCTATAGTCGATCTGGCCGGCCTCGTTGCTGGTCGGCCACATCGCACAGGCACCGAAGAGAAGCGCAGCGGCTGGAAGAATGCGAACGCTGAGCATAGCGTCGACCCGGCGCATGATATCGCAGTTGAGCGGGGTTCCCGTTCGGGGTCGCGCCGGCTCCAGCGCGGATTACGCTGGGCCCGAAGCAGCATCCTGTTCACGAACTCGTTCGCCGGCCATGCGAACCGTCTCGATCAGTGCCTCCAGGTCCTGCTCTGTCGTGCGGAAATTGACAATACAGGCTCGAAGGACGAAGCGACCAGCCAATTCCGTCCCCGTAAGAAATACCTCTCCATCACTCTGAACGAGTTCCAGTAACCTTCGATTGAGGCGATCGCCATCCGCGGCGTTACCCGAAAAAGCGCGCGGGAGGTAACGAAAGCACGTGACACTGAGCGGGCCAGCAGCAACGAGTTCAAAATCCGGCAACTCACGCAGGCGCTGCTGCAGCGTTCGCGCCAGGCCAATGTCTCGGGCAATCGCCTGGCGGTAGCCGTCCACCCCAATCTGCTTGAGAGCAAACCACAACTTCAGTGCCCGGAATCCGCGGCTCTGCTGGATACCGAACTCGGAAAACCACGGGAGAGCCGCCTCGTCACGCAAATAGGGTGGAACGAGAGAGAACGCGTCACGCATCGCACGAGAGTCGCGCACGAGCGCACATCCACATTCAACCGGCACGTACATCCATTTGTGCGGATCGAATGCGAGGCTGTCGGCCCTTTCAATGCCGCGATACAGCTCCGCCAGTTCAGGCAACAGAGCTGCTGGACCTCCATACGCAGCGTCGACGTGAAACCAGATGTTCTCGGCCTCACACAGGTCGGCAATGTCGCTGAGCGGATCAATCGCGCCGGTATTGACCGTTCCCGCGGTGGCCGCAACGCATGCTGGCATCAGTCCTGCCGCCCGGTCATCCGCGATCTGCTGCCTGAGTGCTCGCAGATCCATCCGCCAGTCCGCGGTGACCGCAACACGGCGGAGATGTGCGTGGCCGATTCCGAGGAGTTCGATGGCTTTCTGGATGCAACTGTGGCCTTCGGTCGACGCATACACAATCAGAGTGGGACCTACGCCGCCGATGCCGCGGGCCCGCACTTCGCCGCTGGTCTTGACGTCGCGCATGACGGCAAGCCCGATGAGATTCGCGACCGATCCGCCGCTGGTCAAAATGCCGCCGCTCGTCGCTGGGAAACCCACGATCTCGCGAATCCAACTCAGAACGGCGTGCTCGACGTAAGTCGCCGCATGATCACCACCCGCCACGCTGGGGTTCAATCCGGCCGCCAGCAGTTCCGCAATCGCGCCTATGGGTGCTGAGGGCGGGTTGATCCAACCGAAGAAACGTGGGCTGCCGTTACCCATTGGAAAGCGAAAGATGGTTGAACCGACGTAGTCGAGTAGTGCGTCGGGATCGGACGGGGCGTGCGGAAGCGGCTGGTGCATCAGTTCATGCCGAACCTCCTCCGGCACCGGGGACCGGCAGGGCTTGCGCGACAGCGACCCGAAGTAGTCCGCAAGCAAGTCAACAGCGCGGTACCCCAATCGACGAAATTCATCCGGTGGAATGTCAATCATCGATTTGTCTCAGCGCCAACCGGAACCGACTTCCTGACGAAGGCCCGCCTGCCTCCACTTCAAGAAGTGGCCCTTGAGGTACATGACTCGCCGAAATCCAGACGCACGAAGGAAGGCTCCGGCAACGTACGCTCGTGGTCCGTGGCCGCAATACACCACTACCGGATCTGTCAGCGAAGTCGAAATCTGCGACATGCGAGTCGGTAAAGCCCAGAACGGGATGTGCCGCGCTCCTGGAACGTGTCCATCCGCGAACTCCCGCTGAGACCGGACATCGAGCACAGTCGGTGCGCTGCCAGCCTCGATCTGGGCAAGCAAAGTTATCCCACTGATATGCGACGGGAGTTTTTTGGGCTCGTCCACGGAAGGGCCAATCCGATTCTGACAGCGTCGGGGTCTCTGCGGAATAGGCACGGTCACAGGCCCCTGGTTCCAGTACTATTGGCGCCTGCGCGACGCAGAAAACGAGGAGGGACGATATGAAGTTTCTGGCAGCGCTCACGACGGTGTTGATGCTGGCTGTATATCTGGCCGCGGCCGGGCTGCCCACGAAAGTGACCTACGTTCCGCACGACAAGGTCTCCGCGACGATGACGAAGGGCGGCGCGATTATCGAGGACGGCGGCTTGCGCGTGCTGGCTCAGCGGCGCGGCTCAGGCGAGGTCGAAGTGCACGACACCACCAACCACGTCTTTATCATCGTCGAGGGCGAGGCGACGATGGTGACGGGCGGGACGTTGGTCGGCGCCAAGCAGACCGCCCCGGGACAGGTCCGGGCCTCGGATGTCAAGGGTGGCCAGACGTACCATCTGACCAAAGGCGACGTCATCACGATTCCGGCCAAGACGCCGCACTGGTTCAAGGAGGTGCCGACCAAGACGGTGGCGTACTACGCCGTCAACATGGAGAACTAGCCGCGCCTCAGGTTGGCCTGTTCCGCGGGCCTGAAAGGTCCGCGCCGCTCTATCAGGAGACCGAGCCAGACTCGGTCTCTGACACTCTCAGGCCACAGGATTGGTGCGCCCAACGGCGTCACTGCATGAGAGACCCGATCACCTGGACGGGGTTCCCGTCCTTCCGGGGCACAAACTTCTGGATGCGGTACGCCATGTCCTCGCCGACGTAGAGGTTGCCTTCGCTGTCGGTCGTGAAGAAGTGGAATCCCCAGATGGCTCCCGGCGCGATGCCCATCGTCCCCCACGTTGAACCGGGGACGAGCTTCCCGGTGAGCGCGTCGTATTTCATGACCTTCTGGGTGTACCCGTCATTGACCCAGGCGTACCGGCCATCCGCGGTCAGGCGGATGCCGTAGGCTCCGACGATGTTCGGCCACTGATCCAGGAACTTGCCGCTCAGATCGAAGATGTCGATCCGGGAATTGACGCGGTCGACGACGTACATGCGGTTTCGGTTCGAGTCGATGGCGACGCCGTGAATTCCGTTTCCGTGCAATCCCTCTCCCACGATGCCAAACTCGCCCGATCCAGTGCCGGCCTTCCCAAATGCCGACACGAACTTCCCGTCCTTGGAAAACCTGACCATCCGGTGGCCGCCGGCGGCCCACAGATCGCCATTCGACGCAAAGGCGAAGAACTCCACCACGAAGTTGCCGTTCTGGGTCTGTGCCGGAGGGATGTCCTTCACGTCCAGCGTCTTGACGTGGGTCTTGCCGTCACGCGTCAACTCCACCAGGGATTCATCGGTCGCAATCCAGATATGGTGTTCGGGATCGTACGGGTTCTCCTGAACCAGCTGCACGTCCACCAGCAGTGGGCTCCACTGATCCCACGATTCGACCACCTTGCCTTGGCGATTGTAGACAACGATCATGCGCTGCTGCTTCTGCTCCGCAGGCGGAATGGGCCTCCCAAGGTTACGAAACGCGGCCGGCCCCCAAAAAGTCGTCCATGGGCTCTTGCGGGTGCCGCGCCCGACCGCGATTATGCGATCGGGGGACTCGGCGTACATCGTCTCGGCATTGATCGTCCAGCCCTCGACGACCGGCTGGGGCCAGCCCTTGACGACCTGGTAGGGGCCGCTGACCTCTTCTCCGCCCTTTCCATCAACGGGCTCATAGGCGGAAGAGATCACGTTGGTGTTGGACGCGAGCGCGCCCTGCGGCAGGGCCGCCGGCGCCTGACCTTGTCCGAGACCGGCCGCGGCAGCCTCTCGAGCGGGTCCTAGTGACCACGTGCCCAGCGCACCCAGCGCCAACCCCAGCCCCAAGGCCAACACTACGCTCATGGGCGAGTGCCGTTTCTGTTCACTCATACACGTCCTCGTTTCCGATCTTGTCATCCTGCAATGTGCACGCTTATACACCCGCGCACGCCACCTTGGCCAGTTCGCGTCCTCACAACTGTCGTCACGCAGATCCTTAGCTGCGGGGACTGGCCCCGCGCGACAGCAACGTCGCAGCCGTTAGATCGGCTGTCACATTCGATATCGTGAGAAACATGTCGGGGATGGGATCGAGCGCGATGAGCAGGCCAATGCCTTCGACAGGCAGATCGAGCGCCATGTAGACGGGCGTCATGACCAGCAGGCCACCACTCGGTATTCCAGGCGAATAGAACGGGAGGACGGTCAGAGCGGCGGCGAGCGTCAGCAGTTCGGCACTCCCCAGTTCGATGCCGTACACCTTCGCGATGAACAGCGTGCCCGTGATGCGGGCAACGGGCGACCCGTACTTGAAGACGGAGACGGCCAGCGGGATCGTGAGCCCGGCAATGTCGGCGGGCAGTTCGATCTTGCGTGCAGAATCCAGGAGGGCCGGCAGTGACGCAAGCGACGAACGTGTGCTGATGGCAACCGCCTGGGCCGGCGCACAGGCGCGCGCGAATCGGCCCAGTGGCACGCGACCCCACACCGCAACCAGCAGGTACAGCAGCCCCGTCCCCGCCGAGAGCAGCACGCAGGCGATCAGGATGAAATAGCCGATTGCGCCGGCGAACGCGGAACCCAGCCTCGCCGTCAACGGCAGCACGAGCGCGAATACGCCGATCGGTGCAACGACAAGAATCCCCCGGATCAATACGAACAGCGTGTCACGCACGGCGACAAAGAAAAGGACGATCGACGCGCGCCCATCGGATGAAATGCGACAGGCCGCGAGACCGAACAGCAGCGAGAACACGACCACTGGCAGGACCGCACCTTCCGCCGCGGCCCGGACCGGATTGAGCGGAACGATGGAGACCAGCCAGTCGCGAAACGAGGGCGACGGCGTCGACGGCGTCGCTGCCGCCGCACTCGCGCGCAACGACTCTGCCGCGCTCGCGTCCAGTGGCAGTGGCGCGAGCGCGAGCGGCGCGGTCAACATTGCGAACACCATGGATAGCGCGACCATCGCCACAAAAAGGACCATCGAGCGACCGCTCTGGCGAGTCGCGCTGCCCGCATCCGCGCTCGAAGCCACGGCCGTGATCAACAGTGAGATCAGCAACGGGATGACAGTCATACTGATGGCATTCACCCAGAGTGTGCCGATGGGTTCGACAATGACGGGAATGCGTTGCAGCAGCGGCGAGCTGGAGGCCTCGATGAGCGCCCCAGCAAGCAGGCCCAGGACCAGGCCGAGCAGCATTAACCACGACAGCCGTTGACCGCGCTGCGGCTGCGCGCCGCTGTCGCTCGCGACGAGTGCCTCCCTTTTCTCGGTAGTGGTCTCGGCCATTTCGTCGGCGGCTCGTTGGCTTGAAACGGAGTCGTTCAGTCGATTACCGTTTCGCCTTCATGCATCACAGGGTGGGTATCGTGGTGGTGCGCTCCACACGTAACCGCTGCGTGAGCGTGTGACCAACCGATGATACGCCTGCGCGTCGCGTCGAGCGTGAGCGAGATGCGGCGCGCCTGAGGACTTCCGAACCTTCGACTCCCGGCGTCGGTCGTACGAGTGGCGCCCGTGAGGTTGTTCGCGCGACTCGACAGGTACAGCTCATCGTCGGGGATCGATAGGCTGAAGGAGACGCGACTCGCAGACGTGGCGATCGGGGCCCGCGCGACGCGGGCCCCCATGTAGCAGCTTCTATCGAGTGCCAGAGGCGGCGCTGATTCTCCAGATCCGGTTGCTGCCGTCGTCGGAAATCAGCAGAGCCCCGTCGCGAGCCACGGTGACGCCCACCGGGCGTCCCCATCGCTCGACTCGCGTGCCGCCTGCGCCGTCGTTGAGGAGGAACCCCGTCATGAAGTCTTCGAGTGGCCCGGGCTTGCCGTTGGTCACCGGGAAGAACGCCACTTTGTAGCCGGACGCCGTCGAGCGGTTCCACGAACCGTGGAGCGCGACGAATCCGCCGTTGCGATATCGCTGCGGGAACAGCGTGCCGGTGTAGAACGCGACGCCGAGCGCGGCGGAATGCGCCGGAATCAGCACATCGGGCACCAGAGCGCGTTTCACGAGATCTGGAAACGCCCCGACGTAGCGGGGATCGGGGTGCTGGCCGATGTAGGAATATGGCCACCCGTAAAATCCGCCGTCCTTGATCGACGTGGCGTAGTCGGGCACCAGGTCGTCGCCCAGATTGTCGCGCTCGTTCACCGCCACCCACAGCGTGTCCGACCCTGGCTGCAACGTGAGTCCCACGGGATTGCGAATCCCGGACGCATACACCCGATACCCGGTGCCATCCGGGTTGAACTCGAGCACAGCCGCGCGCCGGCAATCCTCGCCCGCGTTGTTATTCGATTGCGACCCGACCGTGACGTACATCTTGGTCCCGGCGCGATTGAAGACGATGTTTCGAGTAGAGTGGCCGCCGGTCGGCAGATCGAGCAGCTTCTCGGGCGCGGCTTGCGCCTTCAAATCGCCAGTCGTGTACTTGAAACGGACGATGGAGCCGGTGTTTCCGACGTAGAGATAGCCGTCATGGAACGCCATCCCGAACGGGGCGGCCACGGTGCCGGGGCCTCGGTTGGCGAACGCCGGAGGTGCCACACAGGCGGGCGCGGCGGCGCCAAGGATCGGACCGTTGATTTCGGGGTTCACGACGGCTGCTGGAGCGGGCGCTGGAGGAGGTGTAACTGGGGCAGGCGCGGCTCCAGCGCCGGCTCCGCCACCCCGCGCGACGACCTCGCCTTGCGCGTAGACGCCGCGCGATTCGAAGACGCCGTCGTTGTTCGCGTCGCGCAACACCGTGATGTTGTTGGCGGCAGGCGAGCTGACAAACAGATCGCCGTTTGGCGCGTAGACCATCAAGCGCGGCGCCTGCAGCTCGGCATAAACGCTCACGGTAAAGCCGGCCGGCACCATCGGCATCACCGCGGCCGGCCTCTCCACTAGTGTGCCCCTGGACGGCCTTGCCACGCCGACCGGCACCAGCCTGTCTGCCACCGGCTGCGGCGGGACGGTACTCCTCTGCCCCACCAGCACGACGCAGAAACCTGCGACCCCCATGGCAACGGCAGCCGCGACTCGCGAAAGATTCGAATTCATTGAGGTCACTCCTGTCGTAAGTTGTCGACCTGACAGGGTACCTCAGACCACGCCTGGCGACAGGGCCAAGAGTCTATGCTCCCGGCCGACAATCCTCCGGATTCCTGGCAGCCGGCTGACGCTCGCGGGACCGATCGAAACCAACATTTGCAGGTTCATCCCGGAACTGAGCTACGGGATGCAGGGGCCGCCGAGAGCAACGAACTGAATCCGGGGATGATCAGGGATCAGGGAGCGGCGGCAGCCGGTTCCTGATTGCTCGTCCCTCACCACCATCCGCGCATGTGTGGGCGCTCCATGCGGCAGGGATGGCTGTCGTTGGCTGGCGAATTCACCGCCGGATCGTGCCGCCAATTCCGGATCCGTTCGTCGAGTAGACGGTTACAGGGCCGGCGTTCCCGCCGGTTGACCAGTGAACTCGTTCCTGGTCACAAACCCGTCGTCATTCGTATCCTGCTGGTAGAAACTGCGCAGCGACCAGCGCCACTCGACGGGCGAGACCATGCCGTCTCCGTCGGCATCCAGCGTAGCGAAGAGATCTGGCTGGGCGGCGGTCGTGGTGGTGGTCCCGACAACTTCGGCGCGGCTCAGGACGTTGTCGCGATTGCGATCGAGCCGAGTGAACGCGGCCGCGGCGCCGTGCCACTCGTTGCGCTCGATGCGCCCGTTGCCGTTGACGTCGAGATACTCGAAACTGTCGGTTCGATCGTCATCGTCCGGTGCAAAGAACTCCGCGGGCGACAGCATGCCGTCGTCGTTGCGATCCGCGCGCCGGAACGTTTCGACATCGTAGTACCACTCCGCGGGCGATATCCTGCGGTCGTTGTTCCTATCCAGCGAGCGAAAATCGGCATCCGACCAGGTCAACGCGCTGTTCACGTTGCCGGGCGTGTAGTCTTCCTCCTCCATCCGTCTCGCGCGCGCGGCGCCCGGGCGAACCTCGTCGCCGGACAACACGCCGTCGCCATTCCAGTCATGCACCTTGAACGACTGCGTGCTACCCCGCCACTCGTTGCGCGCGATCTGACCGTCCCTGTTGCTGTCCATCTCGCGGAATCGCATCCCCCGGATCGCCGCCGGCGAGCCCGTCGTGCCGGTCGACCGGTTGGCGTTCGGTCCGCAGTACCGCAGATTGCTGCCGGGCACGCCGTAGTCGCCGTACGACTGCCGGTATTCTGGCGACGCGAGGATGTCGTCGATGACGAATTCCATACCCCTCGATGCGACGGCATCCGCGTACGCCCTCGCGCCGCCGATATCAGGCGCGCGGTTCAGCAGGTGACGGTACAGGTACCCGACGGCGTTCAAACGCTGCTGCGGTGTGTTGAACGGCGAGAGGAACCGTTGAGTATGTTCGGTGCCACGCGCCAGCTCGCGGACCAGATCCTTGACGGTCGCGTTTCCGCTGGCGAGCCGCTGGGCCATTGGACCGGCGTCGTCAGGAGTGCGCTCGAGAATCTGGCGATGAATCTCCGCAACTACCGCCGACGCATCCGTCGTGCACGGCTGTTGAGCTGATATCACCGGGGGAAAGAGAAGGCACGCACCGATAACAAGAAATGCACGCAACATAAAGGACCTCCTGAGTTATTCCGTTCGAGCTCGTCTTGCGATCTCGACCAGATTCGTCACGCGTCGCACATATTTCCGCGTCTCGGGGAATGGCGGCACGCCGCCGTATCGCTTGACGACACCCGCTCCCGCGTTGTAGCTCGCGAGCACAAGCGGCAGACTACCGCGGTGCTGCGTGAGCAGCCGGCGGAGATACTTCGTGCCGCCGACGACGTTTTGCCGCGGATCAAATGGATCGTCCACGCCGAACTCGACCGCGACTTCCGGCATCAACTGCATGAGGCCCATCGCGCCCGCGCGCGAGACAGCAAGCGCGTCAAAGGCCGATTCGGTCTCAATAACCGAGCGGATGAGGGCGGAATCCACATCAAATTCCAGGGACGCTTCGCGGATCAGCATGTCGTAGGCGTGCGTCGCCGGCACGACCACCATGCTGTCGATCGTCGTCGTCACCGAGGGCACAGTCGGCTGCAGTAGAACGTTCAGCAGCTCAGGTTTGACATGGTGAGGAAGAACCATCGCCGCGGTCGCGAGGAGCGCGCTCCGCAGACCGGCGTGGCGCCGGTCACCCTTTCTTCGATCTAGTGCGGCCCTGGAATGCGCGCGGCGGTCGGCACGGCGGCGCTCGCTGCCGCGACGGATACCAAGCGGGTGCAGGCCGTCCTCATCAGAGCTGAACAGCATCGGTTGCTGTTCAGATCAGGAGCAATCGCGGGGCCGCTCGTCAGCTCTTCTGCTTCGGTTGGCTGGTTTTGCTCCAGTCGTCCTTGAACACCCGCTCCATGCGCCTGACGGCTTTGCGCTCGCGGATGACGACGCCCACTTCCCTGGATTGTCCAGCTCGAGTTTCTGAAGTATCGGAAGCAGCGGATAAACGGATGGCGGCGGACCGATCGTGACGGGATACGTGGCCGCGAACTCGTCCGATTGCTGTGGCGCGCAGCCGGCACATCGGAGCGCCTCGACGTGCCGGCGGCCTGATCACTGTTCGGCGGTAACGGGTGTCCACGAGCGATCGGGGTTGAAGCGCTCCAGCTTCGCGAATTCGTCGAGCGTGGCCGTTCCGAAATCTTTCTCGTAGACCACACCGTCCTGGCTGATCATGAACGTCTTCACGCCGGTGACGCCGTATTCAGCCGGAGCAGCGGCGAGAGCGAAGCCACCAATCATCGCGCCGTTGATCACGTAGTCCATCTCTCCAAGCGGCGCCGCCGGTCCCTGTCCCTTCAGCATCTTGAAGAAGTAGCCGTGATACGGTTGCGCGCTGGTCGAGTAGCCTTGCTGGATGACGCTCGCGATTTTTTCACCCACAGGGCCGTCCCACGTGCCGTCAGCCGTCTGCCAGGCGAGGCCGTCCTGCTTGCCCGGACTGCTGACGATGCGTTGCGCGTACTGGTTCACGTCAAAGCCTTCGCGCGGCTTCTCAGCGTACTCGTACTGGGCCTCGTGGTAACCGCGGCAGACCCGGATCGCATCGAGCTCGTTGCTGCCGATTCGGCGATAGAGCAGTTCCTGCCGTCCCGCCTTCGTATCGAATGACCACTTGCCGCCACGCTTGACGATCGGAATTGGAAACGGCCAATCGTCGTCGCCCACGATCACGAAGGCGCGGGTGCCGGTCTTCGGATCAACCGACACGCTGAGCTCGTCGTGTGCCATCGCGACGAAGTCGGCCGCGCGCTGGCGATCTTGTGCGTCTTCGCCCGACAGCAGGACATGCCTCGTGTCTGGACCGAACAGCTCATCGAGCAATCCGACATCAAATACGCCGGCCGCGACCACCAGCGCATCCGCCGCCTGCTGCGGCGTGTCGAACGTTCGAACGCCCACGGCTGATGTCGTTCGTGCATTCGCCCGCGACGCCTGCGGGCCCGCGTAAATCGTCGCGGAGATTAACGTCGTCGACAGGCAAACAAACAGCGTCGTTCTCATGGTTCGCACTCCTCGTGAACCGCCGAGCCTCTCGATTCTTAGCGTCTGCCGCCGCCGCCACGGCTTCGTCCGCCGCCGCCGCCGCCACGGCTTCGTCCGCCGCCGCTGCTCCGGCTGCCGCCGCCCCGGTTGACACTACCGCTCGAGCGACTGCCGCGTTCAGAGCTGACACTCGACGAACCTCGCCGACTCGCATCGCGCGCGGCGGATCCGCTGAATCCTCCAGAGCCGCCGCCGAATGCGCCGCTGCCGCCGGCGCCGCGTGACAGATCGCGGCCGCCGATGCTATCGGCTCCGCCCCGCGCTCCTACTGTTCCGGCGCCGCTCCCTGGGGCGCGACCGCGACCGCCAACGCCACCACCTGCGCGGTCAGCAACCGCACCTCCGCCTGCGCGGCCTGCAACCGCACCCCCGCCTGCGCGACCGGCAGCCGCACCCCCACCTGCGCGACCTGCAGCCGCACCCCCGCCTGTGCGACCGGCCCCGGTCGTCCCGACCGCGCCGCTCCGCAGGTTGCCGCCCTGTTGGCCAAGCTGCTGTCGCGCTCCGGCCTGCCGATTCGCCAGCGAGTCGCCGCGCGCGGTGCCACCGAACCTGTTGGCCGTTGCCCCATCGCGGTACGGCGCGCCGCCGCGATGCTGCGGGTTGTGCTGCCAGCCGCTGCCGTTTGCAACGCGGTTGCCGCCGTTGATATTGGCGTTACGGTTGAAATTGTTGTTGGTATTGATGTTGATGTCGTTGTGGCCCCAGCCGGCGCCCCAGCCCCAGCCACCGCCCGCGACCGCACCCATCGCGAGGCCGACACCGAAGGAGATCGCGGCGCCCGCGGCGTAATAGCCAGGTGGCGGATAGTAGATGGGCGGATAAGGATAGACCGGTGGTCCGTAGACGACTTCTGGGTTGTACGACGGAACGTACACGACCTGCGGGTCGGCCTGTTCGATCACGATGACCTGTTTGCTCTCGACGACCCTGGTCTCGACCGTCTGCTGTTCGGTCGACTTCAAGTTGCCCTTCATCGTCGCCTTGGCGCGCATGCGCTGCACCGCGTCCATCACGTCGCTCTGTTGAGCGAGGAACGCGTTGCCCAGGTCTGTGGTCCACTGAATGTCGTCGGTCAGCCACTTCACGATGTCGGGCAATCCCGCCATCGCCTGGATGCTGGGATCCCATGGCTGCTTCGACACCGACTCGAGCAGCGCCTTGTCTTTCAAACCTGCATTCTTCGCAAGCCATTGCTGGAGTTGCACGAGCTCGAGCGGATAGGTCGATGCCGCGAGGAGCTGCGCGAGAAGCGGATCGGGATGCAGCGCGATTGGCGCGACCAGCGAATCGAGCTGGTCGGTAGGGATCCGCGACTGATCGGCGGCTGGTGGGGGCGTCTGTGTATGCGCCGTCAGCGCGGATCGTACATTGGCGAGCACGTTGCCGGGAGCGACGGCGAAGGCACAGACGAGTGCCAGCAGACTGCGGACGGATCGGTGCGTTACACGAAATGTGGCACTCATCCCATCACCTCATTTCACGCCCGTCGTCGCACGCGCTTCGCGCCCGAGCGCGGCCGTGAACGCCCGCGCTTCCGCCGGGGCCGCTACCCGGGTCGTGCCCATCGCAATCTCCCGCGCCGAAGCCGTGGCCCCATAGGCCCGCATGTTCGCATCCTTGTCGGGAGCCAGGCTGCCACCGGACAGGTTGATGCCGGCGAAGAGGCCCTTCGAGTGCGAGTACGACAGCATCTCTGCCGACAGCTGCGCGTCGGTCGCCGCGGTCGCCGTGCGTCCGACGGGGCCGGCCGCAATCGAGGCATCGGTTCCGAGCGTTGTCTTGTTGCGCAGCAGTTTGTCTGCTCCGCTTTGGTTCATGACGAACAGCACGAGTTCAGT
>Ga0184628_10000944_pt1 | contig 14824 bp, 13 predicted proteins | sample PLM4_5_b1_FD_133149 | JGI IMG/M metagenome (GOLD analysis project Ga0184628, IMG submission 133149) | Groundwater sediment microbial communities from an aquifer in East River, Colorado, USA - PLM4_5_b1 | ecosystem: Environmental > Terrestrial > Soil > Riparian zone | place: USA: East River... | reverse complement strand
GTGCCCAGCATGATCCGGCGCTTCGGCTCGGCGCCGAATCCCTCGCCGCGCGTCTTCGTGTACATCTCCTCCAGCGAACGCGCGTCCGGCGCGCGATAGCCGTGACGAACGCCGTCGTAGCGCGCCAGGTTCGACGACGCCTCCGCGGTGCAGACGAGATAGTAGGTCGCGATCGCGTATTTTGTGTTCGGCAGCGACACCTTGACGATACGCGCACCCGCACGCGACAGCTCGTCGATCGCCGCGCGCACCGCGGCCTCGACCTCGGCGTCCATGCCGGGTTGAAAGTATTCGTCGGGAACACCGAGCCGCATCCCCTTGAGCGGCTCCGGCCCTTCGCGGCCCGCGCGCGCCGCCGCCCGATATTGGCCCACCGGCGTCGGGATGCTGGTCGCGTCGTGCGGGTCGGCGCCCGCCATCACCTCGAGCAGCGCGGCCGCATCTTCGACGGTGCGGCCGAACGGCCCCGGGTGATCGAGCGACGACGCGAACGCGATGACGCCGTACCGCGACACCCGGCCGTAGGTCGGCTTCACGCCGACGACGCCGCACAGCGCGGCCGGCTGCCGGATCGAGCCGCCCGTATCGGTGCCGATCGATCCGGCGCACAGCGACGCGGCGATCGCCGCCGCGGATCCGCCAGACGAGCCGCCCGGCACGTGCGCGTGCGACCAGGGGTTGCGCACCGGTTTGAACGCGCTGTTCTCGTTCGACGAGCCCATCGCGAACTCGTCCATGTTGAGCTTGCCCAGCATGACGCCACCCGCGGCGGCGAGGCGCGCCGTGACCGTCGATTCGTAAGGGGGAACGAAGCCGCGCAGAATCTTGGACGCGCACGTCGTCTCGACGCCGCGTGTACAGAAGATGTCCTTGATTCCCAGCGGAACGCCGGCGAGCGCGCCCGGATCGCGTCCTGCCTTGCGGGTGGCGTCGACCGCGTCCGCCCGCCGGCGCGTCCCTTCGGCGTCAACCAGCAGATAGCAGCCGAGCGCGCCATCGAGGCGTGCGATCCGATCGAGGTACTGCTCGGCGACGTCACGCGCGAGCCACTTGCCCGCCCGCACCCCGTCCGCGATCGCCACCGCGGTCGCGCCGCGCGCGTCGATCCCCGCGGGACTCACGACCCGCCACCCTCGGTGTCACCTCCGGGCCCCGGAACGATTCTGGGAACCTGGAAGAAGCTGCCGTCCCGCCGCGGGGCGTTCGCGAGGGCGTCGTCGACCGGCAACGACGGCTGGACCTCGTCGGCGCGGGTCGGGCAGTCGAAGGGCACCGCATGCGTCATCGGTTCGACCGCGCCGGTGTCGAGCGCCCGCAGGGCGTCGACGTACTCGAGGATCGCACCGAGATTGTCGGTCATCGCCGCGACCTCTCCATCCGACAGGCGCAGGCGCGCGAGCAGCGCGAGCTCACGGACTTCGTCGGCGGTGATGCGAGACATCGATTGAGCCGATTTTCATACCACGATTACCGACACCGACCGGCGCGCGGACCAACTCAGGGTTCAACCCAATTCGCCACGCGACGCGAGCCGCGGTATAGTGTTGGGTCCGATATGCTGCTTTCCGGAAATCGTTTTCGGGCGCTGGTCGTGTGCCTCACACCGGCCCTGTGCGTGGCGATCGGCTGTGACGGCGGCGGGCGCATGCCGGATGCGCAGACGCAGCCCGCGGCGTACTCCGCCGAGCTGTCCGTACGCTTCGAGGTCAGCCCGGATCGCCCCACGATTGTCTCCGTCCTGGGATTCCGCGCCGCGGCCGCCGGTCCCGAGACCGACGTGCTTGGCCTGGTCGATCCGCTGGCCGCGGCCGCGCCCGATCAGGGATGCGTGCTGCGCGACGGCGACCTCGCGAACCGCGCGCTGCTCCTGCGCGGCAGCTCGGTCGATCTCGAGGAGCTCGGCGGCGTCGGCGTCGGGCTGGGCGCTGCCGGAGCGCCGCTGACAGTCATCCGCACCTTCCCCCGCGTCTACCCGGACGTCGCCGGCGTCGTCGGCGGCGTGGTGGGCGAAGCGACGCCACAACCCGTCGCCGGGCTTCCCGAACACGTCAGCCTCTTCTCCGCCGACTCCGAGGTCGCGGTCGCCGAGCTCGCCGTGCCGGCGCTGCCCAGGCTGCTCGCGGTCAACGGATCGGCGCCTGCGGCCGGCCTGCGGGTCGACACGAGCGGCGGGCTGACGCTTTCGCTCGGGGCCGCCGGCGGATCGCTGGTCGAGTTGCGTCCGTTCGGCGCCACCGTCGTCGTCAGCTGCGCGGTTCCGACCAACGCGGCGTCGACCGAGGCGCTGGTCACCATCCCGCGCGCGCTGCTGGCCCACCTGCGCGCGCCGGACGCAAACGGCGCGATCGGCACCGCAAACATTCCGGTGTCTGTCGAGCTCGCGCGCCGGGTCCGCGCGCGTGAACCGCTCGGGGCCTCGGGCGCGCGCGTCTCGGTCGAGGTGCGCTCGACACTGGCCGTGGAGCTGCGCCCGTGACCGGCACCGCGCGAGACACCCGCAAGCACCCACGCTACAACCTCGAAGTCCCGGTCATGATCTCCGACGCCGCGAAGCGCGTACGAAAGCCGATCCGGTTTTCCTCGGGCGACATCTCGGGCGGCGGCGCATTTCTTCGTTCCGACCTGCTGTTCGAGGTCGGCGAGATGCTGGTGATGGAGTTCGACCTGCCGGGTGGGCGTCACATCCGCACCCAGGGGCGCGTCGTGCGCGTCGCGCGCGGCGGCGCGAAGGACAGGTTTCCCGGGATGGGCCTCGAGTTCATCGACCTTTCGCCCGACGATCGCGCCGCGATCGCCCGGCTCACCTGAGCGTACGCGACGCGAGACAATGCCGGAGACGCTCGAAGAGCTGACCTACGACTATGAGGACGAGGGCGTGCTCGTCCGCAAGCAAGTCGACCGCGCGGTGCTGACCAAGGGCAGCTGGGCGACGGTGATGTTCCTGTTTCAGGAGCTGGATCGCGCCAAGGGCAAGTTCCGGCCCCCCAAGATGGCGATCGTCCGCTTCAAGAAGAGCAAGGGCAGCTATCGCAAGCAGTCGTCGTTCAACATCTCGAACGAAAAGCAGGCGCGGCAGATCACCGAGGTGCTGGAGGGCTGGTATCCCAAAATCGCAGAGATGACTGCGGAGATGACGGCTGAGAGCGCCGCGTCGGGTGAAGAGGGCGGCGACGGCGACGAAGAGCCGGACGCCGACGAGTGAACGGCGCGCGCGGACGGCTGCGAGCGCGTGAGCGACAATGATCGCGGTCATCGTCAACCCGCGCTCGCGCGCGAACCGCCGCAACCCCAAGATTGCCGCCGAATTCCAGGCGATCGTCGGCGATCAGGGCCGCGTCCATTCGCCCAGGACGCTGGAAGAGCTGGACGAGCTGGCGCGCGAGATCCGTCAGGTACCGCCCACCGCGATCGCCGTGCACGGCGGTGATGGAACCCTGCACATGACCGTCACCGCGCTCGACAAGGCTTTCGGCGCCGACCCGATTCCGCCGATCGCAATCCTGTGCGGCGGCACGATGAACGTCGTGGCGACATCGCTGAAGATCCGCGAGCGCCCCGCGGTTTTCTTGCGGGCGATCGTCGAAGCGACGCGCAACGGACAGTCTCTCGAGTCGATGAGGCGCCGCTGCCTGCGCATCGGCGGCAAGGTCGGGTTCTTGTTCGGCAGCGGCCTGCCCGCCAACTTCCTCGCCGAATATTACGGGTCCGGCGAATACGGTCCGGCACGCGCGGCCTGGCTGCTCATGCGCGCCTTCTTTTCGGCGTTGTGGCAGGGGCCGTTCATTCGCAAGCTGTTCAAGCGCTTCGAGGGCTCGGTGCGGGTCGACGGCAAGCTGCTCGAACAGAACGCGTTCGTCGGCCTCATGGCGGGGACGGTCCGCGAGGTCGGCCTCGGCTTCAAACTCGTCCATCGCGCCGATGACGACCCGGAGCGCTTCGGCGTCCTGGCCATGCACTCGGCCGTCCTGTCGCTGACCCTCGACATCTGGGCGGTACAGCACGGACGCGGAATCGCGCCGAGCCGGGCCTTCAGCGCGGTGGCCTCGGAGATGAACGTCCATTCGAAGAACGGCAGCATGGCTTACACGATCGACGGCGACCTCTACCGGACGCAGGACCCGGTCGCGATATCCCTCGGGCCGCCCATCGTGTTCCTGAAGCCGCCCTCTGCGTTGATTGTGCGCCCGCGCGGCGATACCATGGGCGGCCAGTGAGCTCGTCGTTTCCGTTGGACGGCATGAGGGTGCGGTTCGCGGGAGACTCGAACGTGGGCATGAAGCGCGCCCACAACGAAGACTCCTTCTACCTGCCCGAGAGCGAACGTCTGGCCATCGTCGCCGACGGCATGGGCGGGCACGCCTCGGGCGAGGTCGCCAGCCGGATGGCGGTCGAGACCATCGTCGGCTTCTTCAAGGCGACGATGGACGACCAGCAGCTGACCTGGCCGTTCAAGATGGATCACGGCCATCGCTACGACGTCAACCGGATGGTCACCGCCATCAAGCTCGCCAACCTCAAGATCCACGAGCAGGCGCAGAAGGACCCGCGCTGCCACGGGATGGGGACCACCGTCGTGTCGACGCTGTTCCTCGACCGCGCGCTCATCGTCGGGCACGTCGGTGACAGCCGGCTATACCGGCGGCGGGACGGGGTCATGAAGCAGCTCACCGAGGATCACTCGCTGCTCAACGACTACATCAAGATGAAGAACCTCTCGCCCGACGAGATCGCGGCGTTCCCGCACAAGAACGTCATCGTGCGCGCGCTCGGGATGAAGGACACGGTGCAGGTCGACGTGCACGTCGACAAGCCCGCGCTCGGCGATCTCTACGTCATCTGCTCCGACGGCCTGACCGGCATGGTCAAAGACGAGGAGATCGAGGCGATCGCGACCAGCGACGATGACCTGGACGTGGTGTGCGAGCGGCTGATCACGACCGCCAACAAGAACGGCGGCCTCGATAACATCACCGTCGTCGCGGTCCGCGTCGAGCAGGGGTAGCGCTCACTCGACGGCGACGGTTCCGGTCGGTGTGACGACAGCGCCGGAGATCACCCCGGTCGCGACCGCCCCCGGCCAGACCACCGCGTGTGAGACGTGCGCGCCCGCCGCGACCCGCGCGCCCGCGCCGACGACCGCATCCGGACCGACGCTGGCGTCCGCCTCGACGACGGCGCCCGCCTCGATGCGACAGGGGGCGATGATGCGCGCGCGGCCGTCGATCGCCGCGGCCGGATCGACGCCCACAAGCGGGCCGGGCGGATCGCGCAGCAGCGCCGGATCGCGCAACAGGGCCACGTTGCCCGCGAGGTAGCGCCCGGGCGTCGAGTGCTCGGCGAAGTACTTCGAGTGCGTGATCGCCGAGATGGTCTCGCCCGCCAGCAGCGCCGGTATATAGGCGTCGCGGATGACGTCCGACACGACCGGCTGCAGCCGATCCAGCAGCGCGGGCGTCACCACGTGTATGCCCGTGAACATCCGCTCCGTCACCGCACCCTCCGGCGCGCGCGGCGATCGGGCGTCGAGGATGCTGACCACGCGCCCGGCAGCGTCGACGCCGATCGCGCCCCACCGCCGCGGCTCGGGATCATCGCGAAGCAACATGGTCGCCGTGGCGCGTTCACCCGCGTGCGCCGCCAGCAGCGCCGGCAGATCGAGATCCGCCACGACCTTGGCGTTCATGACCAGCAGCGGCCCCGCTTCGAACAGCGATCGCGCCTTGGCCAGGCCGCCGCCGGTTCCGAGCAGCTCGCTCTCGACCGAATAGGCGATGTCGATGGTCGACGCCGGATCGCCACTGAGCACGCGTTCACCCAGCACGGCCTGGACCATGTCCCCGCGGTGAAACACGTTGACCACTGCCCGGCGGGCACCCGCGCGCGCGGCCGCATGCAATCCGAAGCGGATCGCCGGGTAGCCACACACAGGAACCAGCGGCTTCGGGGCCGCCAGGCCGAGGGCGCCGAGCCGCGTGGACCGGCCCGCCGCGAGCAGCATGACGTTCACAGCGCTCATCTTGGCATTTAACCGGGGCCCCTGGGAGGCTCCCCCGCGATCGTGGTATGTGAAATGTCATGAAGATGTGTGTCATTGGGACCGGTTACGTGGGTCTTGTGGCCGGCGCTGGGTTCTCCGACATGGGAAACGACGTCACCTGCTGTGACCTCGACGCGGAAAAGATCGAGGGCCTCAAGCGCGGCGTGATGCCGATCTACGAGCCGGGCCTCGACAAGCTCGTCATGCACAACGTCGCCGAGGGCCGCCTGCTGTTCACGACCGACGTCGCGAGCGGGGTCGCGGGCGCCGAGGTGATCCTGCTGGCGGTCGGAACACCGCCCGGGCCTGACGGGTCCGCGGACCTGTCGTTCATCTTCAAGGCCGCCGAGCAGGTCGCCAAGGCCCTCACGGGCTGGGCGGTGCTGGTGACCAAGTCGACGGTACCCGTTGGCACGGGCGACAAGATCGAGGCGATCGTCAAGAAGCACGCGAAGCATGAGTTCGCCGTCGCGTCGAACCCCGAGTTCCTCAAGGAAGGGGACGCGGTCAACGACTTCATGAAGCCCGACCGCGTCGTCATCGGCGCCGACGACAAGCGCGCGGTCGACACGCTGCGCGCGCTGTACGCCCCGTTCACGCGCACCAGCGACCGCATGCTGGTGATGGATCGCCGGTCGTCGGAGCTGACCAAATACGCGGCCAACTCGATGCTGGCGACGCGCATCTCGTTCATGAACGACCTCGCCAACCTGTGCGAGCTGCTGGGAGCGGACATCGAGCTGGTGCGCAAGGGTATGGGCTCCGACGGACGCATCGGGCCCAAGTTCCTGTACGCAGGCCCGGGCTTCGGCGGCAGCTGCTTCCCGAAGGACCTGCGCGCCGCGGTGAGCACCGGCAAGGACGTCGGATACGAGCTGTCGATCCTGAACGCCGTTGTCGCGGTCAACGAACGGCAGAAGAAGAAGCTCGGTGAAAAGGTGCTCGCGCACTTCGGCGGCGACGTGAAGGGCAAGCGCATCGCGGTCTGGGGGCTCGCGTTCAAGCCCGGCACCGACGACACCCGCGAAGCGCCCGCGCTGGTGCTCATCGAGCAGATGCTGGCCGGCGGCGCGACGATCTGCGCAACCGATCCGGTGGCGCTGGAGATCGTGCGCAAGCAGCTGGGCGATCGCATCGAATACGACGAGTCGAACTACGGCTGCGCGAAGGGCGCGGATGCGTTGGTGCTGGTCACCGAATGGCACGAGTTCAGGCGCCCGTCGTTCGAGCGCCTGAAGTCGCTGATGAAGCAGCCCGTGCTGTTCGACGGCCGCAACATCTGGAGCCCGGCGGAGGTTCGCGCCGCCGGCTTCACGTATTACGGCATCGGCCGCGGTAAAGCCGGCGCGGGTCTCGCCTAGGCGCTCCCGCAGCGATCAATCACCGCCTCGATTGCAGGCCGGACCCAGCCGCGCCGCCGACAGAGATCGTCCTGACGTTCTGCTCGAACTGGAACGCGAACCGCTGACCGCCCACGCGCATCTGTACCCAGACGAAACGCGCGTCGGGAAAGATCGGGACGAACACGATGCCGCTGGTCCCTTGCCCCGGAAACAGCGTGTTCCTGCGCAAGGCGTCGTTCGACCACGCCTGGCGCTCCTGCTCCAGGCTCGCCAGCCCAACGCTTCGCTTCGCTCCGTCGCTCTCCATCAGGTTGGCGGTCGAGACGGTCTGAAGGCCGGTCGTGCTGTCGGCATGGCCGCTCGCCACCGCGGCCACGTCCGTGACCGCGCTCAGCATGACCAGCGTCCCGAGCGCCGCCTGGCTGTTCGTGGCGGCCGCGCGATCGATTGATTGCTTCTCGTCTATCCTGGCGAGCACCGCCTCCGGATCGACCACCGTCTCGGATGACCGGCAGGTTTCGACCGCGGGCGACGAACAGGGCGAGTGCCAGATCTTCTGCGGGCCGACCTCCAGCCGCGACTCGGTTCCGTTCTGGATCTCGACCCGCAGTGCCAGGGTGGCACCCTGTTGACGCTCGAACGCAGTCGCGACGCGGATGCCGCCCCGTTCCTGCTGAACGGACGCGCGGCCGCCGACCCATATGACGTCCGCGGCCCGCGGATCGAGGCGATAGATCGGGGCCGGCGTCGCGCAGCCGAACAGCAGCGCCGCGATGAACACCAGCGCCGGAATCGAAAACGTCAGCGCCCAGCCGTAAGGGGAGTCGACACGGTTTGAAGCCATGCCGTCCCACCAGGCAACCCGCGTGCCAATGGAGACTTCGCGCGCGGGCTAAGCCCTGTGAGCCGGGGCCGGCACACCTGCGGCCCCGGTCACATCCCGCTTCGTCGTTGCGCTTCGTGTGGGAACGGCTTACGCGCTGCCAGCCGTGACGGACGGCGCGATCGAGATCGGGCCCGACCCGGTGGGGCGCCGGACACGCGGGCGGTCGTTGCCACCGTTCGTGTCGGCCGGGATCGCCGCGGCCTCCACCTCGGGGGGAACGTATGCCGGCGTCGAGCGACGGCGCGGGTGCGTCGTCTCGTAGCGGCCGGCCGCTATCTCGACGCGATCGGCGTAAAGGCGCAACACGCCGATCAGCCCGACCGCTTCCGGCGGCATCGCGTAGGACTGCCCTTCGTACACGACGGACGCGCGCGGGCCGACCAGGACGGGGACACGCAGCGCGAGATCGCGCGGCTGCAGCTTGAGCGGACGCAGCCGCTGCCGCTCCTCGGCGAGGAGGATCGCCGGCGCCTTGCCGGCGACCTCGTTCTGCGGCTCAGCGTTGTACTCGCGCAACCACTCGCCGAGCTTGTCGGCGGCGTCGGCCTCGTCGATGAAGTTCGCCGTCTTGAAGAACGCGAGCTTGAGCCAGTTGCCGAGGTTGGTCCCCGGGCCACGCTCCGCGCCGCGGCGGGCGCGCACCTCGACGCCGACGCCCAGCTCGAGCGCCGCGTACGCGAACGACTGGTCCCACTCCGTCACCTGACCGTCGTCATCGGCGCGCACGCCGATCGGGCGCGGCCGATCGAACGCCGCCAGCAGCGGGACACCGCCCATCACCGCGTGGTGCGCCGCCAGCGTGCGCACGCAGGTCTCCACGCTCTGGTCGGGCACCAGCGATGCGACGACGTAGCGCGAATACTCCAGCCGCGACACGAAGAACGACAGCGTCCGGTCGCCGCCCTCGCGGTAGCGCACGTCGACCTGGCCGAAGCCGTGGCGCGCGATCTCGCCGGGAATGCGATCGTGATCGCTGAGCGGGCGCGTCCGTCGCGGCCGCACGCTGGCGATCAGCGAATAGAGCGCGCTCTTGCCGCCGTCGTAACCCGCCGCCCGGGCCCGCGACACGATCTCCAGCGACCGTAGATTTGGCTCCTTGAGAAGGAGGTCGACGACAAATGCCCTGAAGGGCTGCGCCTTGGAAGGGCGGCCCACTCCTCGTTTCGCAGTTTCTTTGTCCACGCCCGATATACGAGCGAGATGCTATTTGGATACACGGAAATTTCTCCGTTGGGAGTGCGTAACCTACCGTGCGGAATTACGGAGTGGTTTTCAGGGAACGCCGGACATCACGGCGCTCGATCGCCAGTTCAATCAGGCGGGTCACGAGCGCACTCGGGGAAAGCCCCGACGCCTGCCACATCTTCGGGTACATCGACACCGCGGTGAATCCGGGGATGGTGTTCACCTCGTTGACGTAGAGCGCGCTCAGATTGCGCGTAACGAAAAAATCGACGCGCGCCATGCCGGCCAGCTCGAGGGCGCGAAACGTCGCCACGGCCTGGGTCTGCACGCGGGCGATCATCTCGGGCGGCAGCTCGGCCGGGATCTTCCAGCTCGCGCCCTCCGGGTCGACGTATTTGGCGTCGTAGGAATAGAAGCCGTCCTTGTGGTGGACGACGATCTCGCCGGGGATCGAAGCCTGGGGATCATCGTTGCCGAGCACCGCACATTCGATCTCGCGGGCGTCGACCGCACGCTCGACCAGAACCTTGCTGTCGAACGCCAGCGCCGCCCGCACCGCGCGCTCGAGATCGCCCGGGCCCGCCGCACGCGATACGCCGACCGACGAGCCCGCGTTCGCCGGCTTGACGTAGCGGGGATAGCCGAGATCGGGGAGGGCGCGCAGCGCGGCGGCCGCATCACGCCGGAACGCGGCGGCCGTGACCACCGCGAAATCGACCACCGGAATGCCGGCGTCGCGCAGCAGGCGCTTGGCGACGTCTTTGTCCATCCCGATCGCGGAGCCGAGAACCCCGGCGCCGACGTAGGCGATGCCCGCGAGCTCGAACGCGCCCTGGACCGTCCCGTCCTCGCCGAACGTCCCGTGCAGGACCGGGAACACGACGGTATCGCTGTCGAGAGCGTCGAGCGCGCCGCCCGGCGCGCTCGTCACCAGGGCGTCCTCCATGGCCACGGCGGGCGCGCCGGCGTCGAGCCTGACCGCCCGCGGATCGCCCGCGGCGGCCTCCAGCGTCCGCTCCGATTCGCGGTGCCAGCGGCCGGCCTTGTCGATGCCGACCAGCACGGGCTCGAACCGAGTCCGGTCGAGCGCCGACAGCACGTTGCGGGCCGACAGCAGCGAGATCTCGTGCTCCACGGAGCGACCACCGAACAGGATGATGACGCGCGTCTTCTTCATCTCCTCACCTTGGCTTGAGCTTGAGCTCGGAAAACACGAAAGACCATTCGTCGACGATCTGAGCGATCACCTTGCCGAGCGGCTTGCCCGCGCCGTGGCCGGCGTGGCTCTCCAGCCGCAGCAGCACCGGCCGGCCCTTGCGATGCGCCGCCTGCAGGCGCGCCGTCATCTTGCGTGCGTGCATGGCATCGACGCGGGTGTCGGACGCCGCCGTGTGCAACAAGACGGCGGGATACGCGACGCCGTCGCGCACGTGGTGGTAGGGGGAATAAGCCGCCAGCCAGCGGAAGGCCTCCGGGTCTTCGGGCGAGCCGTATTCGGGAATCCACAGGGCGGCAATTCGGAAGTGATGATAGCGGAGCATGTCGAGCAGCGGGACCCCGCAGACGACGGCACGAAACAGCTCTGGCCGCTGCGTCAGCGCGGCGCCCACCAGCAGGCCGCCGTTCGACCGGCCCGAGATCGCGAGCCGCGCGGCGCTGGTGACGCGGTTCGCGATCAACCATTCGGCCGCGGCGACGAAATCGTCGAACACGTTCTGCTTGTGGCCGAGCATGCCGGCGCGGTGCCATTCCTCGCCGTATTCGCCGCCGCCGCGCAGCACCGCCAGCGCGTACGTGCCGCCGGCTTCGAGAAACGGGATCGCCGACGGCGTCCAGCCGGGCAACATGCTGTGATCGAAGCCGCCGTAGCCGGTGAGCAACGCGGCCTGCCCGCCGTCGCGCTTGACGCCCTTGCGATGCGCGAGGAACAGCGGCAACCGCGTGCCGTCGCGCGACGTCACCATCACCCGCTCCACCTCGAAAGACGCGCCATCGATCGGCGCCTGGAGCTTCCGCCACGGCACGACGGCGGGCGCGGCCGTGGCGACGTCGACGCGGAGGATCTCCGTCGGCACGAAGAACGACGTGAACCCGTAGAAGACCTCGGCGACGTCGCGCGCGCCGGTCAGCCCGGTGAGGGCGCCCAGCCCCGGCAGCGGAATGTCGCCGCGCGGGACGCCGTCCGCCGAATACAGGCGCAGGCGCAGCGCCGCGTCCTGTAACGACGCGGCTGCCAGCCCGCCGCGGAAGTAGACGACGTTCTGCAGGACCTCGCCCGACTCCTTGATCAGCTCCTTCCAGCGCGCGCGTTCGGGACGCGCGGGATCGACCGCGTACAGCCGCCCGCGCGACGCGCCGCTGGTCGTGAACAGATACAGCCGATCGTCGAGCATCTCGACCACGTTGAACTTCGCCTGCTCGCCCGCGGCCACCGCGACCGGCGCGCCGCCCGCGCGCACATCGACGACGTAGACCTCGCTCTTCGACCAGCCCTGGCTGACCGTGATGGCGAGCCAGCGGCCGTCGGGCGACAGCTCGACGCCGGGCCAGTCGGTCATGTCGCGGCCGTCGCCGAACAGCTTGCGGTCCTTGGCGGGATCGTCGCCCAGCCGGTGGTGGAAGACGGCGCGGTGGTACTTCTCCTCGGCGGCCGGGACCTCGCCCGGCGCCGGGTAGCGCGTGTAGTAGAAGCCGCGCCCATCGGGCGTCCACGCCAGCGAGCAGGAGCGCGCGCGCGGGATCTCGTCGGCGCGATCCTTGCCGGTCGCGACGTCGCGCACCCGCAGCACCGATTCCTCGCTGCCGTCGTCGGACACGCCGTAGGCCATCAGCGCGCCGTCATCGGACGGGAACCACCAGTCGAGCGCCCGCGTTCCGTCGGCGCGCTCCTGATTCACGTCCACCAGGGCGCGATCGTCGCCGCCCGCGCCGTCACGGACATGAAGCACGGGCTGGTTCTGCTTGCCGTCGCGGCGCGTGTAAAAGTAGCGGCGCCCGCCCGACGCGTGGGGAGCCGGCGAGCTTTGCTCGCCGCGTACCATCGCGGGGGGGCTTGGGGACCCTTTGAGGGTCCCCATCTTGATGTACGGGCGGGAAACGGGCACGCCGATCGAACCGATCTCGTAGAGCTGCCAGAAGCGCTTTTCCAGGCGCGCCCGGCCGGGGACCCGATCCAGCACCCGCCGCGTGTCGGCGTTCTGCGCGTCGGTCCACTGCTTCACCTCGTCCGCATCGGCGTCCTCGAGCCACCGGTACGGATCGGCGACGTCGACGCCGTGCAGATGGTCGACGACGTCGTCCTTGCGCGCGACGGCGGGCGCGGGCGGCTTGGCGGAGGCCACGGTCGACGACAGTAGCACCGCCACCATCACGGGGATCCGCGGCGCTGCGCTCATAGGCGATCGCGTCCGTGCATGAGCCGGCGAAGCCAGGGCGAGAACAGCAGCAGGATGAACGCCGCCGCCAGCGGCGCCACCACGAACACGAGATAGAAGTCCGCCTGGCCGCCCAGCGCGTGGAACAGCTCGCCGCGCCCGATGCGCTCACTCAGCGCCGCGAGCTGCCCGGCGACCAGCTCGGCGATGCCGGTGGCGAGGAACCACATCCCCATGAAAAATGCCCCGAGCCGCGCCGGGGCGAGACGCGTGACCAGCGAGAGGCCGATGGGCGAAACACACAGCTCGCCGACGGTGTGAAACAGGTAGGCGGCGACGAGCCACATCGGGCTCACCAGCGCTCCGGCGGCATTTCGCTGCGCGCCCATGACCATGAACACGAACCCGAGGGCCATGAACACCAGCCCGGCCGTCATCTTGATCGGCGTGCTCGGCTCGCGGCCGCGCCGGGCGAGCAGCTGCCACAGGCCCGCGAACACCGGACCCAGCAGGAGGATGAAGACCGGATTGAGCGACTGGAACCAGGCCGCGGGCACCAGATAGCCGAAGACATCGCGGTTGGTGCGCTCCTGCGCGAACAGGTTCATCGACGACCCGGCCTGCTCGAACCCCGTCCAGAAGAAGATTACGAAGAAGAAGATCACGAGCAGCGCGATGATGCGGTCGCGCTCCTCGCGCGTCAGCCGCGCGTGCGCGACCTTCTCGCCCACGCCGGATGCGATCCGGGTAGGTGCCAGACCGATGCCGGGCAGGTAGCGGTCTCTGAGCGCCACGTAGCAGATGAGACCCAGGACCATCCCCACGCCGGCGGCGCCGAAGCCGTAGTGCCATCCCCAGTGCGGGCTCGCCGCCAGGTATCCGCACACGAGCGGCCCCAGCAGCGCGCCCGTGTTGACGCCCATGTAGTAGATGGTGAAGCCGGGATCGCGGCGCGGATCGCGCTCGCGATAGAGCTGCCCGACCATCGTCGACACGTTGGCCTTGAAGAAGCCCGTCCCGACGACGACCAGCACCAGGCCGGCGAAGAACGTGCCGGCGATCGGCGTCGCGAGGCAGAAATGTCCCGCCGCTATGATCAGGCCGCCGATCAGTATGGCGCGGCGCGTGCCCAGCCAGCGATCCGCCGCCGCGCCGCCCAGCACCGGCAGCACGTAAGCGAAGAACCCGTACCAGCCGTACAGCCGCTGCGCGGGCGCCCGATCCCAGCCCATCCCGCCGTGCTGCGCGTCGACGAGGTAGAGCACCAGCAGCGCGCGCATCCCGTAGTAGGAGAAGCGCTCCCACATCTCGACCGCGAACAGCAGATAGATACCGCGCGGCTGCTTCGTCTCGCCCGTTGGCGTTGCCGCGATGGGCGCGGCGTCCGTCAAACGCTCACGCGCAGGCGGCGGAAGCCGGAGCGGAGGGCGACGGGCGCCGCGCCGAACCGGCCGGGGAGGGGATGCCCGCAGTGCGCGCACCCACCGTCCTTCAGGGCGAAGTGGGTGATCGCGTACCAGTCACGCCCGATCAGCGGCCGCGCGCAGCGCGCGCAAAACGTCGTCTGTCCGTCCTCGTCGTGCACGTTACCCACGTAGACGTAGCGCAGACCGGCGGCGCGCGCGATGGCGCGGGCGCGGCGCAGCGTCTCGGGTGGCGTGGCCGGCAGGTCGGTCATCTTGAAGTCGGGATGGAACGCGGTGAAGTGAAGCGGCACGTCCGGCCCCAGGTTCGCGGCGAACCAGGCGGCGAGGCGCCCCAGCTCGTCGTCGCTGTCGTTGTGTCCCGGGATCAGCAGCGTCGTCACCTCCAGCCAGGTGTCGCTCTTGTGGCGGATCCACTTCAGCGTCTCGAGCACCGGCTCGAGGTGGGACGCCGTCGTCTTGCGATAGAACTCCTCGGAGAACGCCTTGAGGTCGACGTTGGCGGCGTCCGCGTCGGCGTACAGCTCGGGGCGGGCCTCGTCGGTGACGTAGCCGGCGGTGACCAGGACGTTCTT
>Ga0184628_10000943_pt1 | contig 14829 bp, 14 predicted proteins | sample PLM4_5_b1_FD_133149 | JGI IMG/M metagenome (GOLD analysis project Ga0184628, IMG submission 133149) | Groundwater sediment microbial communities from an aquifer in East River, Colorado, USA - PLM4_5_b1 | ecosystem: Environmental > Terrestrial > Soil > Riparian zone | place: USA: East River... | reverse complement strand
TGCGCTAGCTGCTTACGTGTGTAATCGTCGGCTTGTTGGCCTCCGATCTCATTTTGCAGCGCCGACAAGGCCAACGCCAATAGTGCGCGGTCTTGTGGCTGCAATGGCCTAGTGCGAGAGACCATGTTGGAACACATAGGCGCACGCATTGGCAAAGCCTTGATTGCCCAGCCCATGCCAGCGTTGCCCGTCTACTGGGCACGCAGTGAACCATTGCCCAGTATCTTTGCATTGGTGAATGTATGCCATGTTAGTTTCCATTGGTTGTGCCAACGCACAAGGCATAGCCTTGCGCTATTGGTCACGGTTCACGATTGCTAAGAGCACGCAATGCATACAACTAACAAGGCATTGGCCACTAGCCTAAGCCAATGGCCAACACGCTGTTAGCGGTCTACATACTGGCGGATAGTGGCGTACACGGGCTTGGAGCGTAGGAACTCCAATTGCATACGCTTGGACACACGTTGACGGATGCTATCTAGCTCGCCTTGTTGCTCGGCTTGCAACTGTGCAATGAGACGATAGCGCCGTTGCACATAGCAGGCTTGGCACTGGCAAGCATGGCGATGCTTAGCGGCCATGGGTTGTCTCAACATCTGAACTCATGCACTAATGGTCGCCAACCAAGCAGTGATTCGCTTTATAGTGTCAAGCATATTGTTAGTAACATAGTGTTACACATATATTGTACGCTGTTAATAGCCTGCTTATGTGTAGTGATACGGATCAATTGTACGGGGTCTAGGAAGGGCAAGGGATAGCCTCCAATCGGACCCCTAGCACGGATAGGGTAGACAAGCGTTACCACTGTAGCCTCAACGTAGGGCTGTTTAGACCCTATGGTACAGATAGAGAACAGCCAGCTGCACATATCAGATATGATAGCTAGGTGGCTAGCTTGGTGGCCAGTTAGATAGCGTAGCTAGTGCAGTGTATAGAGTGTGTGGCAATAGACAGTATGATGAATGATAGCAATGGGTTACGAAGTAACTCGATAGTTGGGAGATATCACATATGATAACTTTTTCCCATTAGTGGTAAGAAGTTGCCCTTAGGGTTGTATATAGGGGGTCGGGGGTGGCCTTGGCGGGCAGAATAGCACCTCCAGATTATCTCATAGAAATTCCTATAACTATTTTATGCTATTTATGTAAATAAAGCTTGACAACAGCGCCATATGAGTTTATAATGCTATTCATATGCATGCTATATGCTAGGCCAAAGCTCCTTAAGATACTACGTAGTAAAAAGTATCATATCCTACTACTTACCCTACTGTATATTCCCTCTATATAAAGAAAGAGCATATTCACTCATATGTACCTTAATAGTGGTTCTTCGTCTCCTTTTCGAGATAACCAAAACCGTAGGTTAACTAAAAGTCTCTTTGTCGATTTTGACAAAGTCTATGGCATGTATACCCTTAAATCAGAAGATCTTGTCGTCGACAATAAAGTATATCCTAGTCTTAAAAAGCTCTATTTAGACTATAGTGACACTACAGAATACTTGTTCGCTAAAGACTTCTTTGAGGACTTAGATCATTGGAATATCTTAGTATCTATGCCTTTCTTCGTCCCTTATATCACTAAGTGGCGCACTGAGTTAGAGCTTAAGTTAAAGGCTGAAGCCCTTCAAGCTATCTTAAAAGAGGCTAGAGAAGGCAAGTATGATGCCCATAAGTTCTTTGCCACTAAAGCTTGGATTGACAAAGAGCAAGATCCTAGGCGCAGGGGTAGGCCCACTAAAGCAGATATAGATAAAACAGCTAGAGAACTAGCATTCCTAGCTTCTGATGTAGATGATGACCTTAAACGTATTAAAGATGGAAGTGTAAATTAATGGACCCGAAAGACCAATACATTCAGTTGCTGGTTAATACCAGAGCACAACTAGAACTACAAATCCTTAGCCTTCAAAAGGAACTTAATGATGTACGAGCAGTACAAACGCAAGAAAAAGAAGAAGTCCAAGAAACGCAGGAATAGCTATTAACTCGCTCGCTTTCTCACATAGGAATATAACATGTTACGCTCAGAATTTGGAAGACCTTTAAATATTACTACAGCCACTACTACTGTTGTTAAAGGCGGGGTAGGTGTCTGTGTTGCTGTTATTCTCAATGAGACTAACGCAGGTGCTATTACTATCTATGATAATACCGCAGGCTCAGGCACTAAGATTGCTACTATTGCAGCTGGTGCACTAGCAGGAACTACGTTCCCATATCTCTGTCAGTTCTCAACTGGACTAACAGTGGTAACAGCCGGTGCTGATGATATTACGGTCACCTTCTCATAAATAATGGGATACAAGAACGTATATTGGGCAGGGGCCCTTGGAGCTGGTGGAGGCACTCAGACACTAATGTCTGGTGGTGTTCTTGCTACGCTTGACATAGACTTTGTTAACGACCGAGCATGGAATAACGGTCCCACTACTATTGCTTCACTACTCTCATGTACAAGAGCTACACCAGTAGCAGCCTACTACACCAAGGCAGACGGGACGCTGACCAGCTTTGCAGCCAATACGCTCCGCTACGGCACGAATGGGCTGCTGGTGGAGGAGAGCAGAGTCAACGCTCTTTTGCAGAGTCAGACGTTCAACAACGCAAGCTGGGCTCCGGCAAATCTAACAATTACAGCCAACGCGGCCACGGCTCCGGACGGGACATTAACTGCCGATCTAGTATATCCAACAACCTCCGGCACCACCCGACGCCTTCAACAGGGTCCGACAGGATCGGCGGTTACGACAACGTGGACTATCTACGCCAAATACTCCGGCATCAGGTACATATATGCTTTTAAGCATGACGGCAGCGCTGTGGCGGTTTGGTTCGATATTCAGAACGGCGCGGTCGGCACGGTTGAATCAGGTTACACAGCATCCATCACTGCCCTTGCAAACGGCTGGTACAGGTGCACCCACGTTGGTCCCGGCGCAGTTTCCAATTTCTCCGGATATATTGGACTGAGCAGCGCCGACAATTCGGAGAGTGTGACCGCTAACGGCACGGATGGGGTTTATCTCTGGGGTGCTCAACATGAACTCGGCGCCTTCGCCACCTCCTACATCCCCACAACCACAGTTGCGGTGACGCGGGCGGCGGATGTAGTGACGGCGGGGGTTTCTTGGCTGACGGATGGAACCGGAACACTCTATTCGCAACATCTCGTTAGCGGGCGAAACACGAGTGCGGATGGCAGCTATCGATTCAGCCTGACGGGCGGCTCTGGGGCAATTGATACATACTGCCTCGGGGGCGCCTCAAACACGCGCGGTCATGTCTTTAATGGCGCTAACAACGGGTACATGGATACGGGCTCGTTGACTGTGGGGACAGCAGCCAAGGAAGCCCTCGCGTTCGCCGCTGGCGACCAAGCATATGCGCCAAACGGGGGCGGCGCACCCGCAACCGCAACAATCACACCTGCGACGACGGGTGCAACGTCTCTGCGTTTCGGTTACGGGGACACATCGACGCCAGGTTATCTCAATGGATATATTAGGCGCTTCGCCTACTGGCCCTCCCGCCTCTCCAACGCCGCTCTCCAAGTACTCACTACTTAATGAGCAAACAACTCAACAAAATAGCAGAAGCTAGAGCAGCAGCTGAAGGAGATCTCCAATCTTTTATTCGTCTCGTAGCTCCAGGAAGAGTGCTGGGTCAAGTTCATGTGGATCTGATCAGGTGGTGGACCAGGGAACAAGCTCTGAGCCATCAGTTAGTACTCCTACCGAGAGACCATCAGAAGAGTGCTCTTGTAGCTTACAGGGTCGCATGGGAGATCACAAAGAATCCTGCCCTGCGAGTCCTCTTTATATCGAGTACTGCCAATCTCGCCTATAAGCAGTTAAAGTTCATTAAGGATATCTTAACTAATTCCATCTATCGTCGTTACTGGCCAGACATGGTCAACGAAGATGAAGGCAAGCGAGAGAAATGGACAGAATCGGAGATCTCAATTGATCACCCACGACGGAAAGTTGAGGCTATCAGGGATCCAACTGTTTTTACTGCTGGGCTTACTACAAATATTACAGGTCTCCATTGTGATATTGCTGTCTTGGATGACGTCGTCGTAGATGACACAGCATACAGCGAGGAAGGTCGTGAAAAGGTACGTAATCAAGTATCTTATCTGGCATCCATTGCTGGTACTGGTGCTAGTACTTGGGTTGTTGGCACCAGATATCATCCGAAAGATCTATATTACGACTTGGTCAATCAAGTAGTAGAAATTCGCAATCCCGAAGGGGATGTGGTCAATTCATACAACTTGTACGAGCCTTTTGAGAGACGTGTAGAAGATGCAGGTGATGGTACAGGTGAATTCCTCTGGCCTAAGCAATTAGCTTCAAATGGTAAGTACTTCGGATTCGACGTAGAAGAGTTAGCTAAAAAAAGAGCACAATATGCAGATATCACAAAGTTTAGAGCGCAGTACTACAATGATCCGAACGATCTATCAGAGTCTGCTATCTCTCCTACAATGTTTCAGTACTACAATCCAAGCTATCTACGCCAAGAGTCGGGACAGTGGTATTACAAGAACAGTCGTCTCAATCTCTCAGCAGCTGTGGATTTTGCTTACAGCCTTAATAAGAAAGCTGACTACTCTTGCATCGTCGTTGTGGGTGTGGACACGAACAACAATTACTTCGTTCTTGACATCGATCGGTTCAAAACTAACAAGATCTCAGAATACTTCGACAGGCTCCTAAGACTCCACTACAAGTGGGGCTTCCGTAAGATCAGAGCGGAAGTAACAGCAGCTCAAGAAGTGATTGTCAAAGATCTTAAAGAAAACTACATTCGTGTACATGGGTTAGGTCTTTCTATTGACGAACATCGTCCAATGAAGAACAAAGAAGAGTGGATGGGAAATGTCCTTCAACCCCGGTATCAGAATAGACAAATGTGGCACTACTCGGGCGGTAACTGTTCACTTCTGGAAGAAGAACTCGTCCAGCAAAGACCTGCTCACGATGATATCAAAGATGCCTTGTCATCTTGTGTTGAGATTGCCCAGCCTCCTTCGTTTAGGGCGCTTGTCGAAAAGAACAAAATGATGGCCAAGAAGTTTAATGAGATGGCTCATCCTAGATTCGGTGGAATAGTTTAATGTCAGGTACTACTCTCGATCTTGAAACATATATGAAGACAGACGACTTGGCCTGTCGTATCTCCAATCAATGGATCACCTGGAACAACCAAAGACAGTTCTGGATGAAGGATAAGGAAGAGATCCAGAGGTATATCTTTGCTACAGACACCACCAAGACTTCCAACTCCATGCTACCCTGGTCGAACAAGACCACCATACCCAAACTCTGTCAAATCAGAGACAATCTCTTTGCCAACTACATGGCTACGATGTTTCCCAAAAATAAGAACATCATCTGGGAAGGAAGTAGCAAAGTAGACGAAGCTAAATCTAAAGCTATTGAATCCTATATGACTTGGGTCGTTGATCGTCCCGAGTTCTATGCAGAGATGTCAAAATTAGTATTGGATTATATAGATTATGGAAACTGTTTCGCAATCCCAGAATGGTTCGACAAGCGATCTGGAGAATCTGACGCAAAAGCTGCAATATCTTATGTCGGACCACGAATTAGACGAATTAATCCAATGGATATCGTCTTTGACCCCACAGCAATTACGTTTGCTGAGGCACCCAAAGTTATCAGAAGTATTATATCAATTGGAGAAGTCAAAGAGCTTCTCGATAGAGTCACAAATCGAGATAGAAAAGAAACTCAAGAACTATATGACTACCTCTTCGACATCCGGAAAAATGCGAGAGCGTATCCTGGAGAAACTATTACCAAAGATGTCATCTACGACATTGCCGGTTTCACAAGCTTCAGAAACTACCTCGATTCAAACAATGTAGAAATCCTCACCTTTTATGGTGACATCTACAATCAAGAGAAAGATACCTTTGAGAGGAATCAAATTGTCAAGGTTATCGACAGACACAGAGTCCTTTCCCAAGAAGACAATCCGTCTTTCTTTGGAACAGCGCCTATATATCACGTCGGTTGGCGCATTCGTCCTGACAACCTTTGGGCTATGGGTCCTCTGGATAACCTTGTAGGTCTTCAGTATCGCATAGATCACATTGAGAATATGAAGGCTGACTGCTGGGATCTAACTCGATACCCTGTCTTCAAGGTTAAAGGTTACGTACAAGATTTTGACTGGTCCCCTGGTGAAAAGATCTTTATTGGAGATGATGGCGATGTCGAACTCCTGGCGCCGGACCCCGGAGTCCTCCAGGCAAATACAGAGATTGCGGTCCTTGAGCAAAAGATGGAGGAAATGGCAGGCTCACCAAAGGAGGCAATGGGCTTTAGGACTCCCGGCGAGAAAACCAAATATGAAGTTCAAAGACTAGAGAACGCAGCTTCTCGTATCTTCCAGAACAAGACTTCTCAGTACGAGCGTAACTTTGCCGAGCCTATCTACAATGGTATGCTTGAGCTAGCGCGTAGGTATATGGATGACAGCGTCATTCGTATCTTTGATAGTGAATTTAAAGTAGCCGATTTCAGAACACTAACACCAGAAGATATCACTGGTAATGGGCGTATCAAACCTATGGCAGCTCGGCATTTTGCTGAGCAATCACAGCTCGTGCAAGACCTTAATGCTTTCTTCGGCTCAGCGGTCGGAGCTGATCCACTTGTGTTAGTTCATTTTAGTGGTCAGAAGATTGCCCGTATGTTTGAACGTCTCCTGGATATTGAAGAGCAAGAGATTGTAAGTCCGTACATCCGTATCTCTGAGCAAGCAGATATGCAGATGATGAGTCAAGTAGCGAATGAGCAGTCGCAGATGGCGGCAACAACTCCAAGTGGAATGGGTAACGATTATGACATCAACTCTGCAAACACAATGGTACAAGGGGCTGGACCAGAAGGACCCGGCGGCCAAGAAGGACCGCCTCCTACAGGTTGAAAACTGGTGTAGGGATCCAACTACCCTACTCTTCTTGAACATACTACTGCAGGATCTTAATGCAGATGACTGTGATCCGGCAGACCCCAATTGGGTAATTAAGCAAGCGTACATAAATGGACAACGGCGTTTAGCCAGACGAATAAAAGGACTAGTAAGCACATGACATTGTTTGATGGTAAAGACCAAGCTGTAGAGCCCACTCTTGAAAGTGTTAAGGCTAAGTTTACGAAAGAGGATGGTACCGTCGATGTTGATGGACTCTTGAATAAAGCTCTACACGCTGATAAGCATATTCCCACTATTGAAGGGGAGAATGCTAATCTCCGTAAGGAAGTAGATAGTAGACTCAACTACCAAGACCTTCTCGATAAGCTTGAAAGCCATCGAGTGCAATCGGCAAGTAATCCAAATCCAGACCCGGATCGCGACGAACGAGATGAAGGAACTAAACTCACCGAGGATCGCATCAGCGCAATGCTTGATGAGAAACTCACACGTAAACAACAAGAGGCTCTCCAAGCTTCGAATGTACAGTATGCAAAGCGCGAGTTGGCCAACGCTCTTGGATCCGATTGGATCCAGAAGCTAGCTAGAATGGCTCCAGACTTGGATATGACACAGCAGGAAATCGATTACCTGGCTGCCACCAAGCCGAAAGCTCTTCTGCGAATGGTCCTCCCACAGGCATCAGGAACACAGGGATCTCAGGGTTCTTCGTATACTCCTCCTGTCTCTCGCACGAACACTAGCGCAATGACTACTGGTACTGAGAAGAACAACAGCTATTATCTGGATAAGCTGCGTAAAAATCCAAAACTCGCAGGTGATTCTAAGTTCGTAGCTGAGCAAATGGCTAATGCCAAAAGGTTAGGAGAAGCCTTCTTTAACTAGGAAGGTATAATATCATGGCTGGTTTTATGACCACCAATACCGACCATCTTATCCGTTCGAATATTTGGAGCCCGAACCTCAAGGAAGTTTTCCTTGCCGAGCTCTACGCGAACCAGTGGATGAACTGGATCACGGACTTTCCGGATGGCGATACGCTCAATATTCCGAGCATTGGCCAGATGGAAGCTCAAGATTTCGCTGAGGGTGAGGCGGTTAGGTACACTGCGATGGATACTGGTAACTTTACCTTTACCATCGATAAGTATCTGGCGTCTGCTACGTATGTCACGCAGAAGATGCGTCAAGATAGCTACGTGATGAATCAGGTCGAGCGTCTGTTCGTACCTAAGCAAGATCGTGCTATTAAGGCGATTATCGAAGCTGACATTCTGGCTCTCGCGCCTAATGCTCAGACTGCAGCCAACTCGAACACGATTAACGGCGCTAAGCACCGCATCGTAGGTTCGGGTCTCAACGAGCGTATTGCTCTTGAGGATTTTGAGAAGATGAAGTACGCTCTCCAGATGGCGAACGTTCCTCTTACTTCTCTGATTGCAGTCGTCCATCCGTCGGTTGAGTACGAACTTACGACTCTGCCGAACTTTGTCAACATGTCCAACAACATCCATTGGGAAGGTGTAGTTGCTACCGGTCTAACGACTGGCATGCGCTTCATCAAGAACATCTTTGGGTGGGACGTGTACGTGTCGCAGTTCATTAAGACTAACACGGCCTCCGAGGCTATTGATGGTGTTACCGCCGCTGCTGGTGTTAACAACCTCTTCTTCTCGGGTTCGCCTGAGGCTAGTCCCTTTATTGGATCTATTCGTCAAGCACCGCAAGTGCAGAGCGAGTTCAATAAGGATCTGCAGCGCGAGGAGTACGTCACTACCTGTCGTTATGGCATGAAACTCTTCAGGCCGGAAGCTGTAGGTGTTGTCGTAACCGACACTGACCAGGTTTACGCGTAAGCGATAGGAGGATAATATGACTATTGCAAATAGCGTGACTGGCGCCTGGGTCAACAGTGACACTCTTCGGGTTAAGTTCCCGACGGAGGAGGTTAAGAAGTCTACTGGCGGTGAGTACCGCAATACGACTTCTCAGCATATCTCCGAGTTCGATGTCGACTACACTCAGGCTGCTCTTGGCACTTCTGCCACAGTCGTCTACATTCTTGACTACGAGACCGTGATTCCTAATACGGCAGTAGTGGAAAAGATTGAGTTCATTACTGGTACGGCTTGGGCTACGGATACGTCGATTAGTTTCGGCACTGTTCGTAGGTCAGATTTTACCACGATTATTGACGCCGACGGTCTCGTCGATGCGTTGATTCTTGCAGCTCGCGATCTCGCGGGTGAGACTACTGTCATCCTTCCGGGTGGCACGTATGCTGGCGCTCAGATGGGCGTGCAGGGTATCAATGCTGACTACGATTGTCTTGTCAGCGTCTGCTTTGAGTCAGGTTCTGCTCCGACAGCAGGTACTGGCCAGTTGAAGATCTACTGGACCAATGCCCCTGTCAGTGTGAACGCTGGCGTTTAATTAATGGGATTGGGTGGGTGACCGGAGGGGTTGCCCACCCTTTTCAACTAGGAGGAAAATCCCATGGCTACTAGAAGTAAAACAGTCGAGTTTGGCGGACTCGACATCATCTGCAACACGATTGCAGTTGGTGCTACTAAGCCGGGCCAAGCAGGCACAGTCCTGTCTGGTTCTGAGATTGTTGTTCTTGACAGTGTAACTGCTGGTTCTGTTACAGCATCTAAGGCTCTTGTTGTAGACTCTAGCCGTGACCTTACAGGCACGACTGCTGCTACAGCTATTCGTAATCTTCGGGTTACTAACCTTGATGCAGGCATCTCAGGTACTGCAGGTTCTGTCGACGTATTCCCGACGACTGCTGCAACCGGCAAATTGACTCTTGTTGCTGCATCTAATGCAGGTGATACAACTACGACTATTACCAATGCTTCACAAGCAGGTGCAGTAACCTATACTATCCCTGATGCAGGTGCTGCTGCTAGCTTTGTTCTGAGTACTGGTACTTCTACTGCTACCACTGCTACTTCAACAGAGTTGAATCTTGTGGCAGGTGCTACCTCTACTCCAACTGCAAGTAAGGCAGTAATTGCCACTGCTTCTGGTTGGGCAGCTAATAGACGTCCAGTTATAGAAGACGGTGCTGCTGTTGTATTGGGTGCCGTGGATTCGGGAGCTCTGTGTATCTTCGATAAGATCGATGGTGCATTGTTTACTCTTCCGACTCCTGCTATTGGTTTGTGGTATGAGTTCATCGTTGTTGCTTCAGTAACCTCCAACTCTATGAAGGTTATCACCAACACCGGCACAGTCTTTATCAAAGGCTCTGTCGACATGGTCGATACTGATACAACCTTTACACATACCAACCAAGATGCGGATGGTACAGGTCACGTCGCAGTGACGATGGCCTCGGCTTCTACCAACTCTACTGGTGGTATCAAGGGTACGCGGTTTACTCTGGTGTGTAGAGATTCTACGCACTGGACGATCCACGGCCAGATCAACCATGCTGGTACTGTCGCTACTCCGTTTACTAACTCGTAAGGATTAAACTTCAATGGCTAAATTAACAACTAGTGATTTAACTAATCTCGCAAATGAGACTAGTGTAGTCGCTACTATTAATGAAAATAATGCGGCCATTGAAGTGGCTCTAGAGAATACATTGTCCAGGGATGGCTCCGCTGAAAATGAGATGGAAGCCACCCTGGACATGAATTCTAATAGGATCATTAATCTTCCAGCACCAATATCGGATGCCGAACCTCTACGATTAGGTGATCTAGAAGAGACTGATGGAATAACTTCTTTCCCATTTTCACTACTCACAGGTAAGCCTACTACACTTGCTGGTTATGGTATCACAGATCCTATCAGGATTAAACAAACTGCAGCTACTACCTATTATGTTAGAGCGACTGCCACAGGTGATACAGGCCGCACAGGTCTTGCTAATACAGATGCTGATGCCTTTCTTACTATTCAAGGTATTCTTAATTATCTATATAAGTCTGTGGACTTTGGTTCGTTCAGTGTTATAATTAATGTAGGTGCAGGTACCTTTGCTCCATTTTCCATTGCTCATCCTTGGATAGGTGGATCTTTTCCACATATTGTTGGGGCAGGAATCGGTTCTACTATAATTGCTGCTACAGCTAATAGTCAAAGTCTTGTATCTGTAACAGATATGAGTGTTTTAGATGTGAGTGCGCTATCTCTTAGTGCAGGAGGTTTTACAGGTGTAGTTGGATTGGATAGTACACAAGCCGGTATCCTGGATTTCGGTACGATATCTTTTGGTGCAATGGACGTTGGTATTCGTGTTAATAACGAAGGTGCAGCTAATCAAACAGGTAATCTGACAATCACTGGTAATTTATCGGCATTTGCTCAAGCACTACACGGTGGAGGTCTTCGGCTAACATCTACTATCACTGTTAATGGTGGATTAACAATTGATTATTTTCTTAATGTACAATATCAAGGTGTAGTTAATACTAGTGGAGCTGCAGTAACATTTGCTGGTGCAGGTGCAGGCGCAGGTACAACAGGTACTAAATTTATTACTTCTAATGATGGTAGAATAGATGATTCGGGTACTACGTGGCCAGGAGCTACTGCAGGAACTAAATCACAGGTAGATGGTCCAAGTGCAACAGTTGTCGATAACTCAGTTGTTCGTTGGGATGGGACGACGGGAAATATAATTCAAGGTTCTACGGGTACCACGATTAGCGATGCAGGTAATGTGGCTACAATCGGTTCTATTAAATCTTCTAGTGCAAGTTCTGGAATTGGATACGCTACAGGTGCAGGAAGTACTGTTACACAGTTAACTAATAAAGCTACAGCAGTTACTATTAATAGTATGTCAGGTCAGATTACAATGAACAACGCCGCCCTAGGAGCAGGATCCGAGGTAGGATTTACAGTAAACAACTCTGGCATTGCCTCTACAGATTGTATTATGGTTAACCACCAAGCAATCGGCACAGGTGGTGCTTATATGGTGCAGGCATACGCGATCACCGCAGGATCCTTTGCGATCAACGTAACAAATCTCTCAGCAGGCTCTCTATCCGAGGCTATCGTACTAAACTTTGTTGTCATAAAAGGGGTGACATCATAATGGCTATTATGTGCGCAGATACAGTTACAAGAGCAGTGGTGGCTGTGGCAGGAGCAGCGACTATTGGTACGCGATCTGGTTTTATAAACACAGAAAGCTTAACGACAGCTGCCGGTGCTACCTATACTCTAACTGTTACAAATTCTTCTACATATAAAGCAGGAGATATGGTATTTTGCCAAGTGTATAAAGCGGGCAGCGCAGGTACTCCAGTGATCACTACTGTGGATACGTCTGGTAGCACATTTGTAATCGTAATACAGAATATACACGCTAGTGATGCTTTTAGTGGTGTACTTGTTGTATACTACTACGTCTTAAATATTGAATCGGTATCGTCCTAATGGCTAAGATAACTCTCACCGAAGTAGGTAACCTCCGTAATGAGACTACGGGTGTTGAAGCTATCAATGATAACTTTGACACGATAGTCGAGGCTATTGAGAACACTCTATCGAGAGATGGTACATCGCCTAATACGATGGAAGCCTCGTTGGATATGAATAGTAATCGTATTCTTAATCTCCCAGAGGCTGTCGCAGATACCGAGCCAGTCCGTAAGGGTGAGTTCGACACTGCAATAGAAGACATTCAAGTAGGTACTTTAGTCACGCCACTTGCAGTAGCATCAGGCGGCACAGGAGCTTCTACAGCCTCAGGAGCTAGGACGGCATTAGGCCTCGTTATAGGAACAAACGTTCAAGCCTACGACGCTGAACTAGCAGCTCTTGCTGCACTTACAAGCGCAGCAGATAAACTTCCCTACTTCACAGGTAGCGGAACAGCCGCAGTAACTACGTTGACTTCGTTTACAAGATCTGTTCTAGACGAAGTAGATGCTGCAAGCTGGCGAGGTAATCTGGGTATTACTTCTATCGCCACTGTTACAGCAGCAGCTGGAATAGAGACCTTTCTTGCTACACCGTCATCTGTTAATCTCAAAGCCGCCATTACCGATGAGACTGGGTCAGGTGCGCTAGTCTTTGGAACTTCCCCGTCTTTAACAACTCCAGTTCTCGGAGCAGCCACTGCTACTAGCATCAACGGCCTGACTATTACTTCTTCGACAGGTACGTTCACTCTTACTAATGCTAAGACTCTTGCTATTACAAATACTTTGACATTGTCGGGAACAGACTCGACAGTTATAACATTTCCATCGACCACTGCGACTATTGCTAGAACAGATGCTGGTCAGACCTTCACAGGCGCTAGTACCATAACTTCATGGATCGCCAATACGGTTGACGCACGTGGGACATGGACAGCTGGTGCTACCTGGACTCTTCCTGCGCATACACTAGGTGGTACTGTTTCCGGCGGTGGTCAGCAACTCAACAACATCATCATTGGTACAACTACACCTCTTGCTGGTACATTTACCACAGCAACAGCTAATAGCTTTGTTGCAGCGGATAACGCGGTTGTTCCTAAGTATTCCTTTACCTCTTCTCTCTTCAGCGTGGGTACTGAAGGGCTTAAAGCGACCTCTAGTGATAACACCGCACATTCTTACATACAGTTCATCAAGGTATCTTCTTCAGGAACTAACGTCGCACAGATGGCTAACTGCCATGCTAATACGTCAGGAACTGAAGTACAAGATAGTACGAGTTTCATGTCAGCGGTCCTGACGGCTCGTTCTACAGACGGAACGGTCTACGGTAAGACCTGCACGGCTGCCGGTACCTTCAAGACTAACTTCTACACCGACTCTACTCTTAATTTTGCTATTGGCAATGCCGCTATTGCGACCAACGCAACAGACGGCTTCGTGTACATTCCTACTTGCGCAGGTACTCCGACAGGAACTCCTACTACTTTTACTGGTAGAGTTCCCATGGTCTTTGATACCACCAACAGTCAGTTCTGGTTTTATACAGGTGGTGCCTGGAAACAACCTAAGACACCTGCGGGCGCAGCCCTGGTAACATGGCAGTAAACAAATGAATATTTCAGATCGTGGTTTAGACATCATCAAGCAGTTCGAGGGCTACGCGAAAGCCTTGCCCGACGGACGCTGTACAGCCTACCAAGCACGTCTCGCAAGCGGCAAGCTCGATGTTCCTACCATCGGCTGGGGTTGTACCAAGGGTGTGTACATGGGCCAGGTCTGGACCCGTGAACAAGCTGAGGAGGGTCTAAAAAGTGAGTGCATTGAGAAAGAGGAAGCAGTTAGTTCAGTTCTCAAGTTTATACCAAACCAGAACCAATTCGATGCAATGGTATCACTCGCTTACAACATTGGGACAGCTGGCTTTGCTCGTTCCTCTGTGCTTAGTAAAGCCAATGCTGGGGATATGCATGGCGCTGCTGCTGCATTCAGCCTTTGGAACAAGGCGGGTGGCGCAGTAGAACCAGGGCTTGTACGTAGGCGTGCGCAGGAAGCTGCACTCTTTATGGAAGGTATTGAAGAGCATGTAATGCCTCAGACAGTTGATGTACCATCTGAAGGCTTCTCTTCCACGACTACTAAAGTACTCAACAATACTGCATCCGGTATCGCAGGTACAGGTATACTAGGATATGTTTTAAACCTAGTTAATATGATCCCGGAACCCATTCTTAATATGGCTAAATCATATCCATTTGAAATTGTAGTTAGTGGTTGTGTTATTCTCTTCATTATCACCGAAGCTTTTAAACATTGGAAAGGGGAGAACCAATGAGTTTCATCTGGAATCTCCTCTTAAATAACTGGATGGCTCGCAGTGTCGCTGCTATTTTTGTAGGCTACATTGCAATTAAAGGCTACGGATATCACGAGAAGGTTAAAGGCAGA
>Ga0184628_10000942_pt1 | contig 14855 bp, 9 predicted proteins | sample PLM4_5_b1_FD_133149 | JGI IMG/M metagenome (GOLD analysis project Ga0184628, IMG submission 133149) | Groundwater sediment microbial communities from an aquifer in East River, Colorado, USA - PLM4_5_b1 | ecosystem: Environmental > Terrestrial > Soil > Riparian zone | place: USA: East River... | reverse complement strand
TGCCGTAGGCGCCGCCGAGGTGACCGACCAGACGATTCGCCACCACACCGCCGCCCGCGACGATCTCGTTGGTGGCGGGATCGCGCAGCACGAGCGGGTTGCGCGCGTAGTCGAGGGTCAGACCTGCATTGATGTCGCCGCGACCGAGGACGTACGCCATGTCCTGCGAGAAGGCGCTGCTCGTCGACGTGGCGGGCCGGAACGTCACGGCGTCGAAGCCCTGCGCGCGGGCGCCGAGCGGGGCGAGGCAGACGAGAGCCAGGAGAACGCTCCCGAAGGTGCGCATGGTTATCGCCCCCGGACGCGTAGGGTTTGCGTCCGAGAGGAGCGCCGCCGGAGAAGCGGTAGCAGCGTTCCGACGAGCAGCGCGAGGGCCAGGCTGCCGCCGGGCGCGCCGGGCGCGCCGGGCGCGCTGGAGCACGCGCAGCCGCCGCCCGCGAGATTCCCGACCTTGACGACGCCGTCGGCGCCCGCGCCGTCACGGTTCGATCCGTCGACGGATCCGTCCGCGCCGACGTTGCCGCCAGAGCCGCCGCCCGTCGATCCCCCCGAGCCCGTGGCCGAGCCGCCGGCCCCGGTCGCACCGGCGGAGCCCCCGGTGCCGGCAGCGCCGGTCGTGCCCGCCGAACCAGCAGTGCCCGTCGTGCCCGCCGAACCAGCGGCGCCCGTCGTGCCCGCCGAGCCAGCGGCGCCCGTCGTGCCCGCCGAGCCAGCGGCGCCGGTCGTGCCCGCGGAGCCAGTCGTGCCGCCGATTCCACCCGTACCCGCAGACCCCGTCGTACCCGCGGAGCCAGTCGTGCCGCCGATTCCACCGGAACCAGCAGATCCCGTCGTGCCCGCCGAGCCAGTCGTGCCGCCAATTCCACCCGAACCAGCAGATCCCGTCGTGCCCGCCGAGCCAGTCGTGCCGCCAATTCCACCCGAACCAGCAGATCCCGTCGTGCCCGCCGAGCCATTGTCGCCGGCCGAGCCTGTCGTGCCGGCGGAACCCGTGGTGCCCGCCGAACCCGTGTCGCCCGCGGCGCCCGTGGATCCGCTGGTGCCGCCGGAGCCAGTGGTGCCGCCCGAACCCGTCGAGCCTGTCGTGCCGGCCGAGCCGGTCGAGGCGTCCGGCCCATCCGCCGGGCCGTCTGTGGCGCCACCGTCGGTGGCTCCGCCGTCGGGCGCGCACGCCGCGTTCGGGAGGTTCAGGCACAGCCCGAGCGCCTGGTTGCAGCTATCGGTGGTGCAGAGGTCGGCGTCGTCGCAATCGGCGTCGGCGAGGCAGCAGCCGGGCACGGTGATGTGACTGCACGCGTGCGTGGCGACGCTGCAGCTGTCGACGGTGCAGCCGTTGCCGTCGCCGCATTGGCCGGCGCGCGTGCAGCAACCCACGATGGTGGCGTTGCTGCAGGTATGCGCGACCGGATCGCAAACGTCATTCGTGCAGCTGTCGGTGTCGCCGCAGTCGCCGTCGGTCACACAGCACCCCGCGATCGCGGCGTTCGAGCACGTGCCCGTGAGGGTGTCGCAGGAATCGGCGGTGCACGGGTTCGTGTCGGCGCAGCCGGCGTCGTTCGCGCAGCAGGCGGCGACCGCCGTATGAGCGCAGGTGTTCGTCGCGGGATTGCAGACGTCGTTCGTGCAAACCGAGGCGTCGTTGCACTGGGCGTCGCCGGTGCAGCAGCCCGTGAGGGACGAATTCGAGCACGTGTGAACGGTCAGGTCACAGACGTCGATGGTGCATACCTCCGAGTCGGCAAACGTGTTATCGGCCGTGCAGCAGCCGGCCACCGTCGGGTGGCCGCAGGTGTTGGTGGTGGCGTCGCACAGATCCTGGGTGCACGCGTTTGCGTCGTTGCAATCGGCGTCATTGCGGCAGCAGCCGGCGATGCCTGTGTTCAGGCACGCGCCAGCCGCCACGCCGCACGTGTCGGTCGTGCAGACGTCAGAGTCGTTGCAGTCGACGTCTGCCGCGCAGCAGCCCGCGACCGGGGCGTGGTTGCACGTGTGCGTCGCCGCGTTGCAGGAGTCGGTCGTGCAGATGCTCCCGTCCCCGCAGTCGGCGGCGACGTTGCAACACCCGCCGAGCGCCTGGTTCACGCAGGCGTGCGTGGTCAGATCGCAGCTGTCTCCCGTGCAGGCGTCGCCATCCGCGCAAGCGGCATCGCTGGTGCAACAGCCAGCGACGGTGCTGTGTCCGCAGGTGTTCGTCGTCGGCGAGCAGGCGTCGGACGTGCAGGCGTCGCCGTCACCGCAGTCCGCGTCCGTCTGGCAACAGGCGGTGACGGCGGCATAGCTGCACTTGCCGTCGCTGAGACAGCTGTCGAGCGTGCACGGGTTTCCGTCGTTGCAATCGCCGGCGCTCGAGCAGCACGCCGGGTCCGGGCTGTGCAAGCAGGTATGCGAGATCGCGTCGCACGTATCGGTCGTGCACGTCGAGGTATCAGCGCACTGCGTGTCGTTGAGGCAGCAGCCCGCGATGGCCGGGTGCGTGCACGTGTGCGACGCGATATCGCACACGTCGCGCGTGCAGGTCTGGCCGTCGTCGCATTGCGCGTCCGCGGTGCAGCAGTTGGGGATGCGGACGTTGGAGCAGCTCTGCTGAGCCAGGCAGATGTCGACCGTGCAGATGTCGCCGTCGGCGCAGTCACCGCTCTGCTGACAACAGTTGGCGTGCGGATGCGGCAAGTTCTGGCAGACGCCGCTCTCGACGATGCAGATGTCGTCGGTGCAAGAGTTCTTGTCGTTGCACTGGCCGTTCCCGTTGCAGCAGCCCGCCACGGGCGTGTGCAGGCAGCGCCCCTGGCTCACGCTGCAGGCGTCGTTGGTGCACGCCGTCCCGTCGTCACAGTCGCTGTCCTGGGTACAGCACCCGGAGACCGGCAGATTGAGACACGTGTGGTCGACGAGGTTGCAGACATCGGCCGTGCACCGGACGTTGTCGTCGCACTCCCGGTCTTGCGCGCAGGCGGTCAGCGCTGAACGCTGCGTCGCGACGTCGGCTCTCTCCTGCCCGCAGGCCGTCAGCGCGAGGAGCAAGATCAAGGTTCTGGGATCGGGGGCGAAAGCGCACCTCGGGGCGTTGGTCATCGTCACGTCTTTCGGTCTGGAGGAACGCCGTGAGGTCGGACCAACCCTCGGTCACACGGGACAGCGCCGAAACATTGTATCTGCGCTTACGTTGCGTTGGAAGGGCGTAAATCGCGTTCAGTAAATCGCGTTCAAGCCGTCGAGGGGTACTCCCCGCATTCGCCGGGATGGGTTCCTCGGCCCGGCGCGACGACGCATATGTTTGATATGCGAAGGGGCGGGTGGTTGGTCGGAGTGCTGGTCGTGATCGGTTGTTCGAATGGCGGCGGCGGCGGCGCGACGGGGAGTGCCGGCGCTGGTGGCCCGACGACCGGTGTCGGAGGTGCGCCATCACAGGCCACCGACACCAACCCGGCGAATCCGCACGTGACCACGATGGTGCCCACGTCGCCGAACGGCCCCACGGTGACCGTGCCGCCGGGGGGACAGGGCATCGCGGGCCAGACCGGAACCAGCGGGGCGGCTGGCGCCGGCGCTCCGGCGGGCACCGGAGGGAGCCCAGCCACGGCGGGCACCAACGGCGCCGCGGGCACACCGGGAGCCGCGGGCACATCCGGCGCGGCGGGCGTGACGGGAGCGGCGGGAGACAGCGGCGCGGCGGGCGTGACGGGAGCGGCGGGGGACACCGGCGCCGCCGGTGTGACCGGCGCGGCCGGCGCGGGGACTGGCGGCGCGCCGCCGGCGCCGCGGAGCTGGGCCACCGTCGACTGCGTGGGCGGACCGTGCGCGGCCCCGAACGTGTGCGTCAACCTGGACTTCCTGTTCGTCGCCTGCGTGCCCTGCGGCGGGAACGACTCGGTCTGCTGTCCGCCGTTCGCGGCCAGCGATCCTTTCCTGGGAACCTGCGATCCGGGCCTCGTCTGCGCCAGCAACCCGAACTACCAGTCGATACCACCGACGGATCTCGTCTCGAACGTCTGCCAGATCCCGGGCATGCCGCCGCCAGCGGACGGCGGCTTGAACCACCAGCGCCTCAGACTGTTTCCGTGAACGCGGACTACTGAATGACGATGTCGTCGACGTAGACGACGCCCGACCAGTCGACGCCGGGCCCGAACGTGCCTTGCACCGCGAGCTCGGTGAGCTGGCTGCCCACGCTGGAGATCGGCGTCGAGACCTTGAACCACTCGCCGACCAGGACGGGGCTTGTCGTGTTGCCGCCGCCGCCCGTGCTCGTGGTCAGGTACTCGCCGATCTGTGTGGCCGGGTTCGGCGGCGGCGCGGTGTCCGAGTCGGGCTTGAGATAGAACCAGGCGCTCACGGTCTGAGCGTTCGCGGGAACGTAGCCGTTGGCGCCGCACAGACGGAGGCCCACCACGAATGTGCGGGTCGCCGCCGAATCGCCCTGGGCGTTGATCTTGATCGCGAGCGCCTGCGCGCCCGAGTTGAAGGCCGCGCTCGATACGGAGATGCCCGTCACCGCCGTCTCACCGGTGCTCACGATGCCGAAGCCGTCGGTCGTGTTGCCCTCGAACCCCCAGCTCGCGATCTGGCAGTAGGTCGTGCCGCCGCACTTGAGGTAGTTGGCGTTGCACACGAACCCGCAGGCACTGAGGCTGCAAGTCGCCGATCCCGACCCGACCACGGGGGGCTCGACGCAGACCTTGCCGCACATCCCGCAGTTGTCCGGATCGTTGCTCAGGTTCTGGCAGCCGTTCGTGCACATCGTCTCGCCGGAGGTGCATGCGTTGCAATCCGTTCCCGCCGCGTTGCACGCCGACGGGCAGGTGGTCATCGTGGTCGTGCACGCCGCGCTGGCGGTGCACATCGCGGCCGACGTCCTCACGCCGTTCGTGCACGACTGCGCGGCCCCGCACAGCGTCCCGACCGGTTGGTTGCCGCTCGTCGCGCACACCGAGGTGCCCGACGCGCACGACGTCACGCCCAGCTTGCACGGATCGGTTGGCGTGCAGGCGACGCCCGCGGTGCACGGGACGCAGCTGCCCGTCCGGCAGACCAGGTTCGTCCCGCAGCTCGCGCCGTTTGCGACCGCGGTCCCGGTGTCCTGGCAGGTGGGGGCGCCGGTCGTGCAGGTGAGCGTTCCCGTGTGGCAGGGGTTGGGCGGCGCGCAGGCGCTGCCCGCCGTACACACGACGCAGGCTCCGTTGTTGCACACCCGGTTGGTCCCGCACGATGCGCCGTTCCCGACGTTTCCCGTCTCCGCGCAGACGGAAGCGCCCGTCACGCACGACGTCGCGCCGGTCCGGCACGGGTTCGTGGGCTGGCAGGAGGCGCCAGCGGTGCACGCCCCGCAGATCCCGTTGTTGCACACCATGTTCGTGCCGCACGTGGTGCCGTTCACGAGGTTCCTGTTCGTGTCAGCGCAGGTGATCGCCGGCGAGCAGGCCTGGGTCCCGGCGTGGCACGGGTTCGCCGGCATGCAGGACACCCCGACCGTGCACGACACGCAGACGCCGGCGCTGCACACCAGGTTCGTTCCGCAAGAGGTGCCGTTGGCGACGTTCGCCACCTCGGCGCAAACCGGCGCGCCGGTGTTGCACGTCAGGGCGCCGGTCCGGCAGGGCTTGCCGGTCACGGCGCAGCTCGCGCCAACCTTGCAGTCGCCACAGACACCGGTGGCGCTGCACACCTTGTCCGTCCCGCAGCTGGTGCCCGCGGCGACCAGCGTGTTCCGGTCGGTGCAGACGGGCGCCCCCGTCGAGCAGGCGAGCATCCCCTGATGACAGGGATTCGTCGGCACGCAGGCGGCGCCGGTCTGACAGGCCACGCACGCGCCCGCCGAGCAGACCATTCCAGTCCCGCACGACGTCCCGTTGGGTCTGTCGCCGGTTTCTGTGCAGACGGACGCGCCCGTCGTGCAGACGATCGACCCCGTCCGGCAGGCGTTGCCGGGGGTACAGGCGCTGCCCGCCGCGCAGGCGGCGCACGCGCCGTTGTTGCACACCATGTTCGTGCCACAGACGGTGCCGTTGGCCTGCGCAGTTCCGGTGTCCATGCACGACGCGACGCCGCTCGCCGAGCAGATCGTTTGCCCGACGTGGCAACGGTTGGCGGCGGTGCAGACGCCGCCCGGGGTGCACGACGGACCGCCGCCGGTGCCGCCGCGGCCACCGATGCCGGTGCCGCCGCCGCCGCCGCGGCCACCGATGCCGGTGCCGCCGGTGCCGCCGCGGCCACCTGTGCCGCTCCCTCCGGTGCCACTGGTGCCGCCGGTGCCGCCGCCGCCCATGGATCCGCCCGAGCCCGCGACCGACCCGCCCGAGCTCCCCGCGATCGATCCAGCGCTACCACCGGCGCTACCGCCGCGGCCCGCGGTCCCGGCGACACCGCCGCGGCCGCCCGCACCGCCCACCGACCCTCCGGTCCCGGCCGCGTCGATGCCGCTGTCCGGCAACATCGGCTCCTCGCGCAGGCCGCATGCGAGACTCGACCACCCCAGGAGAACCGACACCCACACCAGTCGTCTGAACATCGTCACTCCCGTTCGTTAGAACCGCAGGCTGCAGCCGAGACCCCGAGAGACGGGATCGGGTACACACGCGAACGCACGCGTGGCGCCCTCGCGTTCGGCGCCGGCGTGGGCGGGCGACGAAAGCATGAACAACACCGACGATGTCACCGCCAGCGCTCCCGCCGCGGCGAAGCCGACGATCGTCAACGTCATTGCCTGGTCGTAGTCGTTCTTGAGCGACTGGCACGCGGGCGACAGGCTGGTCGTTCCGCAATCGTGGTACGCGACGCCGCCGACGACGGTGGTGTGGGCGTTGAACGTGTCGCGCCTGCTGGCAGCGCTGGCTGCCTCGATCGTGGCGAACACCAGCGCGCCCACGGCCCCCCCGCCCGTGATCCAGGCGGCGATCCGTCCCTTGTTGCGCGCGGGCGCGGGCGCCGGGACGGTGGTCAGGCTGACCGCCGCGCCCCCGTCCGAACCCGGCGCCCCCTGCGCAACGACGGCCCCGGGGTGAATCTCGGAGGCAACCGGCTTGGGCGGCGCCGCCAGCAGCGCGTAGGTGCGCTGCTCTTTTTTTCCGCCCACGATGGTGATGGTCTCGCGCACCGGCTCGTAGCCCGGCGCGCGAATCTCCAGCTCGACGAGCCCCTTGTCGAGACGAACGGGCGCGCCCGATGTGGACAACGTGGATAGCAGCGCCTTGTCCACCGGCTTTCCGTTCAGCAGCACCTCGGCGCCAGGCGTCGATACGACAAGCGCCAGCTCACCGGTGTTCGCGCGGGCCGTCTCGAGCGGCTTCTTCAGCGTGGCCTTGTTCTTCGCGATCCACGGATGATCGGGCGAGGCCAGCGCCTCGGTCAGATAGCGCTCCGCCGCGGCGTAGTAGCCGCGGTCCAGCTCGCAAAGCCCCAGCTGCGCGGCCGTCCGCGGCGTCCGGGAGATCTGGTAGGCCTTCTCGAACACCGGCAGGGCCTGCGCCGCGTTGTCGCGAGAGCGCAGCCGCACCCCCTCGCGTATCAGCGCCTCCGCCTCTTCGGCGTCGGTCGCCGCGCGCGCCGGCGCCGCCGCAAGGGCCGCGAACGCCGCGAGCACCGCCGCCGCGACGCTCGAGAGTCTCTTGAGCCGACCTGTCGACACCATCCTCATCCCCTCAATCCAGAAGTGGAACGCCGTTTTTCATCCGAACGCCGCCGGCGCGCGCCCGCGGCTTTTCCACCGACTTGCGCGCGCGCGACTTTTCCGCGGCGGCGGGCACGTCGGCCGGCGCGGGCGGCTCGGCCGGCGCCGGCACAGCCGCGGCCAGCTCGCTCGGTGCCGGTGTGGGACGCGCGCTCGGCGCCGGCGCGGGCAGCTCGGTCGGCGCAGGCGCGGGCGCAACGCTCGGCGCAGGCGCGAGCGGCTCGCGCGGCGCCGGCGCGGGTACTGTCGCGGCGAGCGCCTCGCTGGGCGCCGGAGCGGACGGTGCCGGAGCGGGTGGCGCCGGCGTGGGCTCTTCGCTCGGCGCCGCGGCGGTCGGCGCCGCGGCGGTCGGCGCCGCCGGGAGCGGCTCGCTGGGCGCCGGCGCGGGCGCCCGAACCGCGGCCGCGGCGGGCATCGGCTCCACCGGCGGTTCCTCGACCACCACCCGAGCGGGCGCGATCTCGACGAGCGCCTGCGCCGCCGGCGGCGGAACCGGCGGGCCGGACGCGCTCCCGCGCGTCACCACGAGCACCAGCGCCAGGCTCGCCAGCGCGACGCCACCCGCGGCGCCGATCCATAGCCGTCTGAAAGCTCGTTTTCCCTTTCCGCTGGCCGCGTTCTCGAACGCCTGCGGCAGATCCGTCGGCAGCGGGGGTTCCGCCTCGACCGCCGCATCGGCCTCGATCGGCGACGGCATCACGACCTCGCCCGTGATCTCGTGCGGCGTCTCCCCGGCCGCGAACCACGCGCCATCCAGCGCCTCGACCTCGGGGGTCAGCGTCCGCACGAACGGGCTTGGCGTCGACGCCTCGACGTCGATCGCAGGCGACGTCGGCGGCCGCCGGTACGGCTCCGGCTTGGCACCGGCGCCCTTCGACGCGAACGGGTACAGCCCCAGCCCCAGCTCCGCCACCGAGGCAAACCGCCGCTTCGGATCCGAATTGAGCGCGCGGCGCACGACCGCGTCCAGGCTCTGGGGCACATCGGACCGGCGCGTGCTGGGCGGGGCCGGATTCCCCGCCACGATGGCCCGCAGCACCTCCTCGAGGGTATCCCCGCCGTAGGGAGGCTTGCCGGTCAGGCACTCGTAGAGGATGACGCCCAGGGCATGCTGATCGCTCGCGGCGCTGGCCACCTGGTGATCGGCGACCTGCTCGGGGGCGAGGTAGTACGGCGTTCCCAGCACCGCCCGCTTGGTGGAAACCGCGCCGGCAGGGTCCGCCGGGCTGGCCCCGTCCCCGTCCATCGCGATGCCGAAGTCGAGGATGACGGGATGCAATCGCCCCTCGCGGATCGCGAGGAAGATGTTCGACGGCTTGAGGTCGCGGTGCGTGATGCCCCGTCGGTGAGCCTCCGCCACCGCGTTGCAGACGGGCCGCAGGATGTCGGCGGCCCACGCGGCCGAGAGCGGCCCGGAGCGCCGGAGCCGCTGCGAGAGATCCTCCCCCTCGAGCAGCTCCATCACCAGGTAGCTGTGCCCGCCGTCCTCGCCGACGTCGGTGACGTCAACGATGTTCGGGTGGCGAAGGCCCGCCGTCAGCCTCGCTTCCTTCAGGAAGCGGGCGCGCGCGGCCGGCGCCGCGGCCAGCGCCGGGCTGAGAACCTTGATAGCGAAACGTTTCCCTGTCTCCCTGTGGACGCCCTCGTAGACGGCACCCATCGACCCCACGCCAATGAGGCGTTCGATCCCGTATTTGCCGAGTTTTGTTCCTCTGTCGAGCGCGGCCTTCCCCAGCTGTTCCACCTGTCCCCGTCTTCCGTCTTCGGTCGTCACTTCAATTAACGCGCGTCAGTGCATTACGTATGGACGTCGGATATCCGAATACTTCCTCCTTAAAGTCACCACACGGGACCCAAAACGGCTCACAAACCCGACGGGACACCAATCCTTCGTAAATTCCCGGCCACCCGGTCGAGGATCTCGTGCCCGGCGGCGTCGCTACCGTTTGACCTTGCGCGAGCCGTCGGCCTCGAACTCGTCGTCGGAGAGGAGCTTGCCGTCCTTGTCCCAGCGCTTGGCCCGGGTCAGCTTGTCGTCGGCGTAGGCCTCGACGCTCTCGGGCTTGCCGTTCTCCCACCAGCTCTGGCTGGGCCCCTGGCGCTTGCCGAGCCGGAAGGTCACCTCCGCCTCGCGCGCACCGCTCTCGAAGTACGACTTGTGGACGCCGTCCTCGCACCAGTCTCGATAGCGGTACCCGTAACTGGTCGATTCGCAGACCAAAAACGCCCCTTCCTGCGAGACCTTGCCGGTGTCCCAGAACGCCTGCACCTGCTTCTTCTTCGGGTTGGCGTAGGTCTCTTTCAGGCTGGGGTTGCCGTTCAGGTACAGCTCCGTGACCTGCGTCATCTCGCCCGCCTTCCAGACGATCTCCTTCACGACCTTCTTGCCGTCCTCGGCGAAGGAGATCTCCTTCCCCTCCTTGACGCCCCGGTCCCAATTGATGAGCGCCGCCAGCTTGCCGTCCTTGCCGAGCACGCGCTCCGGCCCCTGCTTCTTGCCGTCCTTGAACGCCACCTCGCTGCGGGAGGCGTAGTCGCTCGACCCCGCGCCCTGCTTCTGGATCACGCCGTCCTTCCAGGTGTCCACGCGGGACACCTTCCCCGTGCCGTCGTAGATCGACGTCGTGACCGCGCCGTCGAAGCCGCAGATCTTCCGCAGCTCCTTGTCGTCCCGGGCCGCGGGCGCGCAACGGAGCCGGTAGACCTTGCCGTCCTCCTTCTGGGAAAGCTCGCCCATGCCGTCCGCGAACTTGCGCGAGTAGCTCTTGAGCTTGCCGCTCGGGTAGAGCTCCTTGTCCCAGACCCGGTCGCCGCTGTCATACGAGGACAGCGATGCGAGCTTGCCGTTCTCGACTTGCCGGCTTTCGCCGTGCTGCTTGTCGTCGCGGTAGGCGACCCGCCGGCTTCCCTTGTCCTGGAAATGCGTGACGAAGCCGGTCTTCTTCCCCTGCCGGACGTCGAGCTCGACGACGATCGCGCCGTCCTTCCAGCACTTGACCTTCGCGTCCTGCTTGCGACGCGTGAACGGGTCGTACACGTTCTCGTCGAAGGCGACCTTGCCGCCGTTGACGAGGCAGAAGGTGGTCGTGCTGGTGACGGGGTTCGGCTGGCTGGGCAACGCGTGCCAGCCCTCGTCTGCGTACGGATCGTCGGACGCAAGCTTGAGCGTGACCTTCAGCAGCGTTTCGAACTGCTTGCGCGCGCGCAGGTACGGCTTCGGCTCCTCGAACGCTCGCTCGACCGTCAGCGTGCCCGCCGCCAGCGTCAGCGATCCCACGGCCCCGGCCGTCCCCTTGCACACGACCTTCGAGATGCGGGCCGCCTTGACCGCCGCCTTGCCGCGTCGGTGCGGCACGCGTACCAGAGATAGCGGAGCGGCTCGTCGCACTCGTTGCCGCCGTCGGTCTGGTCGTAGCCGATATCCTTGTTGCGGGCGCGCAGCGAGGCGCCGTCATACGACATCGACAGCGGCACGCCGCACGCGAGGACGATCTTGGGCAACACGTCCTCCTCGAGCCGGCGCTGCGCCTTCTCGGGCTCGTTGCCGGCCCGCGCCGGCGCGACAGCGGCCAGCAGCGCGATGACGAGACAGGGAGCGGTTGGTTTCACGGCATCACGATAGAGCCTCTCCAATCGCGAAGGCACAGAAATGGCGGAATGGGCGCGGACTCCCTAGGCTGTCGTCATGCGGAGGCTCGTCAACTACTTCCTGCAGGGCCTCATCTTCCTGGTCCCGATCGTCCTGACGATATGGGCGGTGGGCAGCGCCTTCCTGGCGATCGATAGATGGATCGGCCGGCTGATCGGGTACCCGATCTTCGGCCTCGGCTTCGCGGTGATGCTGGTGGGCGTCACCGTGTTCGGGTTTCTCGCCTCGAACTTCCTCACCCGACGGCTGTTGCAGTTCTTCGAGCAGCTGCTCGACAGCCTGCCGTTGCTGAAGCTCCTGCACTCGTCGATCAAGGATCTGATGAGCGCCTTCGTGGGCGAAAAGCGCAAGTTCAACAAGCCTGTCCTCGTCGACATCGGCGGCGACGGACGCCTCCAGGTGGTCGGCTTCGTCACGCGCGATTCGATGGAAAGTTTCGGACGTCCGGACGACGTGGCGGTCTACTTTCCGCAGTCCTACAACTTCGCCGGACAGGTGGTGATTGTTCCGCGCACCGCGGTGACCGCCATCGCGGTGGATGCCTCCGACGCGATGGCGTTCATCGTTTCGGGCGGCGTCACCGGCAAGTGAGCCCGCGGTCAGGGCTGCCAGGGCGTTGCCTGGAACTGGTAGCGCACGCCCGACGCCATCACCGCCTCGACGGACGCGAGCACCGTCCCATCGAAGCGTAGCGACATCGCCACCGGCGATCCCGGCGCCGTCTCGGGCACCGGCCCGACCACCAGCGTCTGCTGGGCTGCGCTCCACGCCATCTCGCCGCTCCAGAAGGCTCCGAGGTGCCCGAAAAGAAATCCAGATTCGACGACGTAGAGCTCGTACGTCTGCTGCGGCGAGAAATCGCTCGCGCCGCCGGGGTCATTCGAAAGCACGAGCGCGTAGCGGCCCCCGAGCATGCGTATGATGCTTTCGAGGGCTGGATCGGGCGGCGGCAGGTGGGGATCCCGCGACCCGATCCGCACCCACGCCACGGGCAGGGTCATCCGGCTGAACGCCCCGGCCATGCGTTTTCCGTCCGACGAAACAAAAGCGTCTGTCGAATACACATCCTGGGTGAATTGGCCGGGCACGAATCCGAACGAGGCGCGCCCGTCCACCATCTGGCCGGTCAGCCGTCCGCAACAGCGGCCGTCGGGAGATTCGGCGCAGCATCCTCGGCCATCGATGGCGCCGCCGGCCTGGCGGAGATCGACCGCCACGGGATCTTCGAATGAGAACATCGCCCACCGGCCGCTAACGTCCGGGCCGCTGTCCGGTTTCGCCGCATCGGAACAACCTGGCGCCGCCACCGCGATCGCCGCGATCGCGAGGTAACTATTGAGGAGCATCTTCAAGACGAACAGGAAGTGCCGGCCTGGGAGGGACGTGGCTCATCAATCGCGAGCTCGCCCTGTGCCACGGCGCCGCCGCGCTCAGGGGAGGACGCTGCGCATGTCCGCCACGTAGGCGGTCCCGGTCTTGTAGTTCGTGATAGGGGCGCCGGCGAGATCGGTCGAGGCGCCCATCACGGCGTAGTCGCCGGACATCGCGACGTCCTCGCCGAAATTGCGGTTCGCGACCACCTGGTCGGCGATGCTTCCGATCTCGACGCCGGCGGTCCAGGTTCCGTCGGTGTTGCGCTGAAAGATGTAGGCCGCGCCGGCCGCCGCGAGCGTCCCGGCAGCGGCGGCGGACCGGTTCTCGCCGGGCGCTCCCACCAGGACCCGAGTCCCTTGCTGCCACACGGCGTTTCCGAACAGGTCGCCGGGGCCGGCGTTGGGCGCCGGCGCGTGCAGCTTTGCCGTCTCCATCCAGACGCCGTTCGACTGGCGCTCGAACACGTAGACCGCGCCGGCGTTCGTTCCGAGATCCGTGTCGCCGTTCGCGCCGACCAGCGCGCGATCGCCGGAGATCATCACCTCGCGGCCGAAGTGGTCGCCGGTCGTCCCGGTCGTGGTCAGGATCTGCTCCTCGATCCAGGTGCCGTCTGACTGGCGCGCGAAGACGTAGGCGGACCGGGCGGCGTCGCCGCTGCCGATCAGCGCGCGATCGCCGGAGATCGACACGGAGGCGCCGAAGAGGGTCGAGTCCGCGCGGTTGGACGCCACCAGCTTGATGCCCGTGGCGGGCCACGTCCCGGCCGTCGAGCGCTCGTAGATGTACGCCGCGCCCGAGTTGGTGAAGCCACTGTCGTTGTTCCGCGCGCCGACGATGGCCCGATCGCCGTCCAGGGCGACCATGGAGCCGAACTCGTCCTGCGCGGCCTCGCCCAGCAGCTTCGCCTGCTGCGGCCAGGTGGTGCCCGACCGTTCGAGGATGTAGACCGCGCCCGTGCTGGTGGCCTCGCCGTAGGAGCCGACGAGCAGGCGCGTGCCGGACAGCGCGACGGCGGCGCCGAAGTAGGAGTTGTTCACGAGCGGGGTGCTCGCCCGCAGGCGGTTCACTTCCCGCCACGGGCCGGTGGAGTTCCGCTCGAAGACGTAGAGCGAGCCCCGGGAGGTTTCATCCGCAGGCATTCCCACGGCGATCAGGCTGCCCGAGATGGCGACGGCGCGGCCGAACAGATCGTCCGGGTTCGCGTAGCCGGCGCCGGGCTGCAACTTCTCCACGGGCGCGCACAGACCGTTCACGTCGCTGCACCAGTCGAGGCCGCTGCACACGCCCGACATCTGCCGGCAGTCGGCGCAGCAGGCACTTCCGCAGCGGACCCACCCGTTGTAGCAGAGGAACGTGCAGCTCATGCTGTTGTAGCAGTCGGGCGCGGAGTTGGCCGGGCCGGCGGGGCACGCCGTGCAGGAGGTGCCGCACGAGTTGGGCGAGCTGTTCGCCGCGCACGTGCCCGAGCAGATGTGCTGGTTGGTGGCGCAGGTCGCGGCCACACACGTGCTGCCGGTGCAGGTGGTGGTCGCGGCGGGCGTCGGGCAGAGCGCGCACGTGCCGCCGCACAGCCGATAGCCGGTGGCGCAGGTGGTGCCGCAGGCGGTGCCGCTGCAGGTCGCGGTGCCGTTCGCCACCGTGGGGCACGCCGTGCACGACGTCGTCCCGCAACTGGCGATCGACGAGTTCGACACGCACGCGCCGGAGCAGATGTGATAGCCGGACGTGCAGGTTGCCGGGACGCAGCTGGTGCCGGAGCAGGTGGTCGTACTGACCTGGGCGGTGGGGCACGCGCCGCAGACGCCGCTGCACAGCCGGTAGCCGGTGGCGGCGCAGGTCGTGGCCACGCACGACGTGCCCGAGCAGGCGAACGCGGTCGCGCCCGTCGTCGGGCAGACGGCGCAGGTGCCGCCGCACGACATCGTGCCGGTGTTGCACGTGATCCCGCACGTCGTGCCGTTGCAGGTCGCCGCGCCGTTGGGCGGGATCGTACAGGGCGTGCACGACGTGCCGCAGCTGGCGGTGCTGCTGTTGGCCACGCAGCTGCCCGAGCAGAGGTGGTACCCGGACGAACAGGTCGTGGCCACGCACGACGTGCCCGAGCAGGCGAACGCGGTCGCGCCCGTCGTCGGGCAGGTCGCGCAGACGGTGCCGCAGCCGAGCAGGCCC
>Ga0184628_10000939_pt1 | contig 14895 bp, 13 predicted proteins | sample PLM4_5_b1_FD_133149 | JGI IMG/M metagenome (GOLD analysis project Ga0184628, IMG submission 133149) | Groundwater sediment microbial communities from an aquifer in East River, Colorado, USA - PLM4_5_b1 | ecosystem: Environmental > Terrestrial > Soil > Riparian zone | place: USA: East River... | reverse complement strand
TCATGGAATGCGGCGAGTGCTTCATCATCGTTGATCGACGTGTACTCGACGCGGCCCGTGTCGTGCATTGCGGCGTGTTCGGGACCCACGGCAGGGTAATCGAGTCCGGCCGAAACGGAGTGGGTAGGCACGACCTGTCCGTCTTCATCCTGCAATATATACGAAAACGTTCCGTGGAGAACTCCCGGGGCGCCGCCGGAGAATCGTGCGGCGTGATCACCGAGTTGAGGTCCTCGTCCACCCGCTTCCACTCCGATCATGCGGATCTTCGTGTCCGGCACAAATGTGTGGAATAGACCCATGGCATTGCTGCCTCCGCCGACACATGCAATCAGAACATCCGGCAGGCGGCCTTCCGCTTCGATAATCTGCGCGCGAGCCTCGCGTCCAATCACCGATTGAAAATCGCGGACCATTGCGGGATAGGGATGCGGCCCGAGAACCGATCCCAGCATGTAGTACGTCGTTCGAACGTTGGTGACCCAGTCGCGCATGGCTTCGTTGATGGCATCCTTCAACGTTTTGCTGCCCGACGACACTGGAACGACGCGCGCGCCAAGCAATTGCATACGGAACACATTGAGTTCCTGGCGGCGAATATCCTCTTCGCCCATGTACACATCGCACTCCAGACCCAGCAATGCGCATACGGTAGCCGTGGCAACGCCATGTTGCCCCGCGCCGGTCTCGGCAATGATTCGCTTCTTGCCCATTCGCTGCGCCAGCAGACCCTGCCCCAGGCAGTTGTTGATCTTGTGCGCGCCGGTGTGATTCAGATCCTCGCGCTTGAGATAGATCTTCCCACCGCCCCATGCATTCGTCAGTCGTTCCGCGTGATAGAGCGGCGTGGGTCGTCCCGAGTAATAGCGAAAGAGATAATCCAGCCGTGACTGAAACGCCGGATCGGCCTGTGCCGCCTGGTAAGCCGTTTCCAGTTCCTCCAGCGGGTACATCAGGGTTTCGGGAACGAACTGTCCACCGTAATTTCCAAAATGACCTTTGATGTTCATGATTCACCCAATAGGGCGACATCGACGCGTCGAACCGCCTCAATGAAACGCCGCATTTTGTCGTAACTCTTCTTCCCTGGAGAGGACTCGACGCCACTGGATACATCCACTGCAAATGGATGGAGACTCGATACCGCGTCCCCGATATTTTCCGGATTCAGTCCACCGGCAATCACGATGGAGCCAAACGCATTCGCTCCGTATGCCTGACTCCAATCGAACGTTTGTCCCGTGCCGCCAAACTGCGATGGGGTTGCAGAATCGAGAAGAAACATTCTATTTCCAAAACTCCGAAGAGACTCCACTTTGAAATTGGATTCCATTCGAATGGCTTTGATCACTTTGACGCGCTGAATCATCGAACAGTAATCCGGCGACTCATTTCCGTGCAGTTGCACAGCATGAAGCCCAAGCGCCAGCGCGAAATCCTCAAGTCCCTGTGGATTGGGATGATTCACGAAGACACCCACAATCGTGACGAAAGCTGGAACAGTTTCGATAATCGCCGCCGCACGTGACGCATCAATATACCGCAGGCTCTTCTCGTAAAAATTCAGTCCGATCGCGTCGGCGCCAAGGAGAATGGCATCGCGTGCATCTTCCGGATCGGTGATCCCGCAGATTTTGACTCGAGTCACAGGAGCCCCCGCAGCATGGCTTCCGGATCGTTCGATGTGATCAGAGACTCGCCGATCAGGAAAGCATCGGCGCCGGCATCCAGCAATTCGTTGATCTCACTCCGGCCGCGAATGCCGCTTTCGACAACGAAAAGTCGATCATTGGGAATCTTTTCCGATAGACGAAAGGACGTATTCAGATTCACTTCGAAAGTCTTCAGGTCGCGATTGTTTACGCCGATGATATCCGCTCCCGCTTCCAGTGCTTCATCGAGTTCGCGCTCGTCATGGATTTCCACCAGGGCGTCGAGCTTCACTTCCTTTGCCAGTTCCAGGAAGGACCGGATCTCATCCTGCTTCAGCATCGCCGCGATGAGCAGTACGGCGCTGGCTCCCGCGCCTCGCGTTTCATAAACCTGAAAATGATCGAATACAAAATCCTTGCGCAGCACCGGCAGCGTCGACGCCTTGCGAATCTCACCGACCCAGGCCAGATCCCCCTTGAAGAAGTCCTCCTCGGTGACTACAGAGATGGCCGTTGCGCCCGCCGCCGTGTAGGCCTTCACAAGAGATTCCACGGAAAACTTCTCCGTAAACACTCCTTTGGACGGCGATGCCTTCTTTACTTCGGCGATGATGCGCACCTTCTTTGAATTCCGAAGCGCACCGGCAAACGACGGTGCAGGGGGCGCCGCCACTGCCATGCGCTTCGCGATGGCGTCCGGCACGCGCAGTTTGGTGTTGTGCAGACGCGCCCGTTTGGCATCGACGATCTTCGAGAGGATATGCGAAGAATCCAGACTTTTCATTTCGACAGTTCTCGAAGACTATCCAGTTTCTTTAATGCCGCTCCACTGTCGATGGAGTGTTCTGCCGCTCGGATGCCGTCCTGCATCGTTTCCGCCGCTCCGCCCGCAACGATTGCAGCGGCCGCATTCAAAATGACAACGTCACGCCTGGGTCCGCGATCTCCGCGGAAGATGCTTTCCAGAATGGCGGCATTTGCGGCGGCATCGCCACCCTGAATTTTCGCGGATGATACCGAGAATATTCCAAAGTCTTCGGGTGAGATCGTGTAGGACGTGATCTCGCCTTTTTTCAATTCCCGGATCGCGGTAGGAGCACTGATGGAGATTTCATCCACACCGTCTTTCCCGCAAATCACAAATGAATGTTCCGTGCCCAGTTCCTGGAGTGCATGCGCCACAACGTCAATCGCCATCATCGACGCAACTCCAAGTACCTGGAATCGCGGCAGAGCCGGATTCGAAAGTGGGCCTATGACGTTAAACACCGTCCGCATTCCCAGCTGCGTGCGGGCCGGCATCACGTTCTTCATGGAACTGTGATAACGCTGGGCAAAAAGAAAGCCGATACCGATTTCGGTAACTGCCTGGCGCAGCCGACCGACCGGCAATTGAATGTCAATTCCGAGGGCTTCCATCACGTCCGCGCTTCCGCACTTGCTGCTGGCAGAGCGGTTACCATGTTTTGCCACACGGATTCCTGCGCCAGAGACGACGAACGCGGCCGCCGTGGAAATATTGAATGTGCCGGATCGGTCCCCGCCCGTGCCGCACGTGTCGAGCACCGGCAATACGTCTCCGTTCCAGAATGGTTCCGCGCGTTCCCGCATCACCCGCGCAAAAGCTGCCAGCTCCAGTGCGGATTCCCCCTTCATGCGAAGCGCCGTGAGGAATCCGGCTACCTGAGCGTCCGTTGCGCGGCCCGCCATGAGTTCTTCCATGGCATGACGCGCTTCCGCTTCGTTCAGATTGATCCGGTCGACGAGCTTGTGAATGATGTCGGTGATCATTTTCCGAGACGCTCAGCGCCGCACAAAGTTTGTGAGCAGTTGTTTACCGACGACCGTCAGGATGGACTCGGGATGAAATTGGATGCCCTCAACGGGATACTCCCGGTGGCGTAGTCCCATGACGATTCCATCCTTTGTCTCCGCGCTGACTTCGAGACACGGCGGTATGTCTGTGACAACCAGAGAGTGATAGCGCGTGGCCGGAAATCTCTGTGGTACGCCGTTGAAAATCGTTTTGCTGTCGTGAATGATCGGGCTGGTCTTTCCATGCATCAGCGACGGAGCTCGGACAATCTTTCCTCCGAACACTTCACCGATTCCCTGGTGACCCAGACAGACGCCAAGAATCGGCGTCGTCTTGTGGAAATACTCGATGATTTTCTCGGATATCCCGGCGTTGCTGGGAACTCCAGGGCCTGGTGAGATCACGATGTGGGTTGGCTTGAGCGATTCAATTTCCTCGATCGTGATGCGGTTGTTGCGGAATACCAGCAGTTCTTCTCCCATCTCGCCCAGATACTGCACGAGGTTGTAAGTGAAGGAATCGTAGTTATCGATGACGATAATCATAGTTCGAACCCACCGAGCGCCAGGTCTATGGCCCGGATCAGCGCTCGCGATTTGTTCACAGTTTCCATGTATTCGTTTTCGGGAACCGAGTCCGCGACAATTCCTCCACCCGCCTGAACGTAGCCCTTGTTTCCACGCGCAACGAGAGTCCGGATCGCAATGCACGAATCCAGATTGTTGCTGAAGTCCACATACATGATTGCGCCGGAATACACTCCGCGCCGCGTTGTCTCCAGCTGGTCGATGATTTCCATCGCGCGGACTTTTGGGGCACCGGAGACGGTGCCTGCGGGGAAGCAGGCCATCAATGTATCGAGCAGGTCCGCGTTCTCCATGAGTTCTCCGCGGAGCGACGACACCAGGTGCATGACATGCGAGTAGCGTTCGACGACCATCAATTCTTCGACCTTTACCGTGCCATACTTACAGACCCTTCCCAGATCGTTGCGGCCGAGATCGACCAGCATGATGTGTTCTGCACGTTCCTTTTCGTCGGCGAGAAGCTCGCGCGCGAGCGTTTCGTCTTCCGCTTCGGTTCGTCCCCGGGGCCGGGTGCCCGCAATGGGACGATAGAGAACCTCGCGGCCGCGAATCTTCACGAGCATTTCCGGAGACGAACCCACAATTGTCGTATCCGGCATCTTGAGGAAGTACATGTAGGGAGACGGATTCACAATTCGAAGTGCCCTGTAAATTTCAAACGGCGAGATTTTCAGATCGACTTCGAATCGCTGAGAAAGCACGACCTGAAAAATGTCCCCCGCTGCGATATGTTCTTTCGCAATTTCGACAGACTTCAGGTACGCGTGCTTCTCAACGTTCGAACTGACCGTAACTGCTTCCTTACCGGATGCGAGCATCGGTATTTCTATGGGAGTGCGGAGGAGTCGTTCGATGCGGCGAATCTCTTCCACCGCTTCACGGTATTGCTGTTCCAGTGGAGCGTCGGACTCATCGACAAGGAGATTCGAAATAATGTGGATCTGATGCTTCAGATGGTCAAAGGCAAGGATGGTCTTGTAGAACATCAGAACCGCGTCATCCACGCCAAGATCGTCCGTCGTCGTGTCCGGGATGTCTTCGACGGTTCGGACCATGTCGTAGCCAAAGTAACCTACCGCGCCACCTGTAAATGGCGGGAGGTTCGGTAACGTGACGGATCGATACCGCTTCAGGGTGGCCCTCAGCGATGTCATGAAGTCCGGCGGCTGGCCCTTGGAATACCGGCAAACCAGAAACGGATCGCATCCCAGGAAAGAATAGCGTCCAAGTGTGGCGCCACCTTCGACGCTCTCGAGCAGGAATGCGCATTTGCTGTCCTTTTCGAGCTTGAGATATGCCGAGACTGGCGTCAGAAAATCCGCGATGACGGATCTGTATACCGGAATGACGTTGCCTTGCTCGCGCAGCTTCTGAATTTCGCTGAAGTCGGGTTGCATGATCTCGTTGCGCCTTAGTGTTTATGACCGGCCCGATGCCGCTTTACAAGTTCCGATTTGATTTCTTCGAGAGTTACGCCCTTTGCGACAAGCATGACGATCAAGTGGTACAGCAAGTCTGCCGTCTCCTCGACGATCCGTTCGGTGGAATCGTTCTTTGCTGCAATGACGGTCTCAATAGCTTCCTCGCCGAGCTTTTTCACAATCTTGTCGATACCGTCTTCAAACAGCTTTGTCGTGTAGCTGCCAGTCGGCCGACTTCGGCGTCGTTCTTCGATGAGGGCATAGAGTTGCTGGATGGTTCCGCCAAATCCGGCTTCGACGCCGAAGCACGAGTACGCGCCCGTGTGGCATGCCGGACCCCGGGGCTCCACTTCTACAAGCACCGCATCGGAATCGCAATCCAGGCTGACGGCGCGAACCTTCTGAAAATGCCCGGAAGTTTCGCCTTTGTGCCACAGCATGTTCCGGCTGCGGCTCCAGAAATACGTTTCGCCTTTTTCCAGAGTCAACCGCAGGGACTCCTCGTTCATGTAGGCGACGGTGAGGACTTCCCGTGTCGCCGCATCCTGCACGATGGCAGGGATCAGGCCACTCGAGTTGAACTTCGCATTCCTGATGATGTTGTTCTTCGTCATGCTCATCGAACCAAAACCCCATAATTTGCCGGATCGGTAAGTATAAGCGATTTGAACGAGGGCTCTTACAGGTTTGGGCCATTCGTCGGAGCGGAAACTGAACGAAAAGCCGATGGATTTGGTGCGAAAAGCAGCGATCAGTCGCCTATCCCTCCAATCCAGATACTGAGAGAGTGAGTATCAATATCAAGGAAGAGTATGAGATTTACTACTGGCCAATGAGATTTGATTGTTGGCGAAAGGATTTAGAGGCTGCAGTCCGAAAAGTCGGTGCCATGGCTTCTAAAGTCGAGAAAGAACTCCACGGTAGATAGTGCGGTTCGTTTGAAAGACCTTTGATTGCGAAAAGACCGGCAGTTAGCCGGTCTTTTCGCAGGCTGGAGGCCAATTCGAAGTCTTACTTCTCCGACACTTCAATTCGGCTGGCAATGTTGTTGCCCTGATCCGTATGATACGTGACCTTGAGCTGGGATCCGGTTTTGCCGGCCAGGCCCTGAATTGTTTTGTCTCCACCGACGACTGCGGTGCGGTCGTCATACTTGAAGCTCATCTCGGCCGCCGGTTTGTCTTTGTCGGCAACCCCAGCGACGGAAATCGTCTTCGTTGCAGCGTCCACTTTGCTCAGCTTGCCTTCAAAAGTCTTCTCGGCAGCTGCAGCATTGTTGCCTGGAGCTGGAGCGCGGTTCGCGTCCTGGCCCTGTGCGGCACCAGGTGCCTGTCCTGGGGCCTGTCCTGGAGCTGGGGCTTGGCTGTACCCTTGCGATACAACTCCGGCCACCAGTGTCGCCAAACCGAGCGTCATGAGAGTCTGTCTTATCTTCATTTCGTGTCCTCCTCGTTCAATATTTTCCGTATGACTGCTTTAAAGCACGATTGCTTCCAATCCCTTTCACTCTGTTGTGAAGCTCTCTGCATCTGGTTGTATACGATGGGATTTCTCAGCTTCATATTCTTGAGACCGCACGCGAAACCGAAAGAGAATGTCGCAATCGCAACCGAGCAATCAGGGAAAAAATACGCAAATCTCATCACTTCAGGTGCAATTGGTCCGTACTCATCGACTACCACTACACTCCTGGTGCGGGCCCGGGTGGATCCTTCGGAGCCTTCGGGGGATCTTTACGGGGAGATTCTTTCAGAGGTGGATCTTCCTTCGGAACTTTCGGCAAAGTGTCAGGTGGTTCTGTCGGGCCGTTAGGTGGCAACCTGGGATCAACGGGCGGCTTCGGTTCGGTACGGCTCATTACAATTTCTGCGCAGTTAAAGAAGCATTGGCCAGCGTTTGCCCGTGCCAGTTGCGATCGTACAAGCGATTGCCGTAAACCGATTTCTCAGCGATCTCGAAGCTCGTCGTGTGCTGCAGGTGTTCGAATGCCTGATTCGAATAGCTCTTCACGTAGAGATCAAGAAGGTAGTTCCCTGGCGGCAGCGGACTTGTCTCCAGGAACAAAGTAAAGCGCGAGGGCGTGTCTGGCGGGTACTCGACGATGCCACCGAAATCCACGCTGTCAAAACCGAGAAGGCGTCTTTGATCTTCCCCGAGAATCGAGATATGCACGGACATGTCTCGCGTTGCCACGCGCGGCACAATGTCGAGTTCGACCGTCAGCGGCTCAAGCGGCATCGCGGGTTCGCCCGGGGAACTACCGAAAATCCGAACCCGTTCGACGCGAAAGCTTGGAGTAAGCCAGGGGCCCGACGTCGCTTCACTTCGACTCGCCGAAAGATATTGATGGACCACCGCAGCTGTGGGTCCATCCGCTTCTATTCGTCCGTCGCGCAGCAAGATCGCGCGAGAGCACAAATTTTGAACAGTGTCCATGCTGTGGCTGACGAACAGCACTGTGCGTCCATCTCTGGCAACATCGCCTATCTTGCCCAGACACTTTTTTTGAAAGGCAAGGTCGCCCACCGCCAGGACTTCATCAATGATCAGCACCTCTGGTTCCAGGTGTGCGGCCACTGCAAATGCGAGGCGCACATACATACCGCTGCTGTAACGCTTCACGGGCGTGTCTATAAATGTTTCTACTTCGGCGAAGGCCACAATGTCGTCGAACTTGCGGTCGATCTCTGCGCGTCGCATTCCCAGGATAGAGCCGTTCAGATAGATGTTCTCTCGGCCGGTCAGCTCGGAGTGGAATCCGGTGCCGACTTCCAGCAAGCTGCCTACGCGCCCGTAAAGCTCTATACGGCCGGTCGTGGGTTCGGTGATTCGAGACAGGATCTTCAACAGTGTCGACTTGCCCGCGCCGTTGGTCCCGATGACGGCGACCACTTCACCCGGTACTACCTCAAAGGCGACATCTTTCAGCGCCCAAATGGCGGACACGCTTTCCTTGCTCTTTCGCCGAAACCCTCTCAGGGACGTCCGCACCATGTCTACCAGAGTCTCACGCAGCGTGGAGTTCGGGTTCTGCCGCTTGCCGATCTCATATTGTTTGCTCAGGTTGGCGACTCTCAAGATCGGCTTCATCGGTATTAAACGATGTCTGCAAATGTCTTCTCCACTTTGCGAAACGCATAAGCGGAGTAGACCAGGAAGAGAAGTGTGATCACGGTCGAGAATGCCAGCGCCCCCCAATTGAATCGTGTACCAGCGAAGAGCGCGGCGCGAAAACCTTCAATAATTCCCGTCAGGGGATTGAGGACCAGCACCCAACGCCACTTCTCCGGGACCATGCTCAATGGGTAAATAATCGGCGAAGCAAACATCCACAGTTGAACCAGGAAAGGCAGCGCATAGCGCACATCCCTGTACCGGACATTCATGGCAGACATCCAAAGGCCTACGGCCACGCTCAGCAGCGCGATTAGCACTATTAGCGGTGCCAACATCAAGACACTCCACGTCACGCTCATTCGGTAATAGGCCATCAGGCCAACGAGAGTGAGCGACGCGAGAGCGAAATCCATCAGATTCGCGGCGATTGCTGCACCGGGAATCATCATCCGCGGAAAATATATCTTCGTGATCAGATTCGCGCTTCCGACAATGCTATTCGTGCTGCTGGAGAGGGCGTTTGCGAAAAAGGTCCACGGTAAAAGTCCCGCAAGAGCAAAGACCGGATAGGGGATGTTGTCGGACGGAACGCTGGCTAACCTGCCGAAAAAAATGGAAAAGAGGATCATCGTCAGCAAGGGCTGCAGAATCGCCCATGCGATTCCGAGCACCGTTTGCTTGTAACGTACCTTGATATCCCGCCACGTCAGGAAGTAAACCAGCTCTCGGTAGGCCCACAGGTCGGCTAAACCCAAGGTTAACGCCCCGCTCGGCTCAATCGTGATCAGCGGATCATCGGGTACCCTGAACACAACACGCGCACGGGGTCGGGTAGGAGAGACGTTTGGTGCCGGAATTGTAGGCGCTAATACAGATTTAGCGGTTGAGTTCATTAATTCTGGTTATGGGATGACTGAAAGAACCGGAGCGAGTCATTAAGGAGACGAGAGATCGAAGCCCAGGCATGAGAGTTTGTTTCATCTTCATTAGTAGCCTCCTCGTTCGAGCGTTTCCCGGCTGTCTTCTCTTCATGCAAGATTGCTTCCAATCCATTTCACGTTGTTGGGATGCTCTGTGCCTCCGCTTGCATGCGATGGGATCTTTTTGAATTCATACCGCTGAGACTAAACGTGCCAACGAAGGAAAATGTCAAATTCGGAAACGAGTAAGCAGGGAAAAACTACACAACTCACATCACAACCACTGTAATTTGTCCGTACTCATCGACTACCACTACCGTACTCATCGACTGCCACTACAGTCCCGGTGTGGGACCGTGTGGATTCGTCGGAGCCTTCGGGCCGTCCGCTTTCCCTACAGGCCTCGAAACCGTCGCCGAAATCGCGGATCAGACAGCAGGCCGCGTTCTGAATAAGTGGTGACTCGAAATGCCGGGACTGAAAACCTGGGAGTTACCGGGCAGTCCCTGAGTTTCATTCACAGGGCTTCGATAAACGCAGCATCCTCGACGCACTTCAAGTATTCGCTGGTGGCTTGGCGCACATCCATCTGACCGATGGTCAGACCGACTTCCAGAACTTCCAGTTTCGCGCGGCAACCCTGAGCCCGTGCGACATGTTCTTCCACGTTGTGAGACTTGAGCAGCTGCGTCGCGACCGTGGCCATGACGGAGCAAACCGACGCCGCTCCACATAGGACCCGCCACGACGGAGACGTAAGGCCCAGTTGACTGGTAAGCCAGGCCGTGAATGTTTGTCCGCCGATCGCCGGGCCGGCTGTGAGGGCCGCAGCGAATGTGCCACCCAATATCGTCGTGTTGAGCAGCCGGCGCTTCCGAGGTCGCGCTCCAGATAGAAAACTATCCAGTTGAGCCCGCTTCCGCCGGATTTGGCTCAAAAGCTCTTCGGTCGAATATGTGTTTTCCATATTTTACTTTCCTGTCGTCCCAACCATCTTGCAGAGGTTTCAGTTGTTCTTTTACCACGGACCTCGATCGCAATTCCTCTGTCGCGATGTCACTGCGAATTGTTCCCAGGGTACTCAAATTGCTTAAACACCGGCGGAGGTATTCAATGTTGTGGAACACTGGCCGGCGCAGCACCAATGTGGAGGATCGAAGAGGCATGCGCCTTGGACCGTCTCTCATCGGAGGCGGTTTGGGCTCGATCGTATTGGTTTTGATTGGCTTATTCATGGGAATCGATCCGAGTGCCCTCGTGAATTCGTCCGACGAACCTTCCGCCACAACCGCACCGGTAAACGACAGCACGAAAGCCTTCATTGAAGCGGTTGTCGGATACACGGAAGACACATGGACGGACATCTTTCAAGAGGAGGGATTGCGGTACCAGCCACCCCGCTTGATTCTCTTTACCAGCTCCGTGGAATCGGCATGCGGATTCGGCCAGGCGGCGGTTGGGCCATTTTACTGCCCAGGTGACCGAGGTGTTTATCTGGACACTTCGTTCTTTCAGGAACTGCGAGATCGCTTTCACGCACCAGGCGATTTCGCTCAGGCGTATGTCATCGCTCATGAAATCGGTCACCACGTTCAAAAGCTTCTGAATATTTCAGATCGAGTGGAATCCATTCAAAGCCGCTCCAGCAAGGCCGACGCCAACGAAGTATCGGTTCGACTGGAGCTACAGGCCGACTGTTTCGCGGGACTCTGGGCCAGCCATACCCAGAGAAGAGAAAAGTCCAATGCACGTGAGTTCCTCGAAAATGGGGATATTGAGGAAGCGATGGGTGCTGCCAGCATGATCGGCGACGACAAATTACAAATGGAAGTTCAAGGCTATACCGTTCCCGAGAGTTTCACGCATGGAACCGCAGACCAGCGAATGCGATGGTTCAAGCGCGGAGTCGATGCCAAAGTGATTTCCGATTGCAACACATTCCAGTAGCCACACACGGTAGGACGATCTGAACGGACGGTTTAGCGTGCGCGCTACGGCTTATATTATTTCCTGTGGCCACTTTCACATACCCAGGAGACATCCCAATGTATGACGGCTTCTGCGACATTTTGATTTGAAATAGATCCATTTTCTGGTTCATGCTGCCTGCGTACGAAGCATATGCGCGGATCAACGATCGTGTTTCACGGTTTCACTTTCCGGCAGGAACCCGCCAGCCTGCATGCTCCACATTCGGGCGTAATGACCGTCGAGCGCGAGTAGTTCGGCGTGCGTTCCGTCTTCTACAACTTTCCCGGCATCGAAAACGACAATACGGTCCAGGTGGGAAATTGTCGACAGGCGATGCGCGATGACAATCGATGTCCGTCCTCGAAGCAGGTGCGCGATGCTGTCCTGAATATGCCTTTCGGTAACGGAGTCCAGGCTGGATGTCGCTTCATCCAGAAAGAATATCGGCGCATTCTTGAGAACCGCCCTTGCAATCGCGACACGCTGACGCTGGCCTCCCGAAAGGCGCACGCCGCGTTCTCCGACCAGGGATCCATAGCCCTGCGGAAGTGCCGAGATGAATTCGTGGGCATGGGCATACCGCGCGGCATTCTGCACTTCTTCATCTGTGGCGTCGAGCAAACCGTATCGAATGTTGTCAAAAAGAGATCGGTGAAACAGCATGGGGTCCTGCGAAATCATGCTGATGGCACGCCGCAGCGAGTCCTGGGTCACCTCACGGACGTCTTGTCCATCAATGAGGATTCTGCCTCCCTGAATGTCATAGAGCCGCAGGATCAGGTTCATGAACGTGGATTTCCCGGATCCCGAAAAACCTACAAGGCCAACACGTTCGCAGGAATGGATGGTCAGGGTTAAGCCGCGGAACACTTCCATGCCGCCAGGATAGGCAAAGTCGACATTCTCAAATCGGATTTCACCACCCGTGACCACCAGTTCGGGTGAGCCGGATTCATCGATGATTTCATGTGGACGAATGATGATTCCGACCCCATCGGTAACGTTGCCGACATACTCAAAGAACTCGAGAAATCTGCGACTGAGATTCCGGACGTCGTTGATCACCAGCAACAGCATGCTTGCGACCATCGCGAACGAACCAACCGAAATGCTGCGATCCATCCACAGACGCGCGGCATAGACGATCATTCCCACCTGAAGCGACAGCGTCGCGATGAACTGAAACCAGCGCATCCGCTCCATGAACCAGAACGTGCGTCTTGCGGTTTTCACCTCCTGGTCGAGATAGCGGCTCAGGTATCCGCGTTCGAAATTGTTTCGCGCAAATAGTTTCGAATTCATGACGTTTGTCACCGCATCGACAATTTTGCCGCTGACGGCGCTGCGCGCCGCCGCAAACTTCCGTGCATATTCCCGGCACCGTATCGCAAGGAAATAGGAAACGGCTACATAGGTCACAGACCAGGCTCCAAGCACTAGCGCCAGTCCGGAATGCACCTGTGTTAGAACAACAAGCGAAACGGATAGCGTTACGGCGACCGGCCAGAAATCGAACATCACCGTCCACACCGACTGATTCACGCTCATGGAAACTTCAGCAATTCGATTGGAGAGCGAGCCTGCAAAATTGCCCATAAAGTAGCGCTGCGAGTGCCCCTGAAGATAGCGGTACAGACTGTGGCGGACACGGCGGCGCAATGCAGGACCGACCATAACCAGTGCTGACCCGCTGGACCGGCTGAAAATCAGGATACCGAGATTGAGCAGAACAAAGAGCTTCAATGGATCGGCGAGCGCGGTCCATACCGATAGAGTGCTTCCGGCTCCCGATGCCGTGGCCGCATCGATAATCCTTTGAACCGCCTTCGGAATAAGGATCTGACAGGTAGCCTGTCCCAGTTCCAGCAGAGCTATCGAAATCAGAATCCAGCGATAGTACCGAAGATGATGCAGGACGAAACGAAACGGCTGATGAGGCAGTTCTTCATTGGCTTCAGGAGGGGCGGTAATGCGTCCCGGGCCGCCGTCGTCCCGGAGCGCGTTCTCGATTTCCTGAATGAATGCATCTTCAGCATCATCCTGAGGTCTGGTTTCCTTCGACATGGTGTGGATTCATTCTATTCTACGAGTCCGAGCGCTCTGGTCCACCATCATCGACATCGTCGGTCTCTATCTTGTCTTCGAGGTTTTCGCGCCGTTCCTGCTCCTCGCGGATCCTGCTCTCATGGCGTTCTTCGTTTCCGTCGCTCATGATTCCTCCTTTTCCTGATTCATTTTGGCTCGGCTTTGGAAGATGTGCCACGCCAGTCTTCGGCTCAAATGATGTTGCTCTCTTCATGCCAGTATCGCCACCGGAGGGGCTCAAAGGGGTTTGGATGGAATGCATCAAGCGCGCGAGAGCAGTATTGCCCTCTCTACCCCTCGCGATGAGTTTAACGTTCGAATGGAGACGCGGCGTTTATTTCGATACTCTGTGTGGATCCTTCGGCGATGGTGACGGCTTTCCCGAGATCCTCGTAAGTTCGCATCAAGGCGTTGTCGTACCACGACTGCGGCTCTATATCCTCCCATGCGAATACTTTGTAGCTTCCGGGAGGAATCGCATTGAGCTGGTATTTTCCGTTCTCGTCGGTTGACGTGCTGCGATACAGATCGAAACGTTGTCGTTGCGGGTCGTTGGGTACCAGAGCAACCGTCACATTGGCAAGAGGTGTGCGATTGTTGTCTCGTGCAATACCAGTGACGGTACCGCCGTCCAAGCCGATGACAACCTCGAGCCGGGCATCCGACGGATTTTCAATTCGGAAACCATCGCTGAGAACATCGACGCTTCCCAGCCGGGCGGACTTCACGTATGCGTTTTTCCACGCTGCCGAAACCTCCGGGGAAGGTGCAACACCGTTCAGTGGAGATATGGGCGCGACCCTTAGAGCGTAGTTGCCACGACCGACTCCACTTAGAGTAAAAGCGCCGGATGCGGAAGGCGTGACGACCGCGCCGTCGGCAAGAGCCGTGATAGTGCTGACCGCTCGAATTCGCATCGTCGAAAGATCAGGGGCGACGCCCGCTGCCGCACCTTCCGTAATAAGGCGTCCTTCAATGTTCAAAGTTGGACTCAGCGTGATCGAGACTTCCGTCGGAGTGCCCAGAACCAATGCAGCGGCTTCGCCAGTCAATGTCGTTCCGTTCGGACCCGCAAGAAAAGCGGTGAAGGTGTAAGAACCCGCCGACATCGACGGCATTGCAAACCGGCCCATGGAATTGATTCGGACGGGCATCGCGGCCGCGACACTCAGAACTCCACCGAGAACCGTGATCGAGGATGTCGCATGAAACCTCAGGTTCGCGGACGGAGTCGCGATAACAGAGATCGGTCCCGTAGCCGGCTGACCATTACGTCCGATGACCACGCCCGTCACCGTGATCGTTTGTGTCCGCTTAATCAGAATG
>Ga0184628_10000938_pt1 | contig 14896 bp, 10 predicted proteins | sample PLM4_5_b1_FD_133149 | JGI IMG/M metagenome (GOLD analysis project Ga0184628, IMG submission 133149) | Groundwater sediment microbial communities from an aquifer in East River, Colorado, USA - PLM4_5_b1 | ecosystem: Environmental > Terrestrial > Soil > Riparian zone | place: USA: East River... | reverse complement strand
TTGCCGAATGTGAAATCCACGACAATCCCTTCGCTCATATCTGCCGTGCGTGCCGCGACCTCGTGTCCACGATGGGGGACAAGACTCCGATTGAGTGGCGCGGACGTAACGAACGATACGTCGAGAAGCTTGCGACGCCCGATGTGACCATTGCAGACATGATTGGCGACATCGATCCCATCAAAGCCGCGAAGGGCGGCCATGCCATCGGCAGCGAACTGAGCATTCACTATGGCCTGCTTCCCCGTGCGAACCGCGGGATCTTTGCGATTAATGAACTTCCAGACCTTGCCGGAAAGATCCAGGTCGGCCTGTTCAACATCATGCAGGAAGGCGACGTGCAGATTAAGGGCTATCCGATCCGGTTACCTCTCGATGTGGTCCTGGTGTTCTCAGCAAACCCGGAAGACTATACGGCCCGTGGAAAGATCGTGACACCGCTCAAGGATCGCATTGGTTCAGAGATCAAGACGCACTATCCGGTAAATCTGGATCTGGCGGTTTCGATTACGGCACAGGAAGCGTGGACTCTGCGCGGTAACGCAAATCTAACGGTTCCCGCCTACATCCAGCAAATCGTAGAAGGCATCGCATTCAAAGCCAGATCGGATCAGCGAGTGGACAAAAGGTCCGGCGTCAGCCAGCGGCTGCCAATCTCGTGCCTGGAAAACGTGGTGAGCAACGCGGAACGCCGCGCGATCATTTCAGGAGATTCGGAAATCGTCCCGCGCGTCGCGGATGTGTATGCTGCGATCCCGGCAATTACGGGAAAGCTCGAACTTGAGTATGAAGGCGAACTGAAGGGTGCGGAAACGATTGCTCGTGATCTGATCCGACAGTCGGTTCAGATGGTATTCCGGCGGTATTTTCCAACCACGGATTTCAAGGAGACCATTGAATGGTTCGAGGCCGGAGGAAACGTGAAGTTTTCCGACGAAGATTCATCCAGGACGGTCATGGCTGCGATGCAGGTCGTTCCCGGGCTCATGGAACGGGCGAAGACTCTCGGTGGCGGTGTTGCGGCCGCTGAGTTTGTTCTCGAGGGTCTTCATGCCATCGATAAGGTCGGACGATCCGAGGAACGGGGATACTCCGCGCTGGAGCGGAAGGCTTCGCCAGATATGTATCGTGATTACGCAAAGGACATCAATCGTTATAAGAAGCCTCTGAATTGACGAACCAATGGACACTTCAAGTCTCGTTTGCATGCTTGTGGTCGCCGCGGCTGGGGCGACGTTAGGAAGGCGGTGGCGCGTTCCGTATGTTCAGGCAGCAGTGCGTATCGTGGTTAGATCGCTGCTGCCGGGGCACGGCCGTGGAGCATCGTCGTGGCCACGCTATGGGTTCGCTGTACATGGATTGACCTGGATCGGACTGGACGCCAGCGAATTCTGGCGGCAGCAGGCGTCACATCGACTGGAAGGCAGCTGATATGCCGACAACGAAATTCACGAGATGGATAGGTTCTCCCCTGGATGGCCTGAGTCTGGAAGATCTTCTCAATGAGCTATCTGATCTTTTTCTGGATAGCGGATTCAATTTCAGTCCGGATGGCAGGGGAGGCGCGACACAGGACATGGAATCGCTGCGGCAGGCGATCATTGAAAAGATGGTGGAGATGGGACGCATTCCCGAAACGATGCTTGAGGAATGGCTGACGGATCGGTCTTCTGAGGAATCGCAAAAGCTGGATGCGCTGGTATCCGAAATCATCAGACGAATGGTGGAGGAAGGCTGGCTGAAGACGGACAGTGGGCAGGAACTGGGTCAGGGTACTGGTGAAGGTTACGAAGACGACGCGGCAAACCCCACGCAATTTCAGCTAACAGACAAATCGATCGACTTCCTCGGTTTCCGGCTATTGCGTCATCTTCTCGGGTCGCTTGGACGCAGCAGTCTGGGTCATCACGAGACGGCGCATCTTTCAACGGGAGTCGAGGCATACCAGGTATCAAAGGAGTACGAATTCGGTGACACGTTGAATCTCGACATCAGTGCAACCCTTATGCGCACTATTGCGCGCGAAGGGCTCAGGGGCCCTGGAGGGTCGTTGAACCTGGAATACAGCGATCTGATGGTCCAACAAACGGAGTATCAGAGTTCCTGCGCAACGGTGTTGCTGCTGGACACCAGCCACAGCATGATTCTTTACGGCGAGGATCGATTCACACCGGCGAAGCGTGTGGCCCTGGCACTATCCCATCTGATTCGAACGCAATATCCGGGAGATTCTCTGCGGCTGGTGTTATTTCACGATTCGGCGGAGGAAGTTCCAATGAAGCAACTCGCCCGGGTGGTGGTGGGTCCCTATCATACAAATACGCGCGAGGGCTTGCGGCTGGCACGCCGCATTCTGATGGCGGAGAAAAAGGATATGAGGCAGATCATTATGATCACGGACGGGAAGCCTTCGGCAATGACGCTGCCGAACGGAAAGATCTACAAGAGCGCATTCGGACTGGATCCGATGATTCTGGAGGAAACCTACAAGGAAGTGGCCATCTGCCGGAAATCCGGGATCCTGATCAACACGTTCATGCTGGCGAGTGACCGTTCACTGGTGGAGTTTGTGAAGAAGGTGACAGAGATTTGCCGGGGGAAAGCGTATTTCACGACTGCCGTCGATCTTGGACAATACATCCTGATGGACTACCTGAGGAAGAAGACGCAGACGATTCACTGAGCGCGAATAATTTTGACCAAAAAAAAGCCCCGCCATCTGCGGGGCTTTTTCTATTCTTCTGCGAAGTTACTTCTTTTTCTTCGCTGCGGCCTTTTTCTTAGGAGCCTTCTTCTTTGCTGCCATTTTGGATTCACCTCCAATTCTCTTTTCTTTACGACTACTGCTCACCTCTTATGGGTAAGCTTTCTGTTAGAAATATTTTTAAGCTATGTCACATGAAAGTTCAAAACAAAAATCACGAATTCGAAATGATTTTTCAAATGGACGGATAAGGTCTTTCGCGTGCTTCTAACTCCGATCATCGTTTTTGAAGACGCAAAATGATCTCTCGATCGGCTTCCGGAAACGGATAAGTGTTAAGTTCGGGCGGAGTGACCCAGCATAAATCCGCGACTTGAATCGAGCGCGGTTCTCCAGAAACGACGGCGCAGTTGAAAAAATGCAAAGCCACGGATTTTCTTGGATACTCGTGTTCTATCGATAAACATTGGTCGAAAACGATTACGCTCAGTCCCACCTCTTCTCTTATCTCTCGCATGAGTGCGGCCTTCAACGTCTCACCAGGCTCAACTTTTCCTCCAGGAAATTCCCAGAGACCTGGAAGATGCGCAGTGTCGAGACGACGCGTAATCAGGATTTTTCCATCACGACAGATGACAGCGGCGACGACGCTGATCATGAAAGTGAGGCAACCTTTCGATACGGACGAAAATCGAGAAGACAATTATTCCGACGAAGAAAGTCCATCAACCGGCGGTATTCACCTTCATCGATGTGCAGCAGTGACGCGAGATTCTTGTATGAACCGCGAGTCGTGCGCAATCCGAGGTCAATGAGAGCAACGACTTTCTCTCTGGAGATGTCGCGGCGTTTGTATCGGTCGCGAATCTCTGTCCAGAAATCTCTTCTCCCTTCGGCGAGATCGGCCAGCCACTTTCGAACTTCATTGATGGACTCGTCGCCGGAAGACGTTTCGATGGGTATCGAAAGAATTGTCTGTCCGGGTGCTGTGAAGAATCCGCGCTCGACAGCGTTCTGAAGCTCGCGAACATTCCCCGGAAAATCATGACTCGGGAGCAGCTCCAGTGCTTCCGAGCCAAAGACCTTTCTGGTTTTCTGTGCGGAATTCAGCCGCTTTAGAAAATAGGATGCAAGAAAGGGGATGTCTTCCCGGCGCGCACGAAGCGGAGGAATACTGACGGCGATAACATTCAGGCGAAAAAGCAGGTCCTGGCGGAAAGCGCCTGCCGCAACCAGCTGTTTCAGGTTTGTGTTTGAAGCGGCGACAAGTCGGACATCGACGGAACGGTTCCGTGTATCTCCAACCCTGCGGATCTCCCTCTCCTGGAGAACACGAAGCAATTTTGCCTGCATGGCGAGATTCATGTTGGATATTTCATCGAGAAACAGGGTTCCCGTGTGTGCCGCCTCGAAAACTCCCGGACGATCCGCAATTGCGCCTGTAAATGAACCGCGCTTCGAGCCAAACAGCTCACTTTCCAGGAGACCCTCTGCGATTGCGCCGCAGTCGATTGCAATAAATGGACCCTTACTGCGTGCGCTCAGTCTATGGATCGCACGTGCGACGAGTTCCTTGCCGGTGCCGGTTTCGCCCTGGATAAGTACCGTGGCGCCATTGTTTGAAATCCTGGCGATATGGGCGCACAGATCCCGGATAGGACGTGAACTTCCCACGATTCCGTGAAACTCACCGGAAGTAACGGTGACAGGTGTGGCGACAAGACGGTTGTGTATCTGATCGAGCGCGTTGCTTACAAAAATTCCAAGAATAGTGAAGAACTCCATCTCTTGTTCACCCAACTGGTTTCTCTTTCGGCTCAGTACACATATGCCGCCGGAATAGTGCAAACTCCGAAATGGGATCCATCGATCATTGGAGTTGAATCGAGCCTGGTCCCTGGCCTTGGCCGCAACCGACAATACGCGAAGACGAAGCGCGTCGGTCAAGACGATGCCGTGGGAGTACCAGAACGTATGACCTTCGCGAGTCAGCATGGCAACGATGCTGTCGCGGGAAAGTCCCATAGCAGGCATTAGTTCCCGAAGGAAATCGTCCACTGTTCGCGACGAGGCTGCAGCAATGCTGATCCGATATAACGCTCTAAAGTAGAGATGATCGCCGAAAGCAGGATCGGTGTAAGCAGCGTGCAACTTGATTGGCTGGTCCAGAAGAAGCTCCTCATAACGCCTGCGTGCATCTTTTCGCCACGATCTGGCTAAGTAGGACGATCGGAATCGGGCCGGAACCTCGTCTGCAATTTCGGAGGTTACCCTCGTACTGTTGGCAAAACATTCCCGGGAAGCAGAATGTCGATTCATCGATTCGTAAAGCACGCCGAGGTGATAGGAACTTTCACTTACGATTTCAGGAATCTCGACGATGGTAGCAAGCTTGAAACAGAGACTGAGATAGTGCTCCTTCTCCTTATCATGGCGGCTGCATACTGCTCGCAGCATCAGAGCTCTGCACTGCAGTGGGCGGTACCCATTCTTCTTTGAAATTCGAAGTGCTTCTTCAGCATGAGGCTTTGCACTGGCAGGATCCAATTCATGCAGGCGATCGGCTATTTCAAGTTCAAGCCTGCATATTTCATACAACAGGGACGCATTCCGTGCAGTCTCCAATGCGTCATCGAGCACCGACAAGGCTTCGCTAAGCGTCCGTTTAGTCCGCGAACGCAGCAATGCCAGCTGCACCGCATACAGGGGGGAGTCGGACCATGAACCCTCAGAAGCGATCTGATCAAGATCGGATGACTTTAGCTCATCAATGGCGATACACGAAAGAAGTTCGTACTTTAGTAAGAGAAGTTGAAGACGCGTGTTCTTAAGCAAGGTAGTGGAGTTGAGAGCCGGGCTCAAATTCTGGAGGGCGAGGTTGTATTTGCCCGTATTGAAGTCGAGGAGTGCTTTCTCTGCTTCACCACCTTTGAAAGAAATACCAGTCGATGGAGCACACTTAATGAGAAGCTCCTTCATCTTCCCAAAGTATTCACCAGCTTCTTTAAAATTGCCCAATTTTGTCGTGAAAACGGCGAGATTACCTAAACACAAAAATTGCCCAACTAGATGGCCGGATTTTGATGCGAGTCGATGAGCTCTTTTCTGAATACCGACGGCGGCCCGAAGATTACCAAGGTGTTCTAAACACACACTTTGATTTGTCAGCGCCGCAGCTGTTTCGTCCCAAGATCCACATGGCAATGTTCGATAAATTTCTGAAGCAATGCGAAATTCCCCCTTGTTCAGCATTAGGAAACCTTCCGCCGACTTCACCGAGTGCGCTCCGATCTTGTCGGGGATCGCTTCTGTCAAGCCCCGAGCTCGATTGAGAGCGTCGGCAGCACCAACCAAGTCGCCAGCCCTCACAGATGCATTACAAAGTCTACTAAGCAAAGAAGACGCATGAAGGTCCCCATATCTTGAAGATTCGAGCGCTTGTCGAAGAAATGTGAGGCGTTCGTCCAAGTGTGTGGAATCGATGTCGCCGCCTCTATACATGAGCGACAATCGCGTACGTAGATCTTCATGGATATCAGATTCTGCTAACAATCGAACATAGATCCGTTCCGCCAATCGCGATTTTCCCGTTCTCGCAAGGCATGTAGCAACTGCAATCTCTTCCTCAAAAGACAGCTTTTGATTCAACCTCTTCAGACACATCGTGAGTCGCCCAAAGTGACATAGAGCGGACACATAATCTCCACGGTTCAAGGTGAGTTTCGCAAGTGCAACGAAATGGGAAGCCGCCTCTTCCAAAAGCCCGCCATGAAACGCGTGTTCGGCCAATCGCTCAGCTACGACACCTTCTTCCCTCTGCAGAGCTTTATATATAGCTTCGTGGATCGTTCGCTTACTTCTAGCGGAGATTTCGGATTGAAATAGTGATCGAAGACTATCCAACCTCATTTCGAAAACATGATTTGATCCTTGGACGGCGCCAATTTGTCTTAGCCGAGAAAGCTTTTCCGCTACAGACTCAATGTCCAAGGAAACCACGCGTGCCAGCAGTTCCACCGACGAAGGGCCTCGACTGACAGCAAGAGTATGCAGCAGTTTTCGAAGATTAACGTCTGCCTCATCCTGGATAATGGCGTGTATGCTCGTTGCGAGCCATTGACTGTTCTCGTTCCTGGCATGCTCGAGCAGCCAAAGTGGATTTCCGCCAGCACGGTCCAGCACTTCCTTTTGTTTTCCAGTATCGGATTCCAAATAGTTAATCAGATCGAGGGATTCATTTCTCGTGAGGGGGCCCAGTGATACGCGAGTAAAGGCATTTCCGAGCAGCGCTTCAATTTCGCCGGGTACTATCGCGACTTCAGAATTTCGGCAGGTGAGGATCAGGCGGACATTTAGTTCCGATGCTCGGCAACAGATTTGTTTAATGAAACTCCGCGTTGCGGCTTCCGCCTTGTCGATATCTTCAATGCACAGCCTTAGATGTTCCTTTCGCGACATGAGACTGATCAGTCCAATCAAATCCTGGACGACGCGCTCATTGGGATGATCGATTCCCTCTACTCTATGTTCCTCTCTGAAATCTCCCAATAGGGGGGCCAGGTTGCCTTCAAAACTGCCCAGAAGTGTTCGAACGTCGATGCGTCTCGTCGTGCAATGCTGAAGGAGAATAGTTCGAACCAGTCTGATGATTGGTGCCAGGCTCGGTTCGGCCCGCTCGAGACAAACGCTCGTGTAGAGATCTGAATTGCGAAAGTTCGATCTAAATTGGAGTTCCTCAACTAAGCGACTCTTCCCAGTACCGGCATCACCTTCAACTAAGTCGACAGTAAGAGTTCTTGCAGCTGTAGATGAAACCTGCAAATAAATCCGTTCAAACGTTTCGTGCCTTCCAACCATCGGTGTACGGGAAACCGATCCCCGGGCAAACGGCATCGCGCGAATCAACTCTCGAAAAGCTGCGTTGCGCCGCCGTGGATTTCTATGAAGAAGGCCGTCTATAGCTCCTGCGACAGGCTCCCGTAGTCCAGCGACTTCCCGAATTGTCGGTATTTTCACCTGTAGATACTTTGTCTTTAGGTTCTCCGATATGGAATCGTCAAATGGATCGCGCCTGGCGTATATACGGTAGAGAATCGCGCCTACCGAGTAGTAGTCGCTTTCAATTGTCGGCACTTCTCCTAACAGCACCTCGGGTGCAGTAAAACGAATGGAGTCCAGACTGGACGATTCCTCACAGTCCGCCAAACGCAAATCCGCGAGGCGAACATTTCCATCATCTGCGAATACATTTGAAGGCTTAATACACCCGTGAGGCCTCCCATGTTTATGAAGAAAACGGACGGCATCCAGAAACTGTGTTATGTGCGTCGAATTGGCTTTTAATAGGTCGAGCCGGCTGTTTGAAAATGGGCGAGTTGTATAGAAACTCCTTCTTCCGCAAATCCCGGCGGAAGTTATCCCGAGCAGATGAGGGTGAACAAGACCTCGCTGCCAACGAAGATCAACTTCGAGAGCGTTCAGTTTTGATCTAATCGTGGTTCCAGTGTAAAGCTTGAGAATCAGCGAATCGTCGCCACCGATGTGAGATTTCACAACGAAGGTTGACGACATTGTGGACTGTTTGAGTTTCTCTATTGTCTGAAAGCGTCGATGTGGAAATTCCTTCATGTCTCCTCCTGGACAATCCAGAGCGAGAGGTATTAGGTGCCAGGCATATTTCGGATGTTGCTACGGACTGCCAATCGCAATTCCGCGTCCTCACGCATGCGCCATTCCGCAATGGAAATCAGAGACTCCAGATTCGATCCGTCCGGAGGGAACATGGATATTCCGATGGAGACTGGCAATGAGATTGTTGAACCGGGGCGCACCTGGAATTTGAAATGATCGAGTTCATCCTGAAACCGCGACTTCAAGCCTTCCGCACGATCCAGATTTACTCGAGGTACAAGAATAATAAATTCGTCGTTTGCGTATCGAACCAGCAAATCAGTCTCACGGAGTTCCGCGGTCAGGAAATTCGCGACCGTCCGAACCGCCTCATCTCCAACTGCATGTCCCCAACGGCGCCGGAGCTTTACGTCATCCAGTCGGATTGTAAGCAGTGCAATTGAGTAATCGAAGCGTACCGCGTCCGCGGCGACCTGATCAAACATCAGGTAAAGCTGAAATCCGTTGGGCAGATTCGTGAGCTTATCCACCATTCCACTTTCCTGCTCCGCATTTCTGCATTTGGACAGTGCGATGGCTGCTTGTGAGGCAACCAGTTCCAGCCTTCGAAACTCGTCATCGGTAAACTTGGTCTTGCTTTTTCGATAGAGCGAAACGGCACCCAGGACCACACCGCCCTTATTCATAGGGGCGATTACCGAGTATTCGAATGACGGCGGCTGTCCTTCCCAGTGGACGAAGTCGGGAAAAGGAGGCAGGTTGCATAGAGACTGATTGTTTGCAGCGACCCAACCCGAAAGCTTCTGCTCAAGAGGCAGTCTGAAATTCAAAATCGGTGCGCTCTCCGGACCAACGACATGCTCGGCCACTACCGTGCTGTTCTGAAGATCGGCGACGTAGAATACTCCTGCATCAAACGGGATCAAGTCTTTGAGCTTGTTGCCCATGAACAAAAGAACATCTTTTGCCGCCAGAAACTGAATATCCGCGCGGGCAAATTCAAATACTGCAAATAAATTCCGCTGCGACTGGGCATCCCCGCGTAAGGCCTTTCCATAGGTGACGATGGGCTGTACTTTTTCCAGAGGGCGCAACACGGAGGTCTGTTTTCCCAATTGTTCGCGTATTCCCCACAGATCATTGTCGTCAACTACGACTTTCTTGCCGGCCTCTTCCAGACGAGGTAGGTTTGCAAGAAATGTAGCAACAATACTGGGATCATAAGATTTTCCAGCTTCCCGCTGAAAGAATGTGATGACCTCTTCTCGCTGCATGGGGGATCGATAGGGCCTGTTGGTTGTCAATGCATCGTAACAGTCGACTAGGGAAAGAATTCTCGCAAAGATAGGAATCCCTTCCCCGCTCAATCCTTCGGGATATCCGTTACCATCCCACCGTTCGTGATGCGATTTCACCATCGGGATTACCGGAAATGGAAATTCGATATTCTTGAGCATGTTCGCGCCGATACCGGGGTGAAGTTTCATCTTGTCGTATTCACTTTCGGTAAGGGCGGCCGGCTTGTTCAGGATGTATTCTGGAATCGCGATCTTCCCAATGTCATGCAATAGGGCGCCTGCGCGCAGTCCCATCAGCTCATCTTCCCCTTTTATACCCATACAATCTGCCAATTCCATCGCAAAGGCTTGGACTCTTCGGATGTGCCCGTGGGTATAGCGGTCCTTTGCATCGACGGCTGATGCCAATGTCTCTACTGTCTGGAGGTAAAGTTTGTTCAAATCTGCGATGTGCTTATCGGCGTCCTGAAACCTTTGAACATAAAATGAATAGAGCTGATAAACACCGACCACAATGGGGATGCACAGAAAGAAAGTGTAATAACCAAATGTTTTGACGAGAATTGAAAGCAAGCCTGCCGCTGCTGCGGAGCAAAAGAAATTTAGCAGGTAAAGACTCAATCCTTCGCGCCAGACAGAAAGAAATGCCTTACCAGAAGCCAAAGAAACCGCGAATGAAAGAGTCCCGGTGTTCACAAGAAACCAAGCGATCGCCACGGCAGTGTAACCCAGGACGTTTACGGAAGGGTTATTGCTCCAGAGCCCTAGCGACTTCGCCCAAACATAGTGCATTGCGAAGATAGAAGCAGCGCAGCACGATAAGTTAAACAAGAGACGATGAAAGCTGAGGCGACCGAAGGAACCAAATCCATGACTTCTGACGTTCCTTGCTACCGCAGTTGCAATTACGTTCGCCCAATAAGTAATCAACGCGGGCCCAGGTCCAAAATTGATCAGAACTACCAAAGTGAAAACGTCACCCATTGAAATGACGATGGATGGAATTTGCGGGAGACTTAAGTTGATTGCCGCAACTGAAAACGACGCTAAGCTAAGCAGGATCCAAGCGAGTTCATATTTCGCAGGCGAAGCAGAAAAGGACGCAATCGATATGGGGATTGAAGAGAGGCATACGCAAATGAGATATACCTTGCAACGAAGTGGTAATTCACTCCAACTCATAAATAGAATGAGCCTTCTCGGCCAGCCTCAGGTGCCCTGAGGCTGGCCGGTTCAATACAAATCGAGACTACTTTACAGATTTGTATCCCACATGCCGCTATCATCCGGCGCAATCTTCTGCTCGAGCTCTTCAATTTGGAGCAATTCAACATTCAGTATTCCAGTATTCTCGGTCATATACTTTCTCCTCCTGGGACGGTAGAGAGTCAATTAGTTTCTTGTCAGTGGTTTATGGAGTGAACGCTTTCTAATGCGTTCTTTAAATCCAGATCACGGCGAATATCTGATTCATCGAGATCTCCCTTCATTCAAAACGGCCCTATACAAACTGGGCCACCCCAAATTGAGACAACTGCATCTCCCGGCAGCTCGACGGACGTAGTCCCTGGTTCCTACTAGCTAGCTAAAAGGATTCGTGACCTTAGTCTCGAAGCTTTGCGTCTCCGACTTTCGACGGATTTGCCTTTGTAATCGGGAAATTCTGGTGGGGAAGCGAATCCTTGTTTCCTCGCCTGTTGGCAGGTTCACCGGCCTGGTCTCTAATCCCTTTGGGGTTAGATTCCAAGCTTTGCGATTTCGCCCTCTAGCGAAATCGCACCCTATGAAGGGGATTCAGTCTCGCCTGTCACTGCAGCAGAGTACATGAACTTAGCGAAAATACAAAAAGTTTTGGCAAAAAAATATGCCCTCGTGCTAGCTGCCAGCGAATTCAGGGACGAAGGCTCCAAAACTCCGTTCGAACCCACAAGCCGATGCGGCGAGTCATGACCTCAATGATGCGGCGTTTGCCGCAGTAGATTTTTGCAATGCCCGTCAGCTCGGGCTTCAGGACTCCATCTGCATTTGAAAGATACGCGCGCACCGTTACCACCTGCCTGCCGTCGACGGGGTGCGCTGATGGAGCGATATAGTCCACTTTGCCTTCAAAGTACCGCGTCGGGAAACTGGCCAACTGAATCCGGACGGGAAATTCTTTCTTAATATCTCCCAGTTCCTTCTCCGGCACCAGCATCTCCGCAACAACGGTCGACGTGTCTGCCAGCAGCATCAATGCTTCGCCTTCGTCCAGATGCGTTCCAACCTTCCGCTCCACATACTCTGTCATTACCGTGCCGTCAATCCGCGCAACGATGTCGGACTTCTTCAGATCTCGCGCAATGTTGTCGACCATCCCTTCCAGCCGAGTGACATCCGCCTCGGCCTTCATGATGTCGTCCTGCCGGCTCCCGGCCATCATCAACGCCAGATTCTTTTCCTCCTGGGCGATTTCCTGCTTAATTCGGTTTGCATCATTGTCGGCCTTTTCATCGAAGGCGCGAATCTCTTCCTCCGCGGCACGTGCGGATTCCTTCGCCATTTTCGCGGTGCTTTCCGCCTTCTCAAAGTCCTCGCGGGGAATGAAGCCCTGGTCCAGCAGGTTCTTACGGCGTTCGAAATCCTGCTCCGCCCGGTTGACTCCCAACTTCTTTTCGTTCAGATTGGCCTGAAGCTGCGCCCGCTGCGCCTTATTCCTGTATACATTGTCGAGTTCCACATGCATGCGCGTCAGCAACGCTTCCTCCACGGCAATGGCCTCAGGCCGCGTCCCATTGCGCATAATCTCCAGTTGCCGCATTGCGGTCTGAAGCTCTCCAAAGTAATTCTGTGCCAGATCGTTTCTCTCGAAGTCGCTGATGCGCGCCAGCAGCTGTCCTTTGTGCACGGCGTCGCCTTCCTTGACGCGAATGTCAATGACGACGCCCTGGGTCTCCGCAGTCACTATGGATTCTTCCCGCGGCAGGATTTTGAACGGCGCGGAAACTTTCAGCTCCCAGTGGACAACCACCGCGAGGATCAGTGCGGAAAGAAGAATGGCGATGTTCCGGTATCGCTTTACAGATGCCCGAGTCACAACTGCTTTCACACCTTCCAAGGGTTCGACCAACGCTTTCCGCAGTGTGAAGTTTGCAAATAATCCAAATACAATAAATCCTGCCAGCGCATACGATGAAGTGGCCCAAGTATACAGAGCGGAATACACGTACACTAACAGAGATATGGAAAAAACTGCCGATGCCGCGCCGTAGACAAGCTGCGCACGCTTCTCGCGATTGGACCACACGGACTTGCCATTTCCGGCGATCCAGTCCCATAGCGAGCGAAGTGCCTTTCCGCGAAGATTCGGTACTTCGAGAAAATCGCTGAGCATGTAATAACCGTCGAGTTTGATCAACGGATTAAAGTTCACCAGAGTCTGAAGACCGGAAAATACCACCACAATCAAAGCGAGCTTATTGATGTATGCGTCGGTATCCGTAACCCGCCATACCATCGTGCAGATTCCCCAAACTGTCAGTTGCGCAAATCCGCCAGCAAGAGCGACTGCCATTCGATTGGTCCGCTTCGGAAACATGTACGAATCACTGACGTCGCAGTAGAACGCCGGAGAGAAATAGATGAGCATGAAGCCCACTTCATGCACCTTGCCTCCGTAGTGGCAGCAGGTTAATCCATGTGAGAATTCGTGGATGGTCGTCACAACGAATGCCACTGGCCATATCAGCAACAGGCCGTAAACACTGAAGAGTGCCGGTGCAGCGCCGGACAAGCTGCTCCAGTTCAGCCAGGTGATCGTGAATCCAGTGAAGATTGTAAGAAGAGCAAAGATCTGGAACGAAGGCGTGAACGCCCACTGCGTCCGAGGAAGCAGCCAGGCAAAAATATGCTCGGGATTGACGGATGCAATCTTCCAGTAGAGAAAGTTTCGACCCTCCAGCTGCTGACCGCCAATTGCACCGAGCTTGTCTCGAACTTCCGGAGTTTCCAGCAGAAACTTCTCTTCGAGCGACTTGCAGAATGCTTCAATTGTTCCAGAGCTGACTTTGGTATTGAGCCTGTCTGATACAGCAGAGGCAATGGTCTCAAAGTCTTTGAGCTCGCCCTTCAGGACCTCAATAATGTTTGCCTGTGCTTCCGTGAATCGAAAATATCGGCGAGTGACAGGGTCTTTGACAACAAGGTAGGATTTGCCTTGCTGCAGCTGCTGGGAGTGTTCGAGGTCCCGGCGAAGCTGAACCTGCCGGACCGACTCATGACTCATTGAAATTTCATGCTTCAGATGCAAAAAGACCCTGCGAATACGTCAATGATTCGCAGGGTCTCCTACTTTAGGCTCTTTCGACGTTTTCCGCCTGAAACCCTTTTGGCCCTTCCGTGATCGTAAATTTCACACTGTCGCCCTCTTTCAGCGTTTTATAGCCTTCGCTGAGGATTGCGGAATAATGAACGAAGACGTCTCCACCTGAAGCCCTCTCAATGAAGCCAAACCCCTTTTTGTTGTTGAACCATTTCACTTTGCCAAGTTCTTCGCTCATTACATCCGCTCCTTTGCGTGAAACTGTATCTGGGACAGATCGGCATTATACAAAAACGCGTCCCGCTGTCAACTTTGGTGTGGGCGAAAATGCCCGTCAGGTAAGGGATTGAACCGCTGTGGCAAGCACAACGTCGAATTATCAGGGCATTCATGAAGGTGTGTTTCGCAAACCCTTGCCAGTTGCGGGTTCGGAAAGTGAACACCGGGTCAATTGAATCAATTTGTGCAGGTTCATTTCCTGAAGCGATATTCCTTGTTAGACTTTCGCATCATGCGTCACTCGTTTTTCGGAATCTTATTTGCGGTGTTCTTCACCGTCATCTGCCTCACAAGCGGTTGTTCCAATGGTCAGTCTGCTACTTCACCGGGATCAACTGGCGCCATCGTTGATTTCAAAACGCTGAAGAACCCGGTGGCGCCCACTTCAAAATCCATAGATTCCGGCAAGAGACTCTATGTGCGGCTTTGTGCGGAATGTCATGGAGCCGCTGGGGACGGCGTAAGCGAAATGGCATCCATACTGGAAAAGTCCGGCAAGCTCCCTCCGGGCGACCTTACCGATGATACCTGGCACCTCGGGTCGACCGATGGCGAGATTTTCGCGGTCATTCGTGATGGAAGCGGTGCGAATCTGGCAATGAAAGGCCTCAATGGCAGGCCGGGAATAGTCGACGAAGATATCTGGAATCTGGTGAACTACATTCACAGCCTCCACAAATAAATTCA
>Ga0184628_10000937_pt1 | contig 14904 bp, 18 predicted proteins | sample PLM4_5_b1_FD_133149 | JGI IMG/M metagenome (GOLD analysis project Ga0184628, IMG submission 133149) | Groundwater sediment microbial communities from an aquifer in East River, Colorado, USA - PLM4_5_b1 | ecosystem: Environmental > Terrestrial > Soil > Riparian zone | place: USA: East River... | reverse complement strand
TGCTGTACTGGGTGGCATTGTTGAGCAGGTTCGAGAAGACCTGCGCCAATCGCACCGCGTCAGCAGTCAGATAGATCGCTTCCGCCGGTATGTCCTGCACCAGATTATGATGGCTGTGTTCAATCAGGGGCCGGCTGGTTTCAACGGCTACTGCAATGACCGACGCGAGTTCGACAATTTCCTTGCGCAATTCCAGCATGTTCCGGCTGATCCGGTTCACGTCGAGCAGATCATCAATCAGCCGGGCCATGTGCTGGATTTGTCGTTCAACGAGCTCGACTGCCCAGCGCAGATGAGGTGTTTCAGGTCCCTTCATATCCAGGACCTTCACCGCGTAACGCACCGGAGCGAGCGGATTGCGCAACTCGTGTGCAAGCGTTGCCAGGAACTCGTTCTTGCGATGGTCCGATTCGACCAGCGCTTCCTCCAGATTCTTGCGGCGAGTCAAATCGACCGTAACACCGACAATCCGGGTCGCTTGTTCGTCGGGATCCAGAACAACGCGACCACGGTCGGCAATCCAAACGACGCTCCCGTCCCTCCGCACCGCCCGATATTCTGCTTCGTAGCTCCCGGATTTTATTGCCCTGTCGAACGCAGCTTCAAGTATCCCGACATCATCGGGATGAGCTGCGTGTGAAATTCGACAATCGGAACCAAAGGCTCCGGCAGGAAACCCGAAGAGAACCTCCGGATCTGCAGACCAGCGCATTGTGCCGGACTTCAGGTCCCATTCCCAGGTTGCGACCTGGGCCACGGCGAGAGCCAGACGCAGCCATTCTTCACTGTCCACCAACTCACGGTACGCATCGGCAAGCTCTGCCGTGCGTTCCAAAACGCGGCTTTCCAATTGATCTTTGGCCTGCTGCAGTTCTTCCTGTACCTTCTCGCGTTCAGTCACCTCCGCATTTAATGCTTCAACTGCGGAGGCGAGCGCTCGTGTAGTCCGGAACAGATTCGCGAAAACCGCCACCTTCGAACGGAGAATGTCCGGATTGATGGGTTTGCTGAGGAAGTCGACGGCGCCGACACCGTATGCCTTGAGTATTTCCTTTTCGTCCAGGCTGTGAGCGGTCAGGAAAAGAATTGGCACATGCTGGCTGCGTTTGCGCTGTTTGATCAGCCGCGCCAGTTCCAGCCCGTCGGTACCAGGCATTTTGATATCAAGGATAATTGCAGCGAATTCGTTCTGCAGAATAGCGAAGAGCGCGTCGTCTGCGTTTTTAGCCCGGATGAGAGTGTAGCCACTCAAATCCAGAATACTTTCAAGGGCGTCGAGATTGCGTGGCTCGTCGTCTACAAGCAGAACCTTGACCGTTTCATCCATGGAATCTAGCTGAGCAGTTGTGGCATTTCGTTTTGTCGCCGTTCGCTACAACCCTTGGCAAGGCAGAGGCCAATCCGACACTGCGTATACGGAGGGTATAAGTAGCAGAATCGCGGGCCTTTCCCCGGGCTGCTCAACCCTCAGGGTCACTAAATGGCAATTAATTACCACCTCTGGTGGTAATGAATTGCCCACATGAACTTACTCGGCTGGCCATTCAAATGGATCCGACTCCCGCACTGAGTGAGGATTCCCGGGATCGGCTCTGCAAATTCCACTTCTTCAATTTGTTGCGCAAAGCTTTATAGGAAATGTTGAGTACACGGGCCGTCTGTTTCCGGTTCCAATTCGTGTCGTCCAGCGTCCGCAGAACAATTTCTCTTTCCGCAAGTTCCGCTGCATGGGCGCCCACTTCCTTCAGGAACAGGGGCTGGTGGTCCGGTTCGGGACTATTTGGTTTTGGACTTGGTGCTTCCACCTCTGTTCGAAGTTCGCCAAGAGCCATGGCAAGATCCGGAAGGATCAGATAACGGCGGACGGAATTTTCCAACTGGCGAATGTTTCCGGGCCAGTGGAAATTTTTGAACCCTTCAAGGAGTTCTCTGGGTAACTCCTGCACGGAACTCTTGTATTTATCCCTGTATTTCGCCAGAAAATGCAGAGCAAGCATGGGAATGTCTTCACGGCGGTCGCGCAGTGGAGGCATTTCAAGTGAAATAACATTCAGCCGGAAATAGAGATCCTCACGAAATTCTCCTTTGGCCACGGACTGCTCCAGGCGCCGATTCGTCAATGCGAGCACTCGGGCCTGGACATGAATACTGCGCTTGCCTCCAAGACGGCTGTATTCGGAGTCCTGCAACACATGCAGGAGTTTTGCCTGCAGTTGTGGACTCATTTCTCCAATTTCATCGAGAACCATCGTTCCCTTGCCTGCAAGTTCAAATTTCCCGGGTTTCTCGGACATGGCTCCCGTAAAGGCTCCGCGTTCATATCCAAATAGTTCGGATTCGAGGAGATCGTGTGGCAGTGCGGCACAGTTCACCTTTACAAAGGGCTGATCCGACCGGCCGGAGTGCGCATGTATGTATCGTGCGATGACTTCCTTTCCGACTCCGGATTCACCCAGAATCAAAACGGGAACGTCGGTCTCCGCAACTTGTCGGGCAATTTCCTGCAGCTTCACCATTCGGGCGCTACCGGACATTCCGAGGTCTGATTCGTCCGTGCCGGCCAACTGCCGGCGCAGGCTTTTGACTTCATCGCGAAGCTGCACTTTCTCGAGCGCATTCTTGATGGTGAGCTCCAGTTCCTCGTCTTCAAATGGCTTGGAGAGGTAGTCCGCAGCCCCGAGCTTGATGGCTTCGACAACGGTCTTCACGTGATCCACTCCCGAAAGAATAATCACGGGTATCGATGAGTTCAGCTTCTTCAATTGCGAGAGAACATCGATGCCGTCTGCTCCGGGCATAAGTACATCCAGCAATACCAGATCCGGAGCCGGCGTGCGGGCCAGTCTTGCAATTGCAAGCTCACCGGAGTCCACAGACTCCACATCGTATCCGCATGCGATCAGGAACCGCGTCAGGTAGATTCGAATGGAAGCGTCGTCGTCGGCGACCAGTATTGATCCTTTTTTCATGCATCCTTTCCCGGCAATGTCAGAGTAAATGATGATCGGTTATCGATCTCCGTGCCAAACGTCAATTTTCCTCCGTTCAAAAACACTATCGCTTGCAATCCTGATACCACGTCTTCGCCAGTCGGTTCCATGGATCCGCAATTAAAGGTAATTTTCAAAACGACATCGCCGGACTTCCGGCTGAAAAGATTTACTACCATTTCTGTGTTGCGCTCTGCAAACCCAATGGAGCTAACGATCACTTTTTCGACGACGTCGCAAAGCATCCTGCGGTCGCCCCAAACCGATAGCCGCTCAACGGGGAGTTCTTCCCTTAATGAAACCGACTTCGCCCCTGCCTGAAGCAGGACTTCATTCCAGGTCTTCCGCCAGAGATCATCCTGGAAGTTCAAAATCTCCGGGAAAATCTCCTCCGCGAGTACGGAAGCTCCGCCAATCAATCCGGCCAGTCTGCTGAGCTGGTTCATGCTGTTGATGGCACCTTCCAGGCAGTCTTTCTGATCCTGGGTCACGGGCCCGATTCGTTCACTGAGCATCAGCTTTAGGTAGCCACGAACAACTGTGATGGGAGTACGAAGATCATGTGCAATAGTTCCCAGTAAACGCGGCGTCATAGGCGATGCGGGAATATCGATGATTTCGCTTTTTCGTCCGCCGGCGGAAAGGGGCGCGACGCCCCCTTCACCAATGATCGTGGCTGCACGGCGTTGGGCGATGGCCTGGGCAGCGACCTCACATATGGGATTCAACGCTTTTAGCTGATGAAGTGGCAGATCCTGGCTATTTCCTCCGCTGGCGTAAAGGTAGAGATTCGCCGCCAATGATCCAGCATGAATCAGGGGGAACAGATAAATCACGGATCCATCCGGAAGCGATATCGGTTGCATCGGATCGGGACGCGTCTGCGATTCCGTCAACAACTCCATTGGGAGACCATGGGGATTTTCCACGTGCGCTGGATTTCCAGGCACAAGAAGGGCGGGCTTCAGGGCAATCCGGTCTTCAACACACTGAAGGATCCGGTTCGCGAGGTCAGAAATGTCCGGCGCTCGATTTAGTTCTTCAAGGAGACGCAATGGGGCCTTCGAGCGGGTGGTCGATCGCATGAACTCTCCTTCAATTTGCATTCCCTCGACCAGACGGGGCATTGTCAGCCTAACCGAATACTTCCCTGCTGGCAATTCAGCTTTCCGGACCGTTACTTTTGCGCCGCATCACTCCAAATGGGTAGAGCCGGCAAGCCGTCTTCCCGCAATCTCTTTCTGACGATCGATCGCAAAACGGAGTCCCTTGTAATAGGCCTGCAACACCCGTAACTCGGAGTCTTTCTCCAGAATCTGAAGGGCGTGCATGGAATCGTTGGACATCAGCTGACTCAATTCCGCGTTAACCTTATCCACAAGAGCGTGCACTCTTGCGATTTCACTCCATAAATCATCCGCCCACTCTTTCCAACGGCTCTTCGTCGATTGCGAAGAGACACCTTGACTCCGATCCTCAGCGACTCGATGACCGCGCTTCAGTATCTTCAATTGGCTTCGGCGTTCGACATCCATGGTCCCTTCTCCTTTCAAGTCAACAAGGGCATGGCAAGTGGAGTGCCGTGAATTGATCCATCGACACACTGTTCCATCAATAAGTTCGCAATGAGTTCGGAAAGCGGTAAGTGGAACCATGGCACGGCATGACCACTAGTGGTAACTGATGGGTCGCGCAGCGCACACAGTGTTCGACGTTTCGACCGGCTTTGACCTGAAGGTAACGTGGCCTCCGGTGTGTCCTCAGAAAGGTACTGAAAGGACTGCCAGACTACTGGGATAACCACGATGTCAGGATTCGTTCATCGGAAGCACCTTCGGAAGATGGCACTTGATTTGCTTCCACCGAACCTGTCGAAACAATCAGGAGGTAAATATGAGAACAGGTAAAGACGTCCAGGAATTTTGGCTTTATGCATCGGATTGCTGTCTGCTTGAAGTTGTGTTTGATGCGGGAGAATCCTTCAGCCGCTGTCCCCGTTGCTCCGGTCTTTGCGATTGGGAAATGGTGGACGTCAGCTCGGAGGAAATGAAAGCACTCAACGAAGCTCCCCGGAACGCGAATCGGTGGACCGCGAAGTCATGGACGGGTGCGTCCAACTCGGCGGAAATGGCAGTGCGGCATTCGATGTGAGCGTCCCTACAGCGACAACACCAGTCATCCTGGCGTAGCCGCAATCACCAATTCCCAAAGAGGAACCCCATGAACGAATTTCTAACGGATATTTCAAAGATTCGCCAGCGGGCCCGCCAGCACATGGAGCAGGGCCCCATCACGGCAAGCTACAAAGCGGATCGCGTTAAGGTCATCTCCGTACTCAACGAGGCACTCGCGACGGAAATTGTGTGCGTGCTGCGCTACAAACGACATTACTACATGGCCAAAGGCATCAATGCCGAACCGGTTGCCCAGGAGTTTCTCCAGCACGCGGTTGAGGAACAGGCGCATGCCGATCTGATTGCGCAAAGGATCACCCAGCTGCAAGGTGAACCCAACTTCAATCCGGAAGGACTCACCTCGCGCAGCCATTCGGAGTACGTCGAAGGCGGATCTCTGGTCGATATGATTCGCGAGGATCTGGTGGCGGAGCGTATTGCCATCGAGTCCTACTCCGAGATTATTCGATGGCTGGCAAACGACGATCCAACAACGCGCAGCCTGATGGAAGACATTCTGAAAGTCGAGGAGGAGCACGCCGACGATTTGTCGAATATGCTCGCAACGTTGGATCCTACAAAAGCCCAAAGCAAGGGGAAATCCGTATGAGTATCCGTCCTGAAGAGAAAGCTGCCGAAGTATGGGAAGACGATGGCGGACGCACGCCGAAATCCGGCGAAGGTCAGGAGCCCCGCCATTTGGAATACTTTGCACCGAAAACTTTTCAGATACCGGAATTAAAAGGCATTTCGGCCAGGAATATCAAAGAGCATCTGGAGCTTTATGAAGGCTATGTGAAGTTCTCAAACCATATCCTGAACCGCATCCAACAAACTCCCAAGGACGAAGCAAATTCCTACGAATTGACGTTGCTTCAACGCCGTTTTGCGTATGAGCACGATGGAATGACGAATCATGAACTCTTCTTTGAGCAGTTCGTCGGCGGGCCCGGTGCATGCGCACCCGACGGTCCATTTCTCAAACAGGTTACAAAAGACTTTGGATCTTTCGACGACTTCGTCGCCTGCCTGAAGGGAGTCGCCATGACCCGCGGCGTTGGCTGGACGATGCTATACTCCTGTCCCGACACCGGACATTTGATCCCCCACTGGGTCGACGAGCACCATGTCGGCCTTCTTTCCGGACCGAAGCTCATCCTCGCCCTTGATATGTGGGAACACGCATTCGTCTATGACTATCCGACCAGCGAAAAGAAAAAATACATCGAGGCTTTCTTTGCAAATCTAAGCTGGATCAAGGTGGAAGCCCGTTTCGGAAGGTGACCAGACTTACGGAATTCCTTTTTCGAGATCTCCGATTTCACCCAGCACCTATTGACGAAGATCCTCTTTAACCAGTTTCAGTCTCACCCTGTTGCGAAGGCCGCCCGGCAAAGCTCCGGAGGCCCGGCCTTTTCGAAGCAATTCCGAAATCTCGAAATTCATTTGGCCAATTGCTTCTCCTGTCCGGATCATATTGGCGAGAATGGACTGATTTTTCGTTTCCAGTTCCACTTCTTCAAATGCACTGGCGGAGCGCGTGTGAGTCTCCAGTTTTATGATGACGGTCTTCGACGCCTGAACAATCTGCCGGAGTTGCACGTTGATTTCAGCCAATGCGTCCAGAACCGGTTCCATCTCTCTTGATCCCACTTCGGTGAGAGAATCTGAGGTAGCACTCATATTGGTTTCTCCCTGAAACGTCGTTTTCGATGAAGGAGATGAGCAAACAAAAAAAGAGGCCGCCCGCCGTTGGAGAAAAGATGGCCGATTTATGGCACACAGCAGGCAGCTCTCTCTACCGTGAAATCCCATCTAGCAAGATCGTTACCAAGTACGCTGGCGCCCTAAAGGGCAGGAAATTCTGAACAACTCCACCGGCAATCGACGCTTCGACGCTTAGAAAGTGGCACTTTGTGTCCCATATGTGGCATCTGAAAGCGCGATTAAGGCCACACTGAACACAGACGCGGCCCCAACGAGTGAGACCGCGCCTGCCTTAAGGATGCGCCAATTGGTCTTCAATTTAAGGATGCGCCAAGCGTCGTACCGATGATGTCTCCGGAAACAATCATTTCCACACGGCGATTCAGTTGCCGTCCGGATGCGGTATCGTTCGAAGCTACCGGCTGACTCTTTCCGAGGCCTCGAGCTGTGACCATCGAACCATTCACGCCCTGCTGTACAAGGAAATCCCGTACTGCGGATGCTCGACTTTCCGACAGCGTCTGATTGAGCGCTTCAGCGCCCACATTGTCGGTATAACCTTCGACTTCAAGTTTCAATCCCGGATGTGCCAGAACAATTCCGGAAATCTTAGCCAGCTTTTCGCGAGCGCCAGGGTTCAAGGTTGCCTGACCGCTATCGAAAATGACATCCGGCATATTCACGATCAGTCCCCGTGAGGAGTCTCGCGTTTGCAAAACCGCGTTGAACTGATCTATCAGTGTCCGCCGCAGTGCCTGCTGCTCCTTCTCGGACTTAGCGGCGGCCTGGCGTGCGTGATCGGCATCTGCTTCTGCCGCACGCGTGGCATTGGCGGCACGCTGTGTTTCAAGTTGAGCCTGCGCGGCAATTCGGGCTGTATTTGCTTCGGCCGCTGCTCTCTCCGCGTTTGCCGTTGCGACCTTTTGCGCCTCTAGAGCACGGAGCTGCTCGGATTGCTCCGCATCTGCTTTCGCGCGATCCGTCTTTGCCCGTTCATCAGCTTCCCGCGCAGCGGCCGCGGACCGCTCCTGAGCGAGGCGGTTTTCCTCTGCCCGCTTCAGTGTAATCAATCGCGCATCCTCGGCCGTTTGTACCGCCTGACGGGCCATCATGGCTGCCGGCTTCCATTCCTTTTTGGCGCGATTGTTTTCTGCCGCCCGCAGCAGATCCTCCGCTTTCACGAACGAATCGGAAGCATACTTGTCGGCACCAGCCCAACGTGAGATGCGGACCGCATTCTGGGCTTCATACAGATCCAGCGGCACATTCTTCTCCAGCTGTATCGGTTTCAGATCCTGAGGCAGCACGTTTGTGGTGTACTGACCTCGCTGAAGCAGTTCATATTTCGCATCAATCTTCTCAACCTGTCCGCGCGTGTCATCACGAACAAAGTTTTCCAGAACCACCACGTCGCTGGGTTGTGTTACCGCAAAATAGGGCTCTGCCGTAACAATCAAACCAAACGACTGAAGCTCACTGGTTACATCCAGCTTGCCTTTGGTTCCATCGAGAATGACTTCTCCGAGATTGTTTGCTCGTCCTTCCGGACTAATCGCCCACATCACATAGGTCAAATATTCAGGTCCGTAACGCGTGGCGGGCTCAAGGCCGTCAAATTCGACTTCAATTTCGTTATAGCCCTGCTTGCTTTCGACTTTGGCTTCGCCTCGTGCTTTGGGTAGAAGGGGCGTCCCCTTGAAATCCACTGTGGTGGAACCGGAGCGATGACGGTAATTGATTGCCGTCGCCTGGCGTTCCACGACATTGATTGTGATCTTATAGATCGGATTGTCTCCGCTCCTCTGGATTTGGTTCGGAGGCGTGGTTTGCTGTGCGGTTGTCTCTAAAGGCAACACAAACAACAACGGAATTAACATCGCTATCCATTGAATTCGTCTCATGTTGCACCTCTTTGTAATGGAACTTGCACGGTGCGAACCATTCGTAGCTTAGCAACCATAGAGCCTTTTATTGGCTCAACTTGTGGAAGGAGGAGATCGGACCAGATGACCACTTAATTAGCCACAGAGGGTAAGAGTGGTGCCGTAGTTCCACTTCGGAATGCATCGGCAGTGAGCTGGAAGAATTCGAATAGACATTATCGACGAGGGCTGCAGATCTGAATCTGCAACCCTCCACCAACCATTAAGCGTTCATAGGGACTTCAAGTTTTTCCTGAGCCTTCTTTGCCGGGCTATCTCCGCGCAAACCACTGTTCTTTACCATCCTGGCTTCAGCGTCTGGAGGAACTCCCTCTTTTTTCAAGGTACGTTTCAGCACTGCCATTCGGTTGCCCAGAGCCGCGAAATCAATATCGGTTTTCATTGCTTTCTTGAACATGTCACCCTCCTCCTTGATATGGTGACGAACGCTCTCGGCAAGAACCGTGAACTTGGCGTCCCAGTGGTCTTCGTTCCCGTTCATCGCATCCAATTCCGCGATCAGAACTTTAGCGACATGGTGCTCTTCGTCAGCTTCATCCATTAAGCCTTCTTTGTCGTCAATCTGCTGTCTCACCGCTGGATAAAAAAACTCTTCTTCAATCGTTGCGTGGATCTTCAGCTCTCCAAGAGCCTCGGCCACGATCTTCTTCTTCGCAGCAGAATCCTTCGTCTTCTCAAACTTGTCGAAGAGTCCCTTAACTTTCTCGTGATCGTTCTGGAGCATGGAGATTGCATTCTCCCCTGTTCGTTTCTGATTAGTTGCCATATATCTCCTTCAGAGTTGCTACCGGACATTCGAAGTTCGCAATCGCAAATACGGAACCGTAATGAGCAATTGCACTACCGTCGCGGGTTTCGTAGCAATCGACATGCAACGCCGCATTCCCAGCAGGCATGCCCTCTCGCGTTTGCGATCCACGGCTTTCGTCGCAAGATCGAATTTGCAGGATGCTTCACTGTGGTCACGTCTTGCCACTAAGTATCGAAATGCCGCGAATACTTTGCTCAAAGGCCAGAACTCTCCTCCGAGTATTTATCCCGCGACTACCTGAAATTCTTTTGTAGACATGGCCCCGAACATGCCCTGCATATTGCGTTGTCGGTCCAGGCGGACTCGATAGGATTACGGAATTCATATGGCTAAACCAGACATGCCCAATTTTTCAATCGGCGGTCGTATCGTGTTCGGAGTGATAGCGATCGCCGTGATTGCGGCGCTCTTGCGATTCCTCGGCTACCTTTAGTGTTGGGCGCAGTTTGAGTCAGCAGCGAGATGGTTTAGGATGGAACGATTCAATGCAGGGCACCATATCCATAGTAAAACTGTCGGATGCTGATGCCTTCAGGGTCATATTTTACGGAACCGAAATGCCTGAAGGTCTGGACCCTGCTGCTGCGTATATCGCCAGAGGGGTCGATGGCCTTGGCAACTTTCTCGATGCAATTGGAGTGCACTGGGACAAACAGCAAGCAATCCGGGACGCTCTAAAAGTAGAAAGCTCCACAAGCATTTCAGGTTTTTTCGTTCCGGATGATGTCCTGAAACGCTTTGGCCTTATCTAGCAGTTCGAACTTCATCGAAGGACCGGGTGAAAGGTTCATGAAACCCCTTCCCCCGGCCCGCCGCTCTCAATCGCTATGCAAACAGATCTGTCGCCAGTGTTGAAAGGGCGTTTATCACGGGTTCAACAATTCGCCCGCGCCCTCTTCGAGAGCCTCGGACGTTTCCTCCAATGAGTAATCCGATTCCGACGCCCACGCCGAGGGCAATCAGTGTCGTCTTACCCGGATTCTCGCGGCTGAAACCTACGGCTTTGGTGTACTGCTCGTTGACGGTCTTGTTAACCTGGTCGTACATCTCGCCAACCTTCTGCTTTGCCTGTCCCAGCTTTTCTGAAGCCGCGTCGGAAAGCTGATCCGTCGCATGGCGAGCCGCTTCGGCCGCCTTGTCCGCAGCCGAATTCAGCTCACGCGACAGCGGGGTATGCCCGCCCGATGATGTAAATGGGTTTGGTTTGTCATGTGTCGTTGATTCCATCTTAATTCTCCTGCTGTTTAATTGTTATGGTCCTGGTCGGCGAACCGCGGTTCCCCGTTCCACTTCTCCGATACATACGCAGCTGCCAGTTTCGCAACCAGCGCCGCCCCGACTGCCTTCACCACACTGGTAGTAACACTCGACGTCAACTGCGCAACGACTCGATTGCGCACTCTGCAGGTGACGTCTTCGAAGCTCTCCGCTAATGCATCCAGCATCCGTTCCCGTGGTGTTGGTTTACGCGTGAAAAATGCCGACATCAAACCGCCGGCGACGAAAGCAACTCCAACCGAAAGCAACGCATGGTCGCTGACCTGCGCCCGCCAGTCCGTCGATCTCTGTATCCTCTGATCGATTTGGTGGATTGTTCCCGCAATCGCCTCTTTCTGTTCTTCGATATTCCGTCGCAAATCCGCCGTATTGCGATCCTCGCTCGACAACGAAAGAGCCGGCGAAGTTCCAGTTGTTTGATCTTTCATTCTTTCCCCCTTACCGTTCCAATTGCTTCAATCCATAGGTGGCGAGAAGTACTGCAACCACGCCGAACACGCCTCCCACAAGGACACATGCCAGCGCCGAGCCCACTTTCGGTGCAAGTGCGACAATAGCTGCCGCAGCCAATGACATCACCGAGATCAAACCGAAAACGATACCCAGACCCGTTACGGAAGCGGCCGATAAATAGGTGCGCAGTTTGTCGCGCAATTCCGCCTTTGCCAGGGCGATCTCGCCTTTCACAAGACTGGAGGTTTGGTTTACGAGCGAACTCAGCAGATCCCGGTAGGATGCCCGGTCGTCCTGGAAGTCCAGGGTTTCGTGTTTGGTGCGTTGTACGACTTCCTTCATCGTTCCCATTCTTCCTTTTTGTTATCCATCTATCGTCGACGAACAATAACGCCAAGCAGCAAGCCCGCCGCTGCCGCGATCAGCAAACTCGTTCCCGGCTGTCGCTGAACTCGAGCGACGATCTCGTCCTTGATCCTGGCGGGATCGATCTGCTCGATCTGATCCGCGACGTCTTCGATCCAGGCCCGCGTTTGAAGACCCAGTCGGGACAACTCGGTCGACGAGCCATCCACTTCACGCGGAAGCGATAGCCTGTCTGCAGCGTGACGCAATTTGCCTGCAAGACGGTTTGCAATTCGCGAGGCTGGAGTGCCATTGGTAACTGCAACATTCGGAGCGGTTCTTTCAGTTGTTTCATTATCGTTATTCATTAGTGGGTTCCTGCTTCCATATTTCGGTATCGCGGGGCTACGTCGGCGTGCAACTCGGAAACTGCATCCAGACTCTTGAAGCATTCCTGCAGTTGCTGGAGCTTGTCATTCGATATACTCGACCGCCTTGCTCTTTCGGTCGACTCGCGGTTCCGCCGCGACATCCAGGCGAAACCAAAAGCAGCGGCCAGAGTTACAGTTCCCAGGAGAACAATATTTTTCATCTCGGTAATCCTCGAAGCTTTCCAGTTATCCAATCCAGGCTTACTGCACTTACTGTGCACGTTTCCTGCCAACGGCAAGGTTTTAGGAATTCAGGCAGAGGCACGACAGACGATTGGCACGACATTTGCAGAACTTCAGGTGACCGATCGGGATGAGTTCACAACTTTCGCTGGATATCATGGGTTGGCGTCTTGTAAGGAATTAGAGAAAACACATAATGAAAGTCTTTCACTGTAATCATTGCGAACATCTTGTTTTCTTCGAAAGTACGCAGTGCGTGAAATGCAATCACGCATTAGCGTTTCTGCCGGATTTAAGAATCATGGGATCGTTGGAGCTGCTCCAGAATGGCGTATGGTCCTACCGAGCTTCGGGAAGAACCAGACACTACAGGTTGTGTGAAAACTATGTAGGTCCAAACGTGTGCAATTGGGCTATTCCCGAGGAGGAATCCCATTCGTTGTGCAGGTCCTGCCGATTGACTCAGGTTGTGCCGGATCTCGAGCGTCCCGGTTTCCGCGAAGCATGGTACAAGCTCGAAGTCGCCAAGCGTCGTCTGGTCTATACGCTGGAAGAATTGAATTGCTTTGTTAAGAGTGCGGCGGAAGACCCGCGCGGAGTTGCCTACGAATTCCTGGCCGATCCAACGGAACCGGATTCGCCACCGGTGCTTTCCGGGCATGCCAACGGAGTAATCACAATTAACGTCGCGGAAGCGGATGATGCGGAACGCGAGCGTCGGCGAGTGAACCTCCGTGAACCCTATCGTACACTTCTCGGTCATTTCCGCCATGAATCCGGCCATTACTATTGGGATCTGCTGATCAAGGACACGGCTTCCATTGATGAATTCCGAAAATTATTTGGCGATGAACGCTCGGACTACGGTCAGGATCTCCAAAATTATTATAATCAGGGCGCGCCAGCGAACTGGCAGCAACGATATGTCACAACATATGCCAGCGCTCATCCTTGGGAAGACTGGGCCGAAACCTGGGCCCACTACCTGCATATGGTGGACACACTCGAGTCGGCGGAGGCCTGTGGGCTCTCGCTTCGACCATCGCGCTTGGACGAGCCCGCACTCCATGCGAATTTGAAAACTCTTCATCCAGGAAAGTCATTCAATCATCTGATCGACCGTTGGTTTCCGCTGACCTATGCGTTGAACAATCTCAATCGCGGAATGGGGCTGATCGATGCATACCCATTCGTGCTATCCACTCCGGCAGTCGAAAAACTGAATTTCGTGCACAACAGTATTCACTCGTTATCTGCAGAAAAGCAGACAGCCTGAATCGATTTCAGCGAATGTCACGGGACGAGGCGTCAATTACACAGCCAGTGAACGATATAGCCAGTGACTCACGAGTGGCATGTCGGTACCACATTGGGGGAACAGACGCCGATCAAGATTTCCACGGCGAACTTCAAGCCGATCGAATTGTACACATAAGTACTGAATCGGCTGGAAACATTGACCTTCCGCGATTGGCAGGGAGATTGCTTAATTGTAGTGCGATGGATGCGAATTCAACCGACGGAGGTCTCCGATGATTCCACGCGAAACGATGAATACCAGCATTCCTGGAAATACGAACATGATGCTATCGAGACTATCAAATGGAAGACGAAATTCCAGATTCGAGAAAGGCCAGATTATCTTTTCCCAGGGAGAGAAGGCCAACTCCATCTTTTTTATCGTCAGCGGTACGGTGAAGACAACATTCCTCTCCGAGACGGGAAAGGAAGCGGTACTTGCCGTACTCGGCTCCCAGGACTTCTTTGGTGAAGAATGCATTTCGTCCGAATCCATGAGGATCAATACGGCCACGGCCCTAACCCCAGCCACCCTGGTTTGCATTGAACGCCAGACGGTGTTGCGGGCCATATATGACGAGCCGGAACTGTCCGTAAGTCTGATGAATGCCCTTTTGATGCGGCAGGCCGCGGCCGTGGAAGACTTCTGCGATCAGCTTTTCAATCAAAGCGAAAAACGGCTGGCCCGTGCTCTCCTGAAGCTGGCCCGAAACCAGAAGCCGGATACATTGCAGGACGCGTCCATTTCGTCGGTGACGCACGAAACATTGTCGGAAATGATCGGTACGACGCGGTCTCGCGTGACGCTGTTCATGAACAAGTTCAGAAGAATGGGTCTGATCGACTATTACGGGGATCCAAATGCAAAGGGACGCTTCATCATTCGCAAAAAGTTGCTATCCGAACAGTTCATGCTGAGTTGATCGACAACCCGACCGCCAGTTCAGGAATACCGACTCATTTATAGAAACAACAGCTGCGAATGCCAGCATGCTTACGGTAAGTTCTGCTACGGGAGAGTTGCATGTCGGATGCACACCTGCAGATTTCAATCATGGCTCCAGGCCTCGTCTTCGACACGGCCCGAAACGTCATTCGAGCCGTGTCGCGGCGTCATTGACGAGTGTCAGTTTGCCAACCTGGCGGATCGCTTCTCATTGCGCTTGTCGTGCTTCGCGTCATTGTCGGCCTCGAACGTATTCTCGCGCGTCACGCGTATCTGGTTCTGAACGTCCTTGACTCCCGAACAGGATTCCGCAATCTCCTCCGCTCGCGGTTTCGAATCGCCGT
>Ga0184628_10000935_pt1 | contig 14961 bp, 16 predicted proteins | sample PLM4_5_b1_FD_133149 | JGI IMG/M metagenome (GOLD analysis project Ga0184628, IMG submission 133149) | Groundwater sediment microbial communities from an aquifer in East River, Colorado, USA - PLM4_5_b1 | ecosystem: Environmental > Terrestrial > Soil > Riparian zone | place: USA: East River... | reverse complement strand
GACAGGTTGAAGAGCAGTCACGAGCTGGTCCAGTTTTCCCGGATGGACAATGCATTGAATCAGTTTCATAGCGTGTTTCGGCGATCCATTGAAGTTTAACAGTATTGAGCTCCCCTGCCCATCGGAGTGTAGGATATGCAAATGCCTGAAGGCCGTCCGAGTCCTGACCAGCTTCTGAAGCAGATTGAGCACGAAGAGCAGAGAAGCCGCCGCGGACGACTCAAGGTTTTTCTCGGATACGCCTCCGGCGTTGGAAAATCTGCAACCATGTTTGACGAGGGTAGCCGCCGCCGGGCACGCGGTGAAGACGTCATTGTTGGAGCGGTTCAGCCGAAATCGTCTGCTGAAATTCAACAGCTGCTGCTGAAACACGAAATCATTCCAACCCTGAATGTCGAGGGTCGATCTGTGATCGATTTACCGGCCATACTTTCTCGACACCCACAGGTCGTTCTCATCGACGGACTCGCATACGAAAATCCTCCGGGAAGTGCGAATGCATATCGATGGCAGGACGTATCCACGTTGATCGATGCCGGTATCTCGGTGATTACATCCGTGAACCTCCAGTACGTTGCCGAACTGCAGGATGAAATCGCGGCAATCACCGGCAAACGAACGTCGGATACGGTGCCAAAGAATTTTCTCGAAAAGACGGATGAGATTGTTATTGCGGACGCACCCGCAGAGGAGAGTCTTGGCCGCATCGGTGGAGGCGCGGAAGAGGAACGCAAATTGTCGCGGCTCCGAGAAATGACGATGCTGCTTGCGGCCGAAGTTGTCGAACGGCAGCTTCAGACGTATCTGCACTCGCATGGTATCGAAGAAGTCTGGGGTACGCAGGAGCGCATCCTGGTTTGCATCACACCTCGATCGAACGCGAGGCAGGTTCTCGAAAGCGGAAAGCGCAATGCAGACCGATTTCATGGCGAGTTATTTGCCGCATATGTGCGCCAATCCGGACTTTCAGCCGAAGATCAGACGGCGTTGGAAAAAAACCTGACGATCGCCCGGGAAATCGGTGCGCAGGTGGAAATGCTCGATGGGCCGGATACTGTCGAAGGCCTGATCCGGTTTGCAAAGGACCATGGCGTCACGCAGATCTTTATTGGTCATAGCAAGCGGCGGGGTTGGTGGAACAAGCTGCGTGGCAATCCTGTCGAGCGTCTGATCGATCTCGCAGAAGGAATCGATATCCGCGTGTTTCCCCAGGAGCCTTCACGGTGACGGAGCCCCGGGAGTCCTATCAAGGCCATGGGCGCCTGAAGGTTTATCTGAGCTACGCTGCCGGTGCCGGTAAAACCTATCGCATGCTGGAAGAAGCTCGCCATCTTCACGACCAGCGCGTGGACGTGGTCATTGGATACTTCGAGCCTCATAAGCGGGCCGACACGATAGCGAAAACCGAGGGGCTGGAAACCGTACCTCGCAGAAAAGTGGAATACCGGGGCACGTCTTTCGAGGAAATGGATACTGAAGCGATTCTGCTTCGATCGCCGGCCGTGTGTCTTGTCGATGAATTCGCGCACACCAATGTTCCGGGATCCGCGAGGAACAAGCGATGGGAAGACGTTCTTGCGCTCCTCGAAGCGGGCATCGAAGTCTGGACCACAATGAACCTGCAACATCTGGAGAGTTTGAACGATCAGGTGAGGCAGATTTCCGGCATCCGGGTTCGCGAAACTGTTCCGGACTGGGTGATCAAGCAAGCCTCTGAAGTTGTCATGGTGGATGTCACTCCGGACGCATTGATTAACCGTCTGAAGCGTGGCGCGGTGTACGAGCCAGACAAGGCGGAACTGGCACTGACCAATTTTTTCAAGGAGCAGACGCTGGTCGCGCTGCGCGAACTGGCTTTGCGTCAGGCAGCTCATGAGGTGGAGGCGCGCCACACCGAGATCAGCGGGGTCGCCGCCAGCTCTGCAGATCGCATTCTGATACACGTCACGGCGGACCCTGCAACCGCGATGCTCATCCGCCGCGGTCACCGTGTTGCGGATTATCTTCAGGCGGAGTGTTTTGCCGTTTACGTTTGTCCAGTGCCGGATTTTGCGACCTTACCGGCAGGTGAGAGAGAGGCAGTGGAACGGCATCTGAACTTTGCACGAAACCTGCGAATTGAAACGCGGATTCTGATCGGTGAAGGTGTTGAAAATGTCGCGGAAAGGCTTGTGGAGTTTGCGCGCCCGCAGCATGTGACGCAGATCTTTCTTGTTCATCCGCGATCGGCAGCGCGAATGCCCCGCCCGCGTCGTGAACTTGTGTCGCGCATTTTGCAGCTTGCGCACGACATGCAGGTCATCGTTGTGGCCGAACGACGTTCGCCGGGAGTTCCCATCGCCGCCACGGACTCGTAGTTACTTGTGGGGCGGTCATAGACCGCCCCACAACTATTCTTCAGCCTTTTCTTGCGGCAGCAATCTCGACGGGCTTTTCCAAAGTAAATTTGATTCTGGCTTCAGGTCCGAGTTCGACTTCGTCCCCCTTAGTCGCCAGCACCACCCCGGTTCCTGCACCGCCGCCGATCGCCGCGCCTTTGGCAGCGCCTTTACCGCCACCGGCAATCGCGCCAATCGCTGTTCCGATTCCGGCAGCAACGCCAATCTTGGCAGCATCCTTCTTTTTGGTGCTCTTGGCCTCCATTCCCCAGTTCTTTGTCGTGATTGGAGTTGTCTTGCCATCCTGTACAACGTCGGTCAGAGCCAGCGTGAGGCTCGCCAGTCCCTTGACGCGCGCCGATCCCTCTGCGGCGACGACGCGGCCGTGAAACATTGCGCCTTTCTCCAAAACCGTTGTGCCGCCGATGACCAGAGGTGCGGCAAGAGTTGCCTCAAATTTGTCTCCGGCAGTGCTCTTGTCCGAACTCAAAGAGCCATCCAGCAAAACTTCCAGAGGTGTTTCTGCCGGAATCGCGAACATCTTTACCGTCGGCGCAGCAGGTACAGGTGCGGGCTTGGGTGCAGGTGCACTCGCCGGAGCATTGCTGCTTGCAGGTGCGGCAGAAGTTGTATCCGCGCCCGGCTCGGGAGCAGGGGACGAGCACGAAACCATACCAAGGGCCATCAGGGCCAACAGTATTACGGACATTGCATTCTTCATCGTGACACTCCTTGTTTCGTTAAAGTATGGGTTTTGACTGCTTTGGCTCGGGTGACAGGTTGCGAAAGGATCATAGCCCGGCCGCTAATATTGCGTTGTTCCAAAAAGCACAGTTTCACCACGGAGTACCATACGATGAGGTCACCTTCGAAAGGCCGCAGTATCGAAAAATAATTCAGACCAGTATTGTTTCCAGGCCTCTGGTGCAACGGCTCAATTCCAGTCCACTCCCTACCGGTACCAGTATCGACTGTATGTCTCTCTTAATCCGCACGTGTTTGCGGTAATTCATGGCGTGGGTCTTGGACGATTCCGGATAGAGCATATTGTCGGCGACAACCAGTGCGCCCGGGCTCAAGAGGGGATAGAAGAGATCGAAGCAGGCAATGTAGAGATCCTTCCAAAGGTCGAGAAGGACAAAGTCAATTGTGCCTTCAAGCTTTGCGATGGAGTCCCGTGCATCGCCGTGCCGGAAGTCCACAAAGTCGGCCAGACCTGCTTTCTGGATCTGAGTGCGGGCATATTCCTGCTTTTCCGCAATGGCTTCCAGCGTGATTAACCTGCCGCCGTTGGCTCGAGCGGCTTCCGCCAGCCAGACCGTGGAATAGCCGAAAGAAGAGCCGACTTCCAATATTGTTTTTGCCCCGGATTGTCTCGCGAGGAGATTCAGCAACTGGCCGGTTGCCGATCCGACGGAGAGCAGGAACTCGTCGCGATGTCGAAAGAACTCCTTGTCGTCCATTTCGCGTGAGCGTGCCGTTTCCGCATCAGACCGCTTTTCGTATTCCCGAATAATGTTTTCTACCGTCTGATCCATGAGGACTCCTTCTTTTCCGTGTCTATTCCGTGTCTATAATGTCTGGCAAATGCCGCAACCGGTACTCCCGTCCCGCATCCGCTTTTTGCGACTGGCGGGATGGCTTCTGTTTCTCATCACATTTTTCTACGTTTATTTCTCTCGATCAAACTTTATGTCCGAAGAATTGCGCACCCTCACGTCGGCTTCGCTCGTGACCGGATATGCGGCGTATTTCCTGATTGGGTGCGTCCGTGGATTTACCCTTATTCCATCGACGAGTCTGGTTCTTCTCGCCATTCCGATCTTTCCGCCGATTCCGCTCTTTGCGCTGACTCTGGCGGGGATTTTGATTTCGTCTACGAGTATCTACTATTTTTCAGATTCTCTGCATCTCGATGCCTTGTTCGAAAGGAAACACAAGGTACGTGTGGAAAAATTGAAGAACGTCCTTCAGAGAAACTCGACGCTGATTGTATTCACCTGGAGTCTTTTCCCGCTGGTGCCGACGGACCTGATCTGTTACGTGTGTGGCGTTCTTCGAATCGATTTTCGAAAGTTCCTTCTCGGGGTCTTTCTGGGCGAAGGGGCGATCTGTGGCTTCTACATTTTTCTTGGGTCTTACGTTATTCAATTGTTGCATGCTACAAATATCCCATGAACCCATGCTCACATACCGGCCAGATCAAGACCGTTAAGCCGCACACACGGGGCTGCGAAGAATGCCTGAAGTTGGGCGATACCTGGGTGCATCTTCGGTTGTGCATGATCTGTGGTCACGTTGGCTGCTGTGACTCATCGAAGAACAAACACGCGACGAAGCATTTTCGCGCTGTGGCGCATCCTATCGTCAGATCCATTGAGCCGGGTGAAGACTGGGGATGGTGTTACGTGGACGAGGTCGAACTTGACTTCAGCTGAGTGGCCCGCACTTTCCTTCGCGGATTGGGAGAAAACCTGTGACACCGTTCACATGTGGACTCAGATTGTGGGCAAGACGCGAATGGCCTTTGAATCACTTCAGAATCACTGGTGGAATGTGGCGCTCTACGTCACACCCGTCGGGCTGACGACTTCTTCGATTCCATACCGCGGCAACACGTTCGTCGTCGATTTTGATTTCGTACTTCATCGACTTGTTTTGAGGATGAGCGATGGACGGGAACACGTCATCCGGTTATACGCACGGTCCGTCGCCGACTTCTACAAGGAATACATGGCGTCGCTGCAGATGTTCGGAATCGAACTGAAGATCGAGCGAACGCCCGCGGAATTCGACGATACAACTCCTCATGATGTCGACGAACATCATGCGTCCTATGACCGCGGTCACGTGGAAAACTTCCATCGGATTCTGGTGAATTCCGATCGAGTATTAAAGAAATTTCGAGCGCGCTTTATTGGAAAATCCAGTCCGGTGCACTTCTTCTGGGGATCATTTGATCTGGCCGTGACGCGGTTTTCGGGCCGTCCGGCTCCAGTGAATCCGGCGGCCGATCCGATCACGCGCGAAGGCTATTCGCACGAGGTGAGCAGTTGCGGATTCTGGCCGGGAGCTCGAAGTTTTCCGCATGCGGCATTTTATTCTTACGCGGCTCCGAGTCCTGAAGGATTATTGGCAGAACCGGTTCGTCCTGGCGGTTGGGATTCCACCCTGGGCGAGTTTATTTTGAAGTACGACGACGTGCGGAGTACACCATCTCCGGGAACCGCAATCCTCGACTTCTGCCAGACCACATACGAGGCTGCCGCAAAACTTGCCCACTGGGATCGAACCTCCCTCGAGCGCTGAGAAAAAGGGGCCAGACGTGTCATTCCCCTTTTTTCGCAAAAAAAAGGGGAATGACACGTCTGGCCCCTTTTTCTCAGCGCTCGAGGAATTCGCGGACGACGGTGGCGACATCGCGGTGTTCGCCATCCACCTGATAGTTCAGCCGGCGCATATCGGATTCCGTGATTTTTCCGGCCAGTGCGGCGAACGCCTTCCTCACCTCGGGGTGTTTCCGAGCCACCTCTTCCCGCAGAAGCGGGACCGCATCGTATGGCGGGAAGTAGTGACGGTCGTCTTCGAGCGCCAGCAGGTGTAGTGTGTCGATGAGTCCGTCGGTGGAATTGCCGGCGATGACGTCGACCTGCCCCCCGGCGAGCGCCCGATACGTCAACCCCAGATCCATGACGCGGGGAGGAGCGGGGAAATGCAGGTCGTACAGTTTGGAGAGCCCTGGATATCCGTCTTCACGCTCAATGAATTCGTATCCGAACCCCGCAATCCATTTTTGGGTGAATGGTGCGGCATCGGAAATCGTTCTCAGTTTGAGTTTCTGCGCGTCGTCTCCGCGCACCACAATGACAAACGTGTTGTTGAAGCCAAGCGGTTCGGTCCATTCGGTTTTGTATTGCTCCAGATAGTCTCGCCGAACGGTTTCGTAAACCTTCTTAGCATCGGTGCTCACCGGTTTCTTCAGTATCGCGGTCAGCGCCGTGCCCGTGTATTCGACGTACGCGTCGATCTGTCCGGCGACCATGGCCTGGTGGCAGATAAAGGTGCCGCCCATATTCAGGCGCCGATCCACCGCGAGATTCGTTGTGCGTTCGATTTGTTGTGCGAGCAGTTCTCCAAGAATCACCTGCTCGGTGAAATTCTTCGAACCCACGACGATGCGCTCTGGTTTCGAGCAGGAAACGGCAAGGCCGGCGGCGCAGAGGATCACAAGTATGTTGCGAATCAACTTTTCTTCTCCAGCATGAAGTATTTCTCCAATGAGCTCATTCCGAAGTCGGCCGCCAGTGCGATAAACGCTGCGGGTATGGCCCCGGCCAGGATCAATCGATAATCCAGCATGGACGTACCTCTGAAGATAAACATACCCAGGCCGCCGGCTCCTATGGCTGCGGCAATTGTCGCAACACCGACGGCTATTACCGTTGCGACGCGCACGCCCGCGAATATGACGCCGAGCGACAGCGGAAGTTCCACTTGCCAGAGGATTTGAACGTCCGTCATCCCCATTCCTCGAGCAGCTTCCCGCACGGCCGGGTCGACCCCGGAAATTCCCGTGAACGTATTCCGAATTATCGGAAGCAATGAATAAAGCAGCAGTGCGACGACTGCGGTCCTGGTTCCAATTCCACCGATGTATGGAATTGGAATGAGAAATCCGAAGAGAGCAAGGCTCGGTATAGTCTGGACGATGTTCGCGAACGTGAGGATGGGTTTTCCCAGCCGCGGTCTTCGCGTCATGAGAATGCCCACCGGGATGCCAATCGCGACGGCAATCGTTATCGAAACGAAAACCAGAAACACGTGTTCGGCGCTCAATTGAAGAATTTCAGAACGATCCGCCCACATGAATTGCAGGATGTTCATTGGAGGCACCCGGCAAATGCTCGAGCCTCCGGCTGGTCGAGGTTCAGGAATTCCTCCGGTGTAACAAGAGCCACCAGCCGGCCTTCCTGCATCAAGCCAATGCGAGTTCCGAGACCAAGGGCCTCGCGAATATCGTGCGTCACGAAAATCATCGTCTTTCCTAACCGGCGATGCAGTTCTCGAAATTCCTTTTGAATCTCCGAACGCGTAATCGGATCCAGCGCACCGAAGGGCTCATCGAGCAGCAGCACAGGAGGATCTGCCGCAAGAGCTCGCGCAACGCCTACCCTCTGGCGTTGTCCGCCGGAGAGTTCGTGCGGGTATCGCCGGGCATAGGTCTCGGGCGCAAGGCCCACGAGATTGAGTAATTCGCGGACGCGAACCGCAATCTTCTCTGGCGGCCATGCCTCCAGTGAAGGCACCAGGCCAACGTTGCGCTCGACGTTGAAGTGCGGAAACAACCCGACCTCCTGGATGACGTATCCGATCTGCCGCCGCAGCTGAATGGGATCCCAGCTCTGAGTGTTTTTGCCTGAAACCAGAATTTCGCCGGAAGTGGGTTCCAGCAGGCGATTAACGAGTTTCAGCAGCGTCGTTTTTCCGGATCCGCTTCGTCCGAGGAGCACGAGCATTTCACCCTGATGAACTTCAAATGAAATTCCATTCAACAGTTTTCGACCGCTGGTGACCGCGTATTCGACGTTCTTAAATTCCAGGCGGACCTGGCTGGGAAGCATGAACTGCATTGTAGCTCGAACCTCCCGGTGACACGGTCTGTGCTAGAGTGAAATAACTCACAGAAAGAAGGCAGGTCACGACGTGCGAACCACATTAGTACAGGAGCACCTTCGGCAAAATCTGCGTTCCAGAATGCGGACGGCGCGCATGCGCTCCGACGAGATATTCGGTCTGCTTCTCCCGGAGGCCCTCTACGAGAGGCCGATAGCGGAACGACACAGGCTGATTTTCTACCTGGGACACCTGGAAACCTTCGAATGGAATCTGATCTGTGGCGGCGTCTTCGACATGAAATCACTGAATCCGGAATTTGATCGGCTCTTTGCATTCGGTATCGATCCGACAAACGGAAACCTGCCAACCGATGAAGCTGCTGATTGGCCTCGAGAATCGGAAATCCGGAATTACAACCGGCGTGTCCGAAGTGCGGTGGACTCCTGTATCGATCAGACTGCCGACGAGCGGCTTCTACATGTGGCCATCGAACATCGTCTGATGCACGTGGAAACGCTCGCATACTTGCTGCATGGTTTGCCGTACTCCATGAAGAAGGCTTCGGTCGCTGAGGAGGAAGTTGTGGCGCGGCCTTTCATACCGCGTCAGGCGATGGTCTCCGAAGGAACCGCGACGCTGGGCCTCGAGAGGAGTTCAGGAGATTTCGGGTGGGACAACGAGTTCGACAGCCATCAGGTTCATGTGCCCGCATTCGCCATCGATGTTTATAAAGTGACAAATGGACAGTTTCTGGAGTTTGTACGCGCTGGAGGGTATGAAGAACGGTCCTTCTGGACAGAGTCTTCGTGGGAATGGATTACGGCATCAGAAATGCGATACCCAAAGTTCTGGAAGCCAGTCGCCGACGGGTGGAGATGTCGCACGATGTTTGCCGACGTTGAATTTAAACCGTTCTGGCCCGTCTATGTGAGCCACGCTGAAGCAGAAGCGTACTGTAAATGGAAAGGGAGGACCATGCCGACGGAAGCGCAATACCACCGTGCGGCATTCGGAATCCCAGACGGTTTCGAACGGTTGTTTCCCTGGGGAAATATGCCGCCACAAAACCAGCACGGGAATTTTGATTTTCAAAGATGGGATCCCGCTCCGGTCAACGCTTATCCTGCCGGCGACAGCGCATTCGGAATCGCGGACCTTTTTGGCAATGGCTGGGAGTGGACCTCCACGGTATTTGCGCCGTTTCGCGGTTTTCAGCCGTTTCCGTTTTATCCCGGTTACTCCGCAGATTTTTTTGACGGCAATCATTACGTCATCAAGGGCGGATCGCCACGAACATCAGCGTTGCTGCTGAGGCGGTCTTTTCGAAGTTGGTTTCAACCGAGGTATCCCCATATTTATGCGAGTTTCCGCAGCGTCCAGAGCTGAATCGAAAGTTATATCCAGGATGTCCAAGGCGGAGTTGCTGCAGTTGCGCCGCTCCTTCCAGCCGATTGGCGATCCGATCTCTCATTCGGAGTTTGCAGAAGACGTTCGCCAGGGGCTCTCGAAACGCGGGCAGAAAGAGCTCTATTCGAAGTATCTCTACGACGAAGTCGGCAGCGCTCTATTCGATGCCATCACGGTGCTTCCAGAGTATGGATTGACTCGTGCGGATGCCCGACTCCTGCGAAAACATTCCGGCGGTCTTGCGAAACGACTGGAATATCCGTCGCTGGTTGTCGAGCTCGGCAGCGGTTCGGGTTCGAAAACACGATGGATACTCTCTGCAATCGCGGCGAAGCAGCCGGTAACGTACTGCCCGGTGGATGTTTCCACGTCCGCTTTGGAGAATTGCTGGCGGGAATTGCGGCAGCTGGATTCGGTCGAGATCGTTCCGCTCGCGCAGTCTTATCTCGACGGCCTTCGACAGGCCGTGGAATTGCGGTCAGCCCGTGGGTCGATGCTGGTGTTGTTTCTCGGAAGCACATTGGGAAATTTCAATCCGGAACGGGCAGAGGAATTTCTCACTGATGTTCGGCGGCTCATGTTGCCCGGCGACGCGTTCTACCTGAGTACGGATTTGCAGAAAGAGATCCCGAGATTGATCGCCGCCTACGATGACGCCCTTGGCGTGACGGCAGCGTTCAATCTCAACCTGATCGCTCGTATCAACCGCGAATTGCGCGCGAATTTCGATTTATCGCAATTCGTGCACGAAGCCCGATACGACAACAATGCGCATCGAATCGAAATGCATTTGCGCTCTCTGGTGAACCAGGCGGTATCGGTCGGAGATGATTTCACGATCAAACTCCGCCGCGGCGAAACCATATGGACCGAGAGCAGCTACAAGTTCCGTTGTGAAGATATTGCGGCAATTGCCCGCCGATCTGGATTCGACTGCGAGATTCAATGGGTCGACGAGGAATGGCCCTTCGCCCAGAGCCTTCTTCGCGCCGTTTAATTGGGAACGAGGGTCTGACCCCTCGTTCCCCAACTAAAAGTGAACGGGGAGGCGCCGCGTTCGGTCTTAGGACGCGGAGGAGCGAGTGAATCAATGGCCGGAATTCCCAAGCCCACTTCATTTCCGGACAGCGGGGTGAGGACGGATGACGGTCGTGATGCCCGCTTCACAGATCTTGTAAAGCGCCACTCCCAGTTCGTTTTCAGAGTCGCCTGCTCCGTGCTCCGCAACGCATCCGATGCCGAAGAAGTGGTGCAGGATACTTTTCTGAAAATCTATCGTGCGGACGCAACCGATCGCATGCAGGACGAGCGCGCGTTTCTCACGCGAACGGCCTGGCGTCTTACCAGCTCACGTTGTACCGGAGTGTCGTGCGAAGCGCCAAACGGAAGATACCGGTGTGGACAAGGCTGGCAGGCGGCTTCTCGCTTGTTTTGTGGTTTGCCATCGGTGCGGCCGTTCGCCCTATCGGCGCACTATGAACTTCGACAAGCAGCCCGATTGTGGTGATATATAGTCCCTGTGGCCAACAAGAATGGAGTCGCGGCGATTCTCGCATTCATGCTCGGAGTGCGAGTGCTGTTTGCGCAGGACGTTCCCTTTATCATGAAGTTGGACTCCAACAGCATCTCTGTGGAAGTGTCTGTAACCGATTCCGCAAAAAAGCCGGTAACAAACCTGACCCGGGACGCGTTCAGCATCTACGAAGACGGCAAGCTTCAAGAGACGACCGGCTTTTACTCCGTTGAAACCCCCTACAGCGTTCTCCTCCTCTTCGATCGAAGCAGCAGCACCGAGAATCAATGGCCATTGCTGCAAACCGCTCTGAATCGATTTGTCGATGCATTAAGACCGCAGGACAGTGTTTCGATTGCAACATTCACAGACAATACAGCCCTGCGGCTCGATTGGTGGAGTCTGTCAAAGGGAAAGCCGGCCGATGTCCTGTCCGCCGTAAAAATAGGAAATGTTACGAATTTTTACGGAGCGATAAGCTGGTCCGAGAACAGGATGAAGAAAGTCAGTACCAGAAAGGGCGTCGTCGTCCTCACCGATGGTATCGACAGCACTGGGATCATGCGGCGTTACAATCCGGAAGTGGATGAAGATTTTCAGAAGCTGCTTCGCGAAGTCCGGTCCGGTCGGACGCCATACTATTTCGTCGCTTTGAACACCGACCTCAATTCGAACAACGGTTCCGCACTCGGACGCGTCCGTATGGAACAGCTGGCGGAAGCCTCCGGCGGTGGCATTTTGTATCCACAAAGCGTCGAGGATATCGTGCCATTTTTCGGCGATATTGCTCACAATCTCGGCACGCAATATGGTCTGGCCTATCAACAGCCCCGGTCATCACGCGACGGCAAGCCACACCTCATTGAGGTTCGTTTGCGAGATCGCAGCCTCACCATCCGGCAGTCCCGCGATCGATACGTTTCCAACTGAAATGCAGGGACACATGGGACAGCTCCTCATCCACTCATTTTGTTGAGATCCGCGAAGATCGCGTGAAGTTGCCTCACGCCTTCGGTGAGAGCTGCAGGGCCGGGCTGCAATATGTACGTTGATTTGATTTCGTAGATGTGGCCGTTCTTTACTGCTGAAATCTCGGACCAGCCTGGTCGCGAACGGATTTTGCTCTTGTTCACCTTCACGCCGCACCATGAGCCAATGATAACTTCCGGGTCCTTCGGAATAACGGACGCAGGATCAACAATGCGCTGAGGGGCGTTCTTTTGAAACCGCAATTCCGGGAAGACCGGACTTCCGCCGGCAATTTCGATCAACTCCTCAACCCATCGGATGCCGCTGATGAGGGGATCATTCCACTCCTCGAACAGTACGCGAGGTCTCATGGGAAACCGCGAAGCCGAGTCGCGGATTGCATCCAATCCGGACGTCAGCTCTGCAACCAGTTGCCTGCCTTTGTCCGGAACTCCGACGACGCTGGCCAGGATCTGTATCATGTCGAGAATCTCTTCGACGCTGCGTTGATTGAAGGCGAGGACCGTGATGCCTCGTCGGATCAACTCCGCTGCGATATCCGCCTGCAGATCGGAAAACGTCAGCACCAGATCCGGTTGAAGCGAGAGGATCTTGTCGAATTTTGCATTGATGAATGCCGAGACCTTTGGCTTTTGCCGTGCCTCAGGCGGCCGCACCGTGTATCCGGAAATGCCAACAATGCGGTCCTGTTCGCCCAGCAGGTACAATGTTTCCGTTGTTTCTTCCGTCAGACAAATGATTCGTTTCGGGGTCACAATTTAAACCTATAACCGATCCAGGGTTCGGTCAGAAGAAACCGTGGATTGGAGGGGTCCAATTCGATCTTCTTTCGAATCTGATTGATAAACACACGAAGGTATTCCACTTCCTCGCCATAATCCGGCCCCCACACGGCCTGAAGCAATTTCATGTGTGGCACCGGAACATCGGGATGCGATACCAGATAACGCAGGAGTTCGAATTCCTTGGGCGTCAGGCGAATCTCCTTGCCATGTGCATGGACTCGCCGCGTTTGAAGATCGATCTCGAAATCTCCGGCTTTAATCACTTGCGGCCCGCTCTCCGGACCATTTGGCAGCCGGCGCAGTGCAGCACGGACTCGCGCCAACAACTCGGGTGCCGAAAACGGTTTCGTTACGTAATCATCCGCGCCCGCGTCGAGTGCCGCAATTTTGTCTTTCTCCGCATCACGAACGGTGAGCATGACAATGGCAACATCGGAACTCGATCGGATTTCGCGACAGGTTTCGATACCGTCTATGCCGCCCATGTTCATGTCGAGCAGAATCAGGTCGTATTTTCTCTCGCGAAATTTCTCTATGGCTTCCTCGCCGGACTTCGCATCGGCGGCTTCGTAGCCCTGGGCGATGAGAGTGGTGCGCATGACGCGCCGGATCTGTGGATCGTCGTCAACAATAAGAATTCGAGCGCTGCTCAATTGCGTTCTCCTTTTGCGAGCGGCAGCCGGATGGAAAATTCCGTTCCGACGCCCGGTTCACTGTCCACGTCAATGTAGCCTCCATGCGCGCGCACGATGTCCTTGACGATTGCGAGCCCCATCCCCGTACCCGGGGCGTTCTGCCGTGCTCCCGGCGTCCGGTAAAAACGTTCGAAGACCATGCTGCGCTCACTCTCGGTCAGTCCCAGGCCCTGATTGTGAATACAGATGCGAATCGAATCCGGGGAAGCTTCGGCAGAGATGCGGATCGGCGTACCGGCCGGTGAATACTTCGTTGCATTATCCAGAAGCTGCTTCACCATCACGACAAACAATTCGGCGTCGACGTTGATCTTCGGAAGAGACGACCCAATCCGCGCCTCAACTGGCCTTCCGCTCACAATCACAGACGATTGCTTCAATGCTTCCTGTACAAGCTCATCAACACCGCGCATGGTTCGCGAGAGATGAAGTCTGCCCGATTCCACGCGGGCCAGATGAATCGCTTCGGTGACCAGAGCCGATAGTCGTTCGCTTTCCTGATCGATGATCGTCAGCAGTTCATCACGTTGATCGTTCGTGAGCGCCTTCGAAGTCAGAATCGCTGAAGCTGCCGCCTTAATCGACGTGAGAGGGGTCTTGAATTCATGCGCGACGGCGTCCAGCAAAGTCGACTTGAACTGTTCACTTTGCCGCGCGGCCTCTGCGTGGCTGACCAGTTCCTGAGTGCGTGCCTTTTCCATGCCGACAGCAATCAGATTTGTTATGGCATGCAATGCCGATTCGGACAGCAGTTCATTGCCCATTCCCCCGCCCATTCTGCCCTCAATTGCCACAGCGCCAATGCTGCGTCCTGCCAGCGTGATCGATGCCATGCATGAATTACCGGACGTGTCCTCCCCAGTGCCTCCGCGAACAGCCAGTTCGCGGAGTGCATCCAATGTGGCAGTCCCGTGAACGATGCCTGCGGACCAGGCCTGGTCGTCGGTCTGATCGTAGATGGTGACCGACGTCATATCGTAGATCCGCAAGATCTCCTCAGCGATCTGTACGGCCGCGGCTTTTTCACTGTCGATGAGCATGATCCCGCGGCTCAAAGCATACAGTCTTTCCATCTCGGTCTGACGCTGATGCAGTTGCGCATTTCGACGCCTGGCGACTTCCGAAAGCTGGCTGGCCACCAGCGACGTCACCAGGAATGCAGAGAGCGCGACCCAGTTGTGTGTGTCTGAGATATTCAGCGTCCGAACCGGAGGCAGAAAAAAATAGTTCAGAAAAAATGCGGCCGCGGCCGATGCCGTCACGGATTCAAGGAGCCCCCAACGCGCGGCGACAAGAAGAATGGCGACCAGATAGGCGAACCCCGCCGTTGTAGGATTCACCGGTATCCTTTCGAGAATGAAGGTAATAGCGGCAACGAACAGCAGGCCGGTCAGGACGCGGAGAACCTTCGTGGTCATGCTGTCAATTTAGTCCGGTATCGAGTCCAGCGCTCACGAAAAAACTGACGGGGTCCGGGGAGAAGCGGCTCTACGGTCTGTCGGTAGCAAATGAAAATGTCCGGTTTTCGTAGCAAGTGATCTGTCCGGTATTGTTGTTTTGTCGTTTTTGTGAATCAT
>Ga0184628_10000934_pt1 | contig 14964 bp, 18 predicted proteins | sample PLM4_5_b1_FD_133149 | JGI IMG/M metagenome (GOLD analysis project Ga0184628, IMG submission 133149) | Groundwater sediment microbial communities from an aquifer in East River, Colorado, USA - PLM4_5_b1 | ecosystem: Environmental > Terrestrial > Soil > Riparian zone | place: USA: East River... | reverse complement strand
GCTCCTTGTCTTTAGGTTGAATGACCACACGAATCGGCAGCGAATATTTTTTCGCGAACTCGAAATCGCGCTGGTCATGGGCCGGCACCGCCATGACCGCGCCGGTGCCGTATTCCATCAAGACAAAGTTGGCCAAATAGATTGGCAGGTTTTCCCCGGTAAACGGATTGCGGCAGTGGGCGCCGGTAAACACGCCTTCCTTCTCGCCTTCGTCGGCGCCGCGCTTGGCCTGGCTAATGTTCTTAAAGCGCTCGATAAACAGCTTCACGGCGTTTTCCTGCGCGGTTCCCGCCGACAATTGCCACGCCAACGGATGTTCCACCGCCAACGATACGAAAGTGGCGCCATAGATCGTGTCGGGCCGGGTGGTAAATATCTTGAGCGCGCCGTTGTGACCCATCAGCGGAAATTCGATCTCGGCGCCACTCGACTTGCCGATCCAATTGCGCTGCATAGTCAGAACCTTATCCGGCCACCCGGTCAGCTGATCGAGATCTTTGAGCAGCTCTTCGGCGTAATCGGTAATGCGCAAAAACCACTGGTCTAATTCTTTCTGGATGACGCTGGAATCGCAGCGCCAACAGGCACCGTCGATTACCTGCTCGTTGGCCAGCACGGTGGCGCAGGACGGACACCAGTTGACGAAAGAACTCTTCTTGTACGCCAGCCCCTTTTTGTAGAACTGCAAAAAAATCCATTGATTCCAGCGATAATACTCCGGCTGGCAGGTGGCCAGCTCGCGGTGCCAATCGTAGGACAGACCCATGCGCTTCAACTGGGTCTTCATGTAGAGAATATTTTCCTCGGTCCAGGCTTGCGGATGCACATTGCGCTCGATGGCGGCGTTCTCCGCCGGCAGGCCGAAGGCGTCCCAACCCATGGGATGAAGCACATTGAAGCCGCGCATGCGCTTGCAGCGCGCCACCACATCGCCGATGGAGTAGTTGCGCACATGGCCCATGTGAATGCGCCCGGAGGGATAGGGAAACATCTCGAGGACATAATACTTGGGCTTGGCGGGGTCTTCACTGACGTGAAACGCTTGTTCCTGGGCCCAGACTTTTTGCCACTTCTCTTCGATGAATTTGGCGTGGTAACGCTCATCCATGACCGACCGCCTATGCAGATTTACTGGCGCCCGACTTTGCAATGTGGTCGAGCACGCCATTGATGAAACCGGCCGAATCCTCGCTGCCGAAGCGCTTGGCGATCTCCACCGCCTCGTCGAGACTAACCGGCACCGGAATATCCGGGCAGAACACCACTTCGTAGGCTGCCAAGCGCAGCAGCTCGTGTTCGACTTTTGCGAGCCGTGCCAATTTCCAGTTCTCCGTGCACTGGTCGATCAAGCGGTCAAGCTCCGGCCGCTGGCTGACTACGCCGGAAACCAATCGGCGGGCAAACTCTTTAGCTTTGGCGCCGCCTTCGAAGTGTTGCAGGAACAAGTCCACCGCGGCGATGGAGGAATCGCCGGTGATGTCGATTTGATAGAGCGCTTGGAGAGCTAGCTCCCGCCCTTTGCGGCGCATGGTGCGCGGGGCGATGGGCGCAGTGTCGGATGAATGCTGTGACAATGGTCGCTCGCGTTGACTGCCGGAGAAGCACACGGAAAATTATGCTACCTGTCGGAGGACGTTGACCATCTCGACGGCAACCAGCAACGCTTCATAGCCTTTGTTGGCGTCTTTGCTGCCGGCGCGGTCCATTGCCTGCTGGACATTGTCGGTGGTCAGGACGCCGAAACCCACCGGGATCTTATAGGTCTTGACCGCGTCTCCCACCCCTTTCGTGACCGCTTCACAGACATAGTCAAAGTGTGGCGTGTCGCCACGAATCACCGCGCCCAAACAGACCAGCGCGTCGTATTTGCCGCTGGCCGCCATCTTGTCGGCGACAATGGCAATCTCAAACGCCCCCGGCACCCGCACGACGGTCAAATCGCCGTCCGTGCCGCCGTGGCTGGTAAAACCGTCCAGGGCGCCTGCAAGCAACCGCTCGGTGACGAAATTGTTGAAGCGGCTGACGACGATGCCGATCTTCAACCCCTGGGCATCCGGTTTTCCTTCGAGAATATTAGCCATGGGGAGATGCCGTCCGCCGGGATTAGCGCTTGGCGCTTTTGTCATCGAGATTCGACAGCATATGGCCGAGCTTATGCTGCTTGGTGCGCAGGTAATGAATGTTGGTCGTGAGCGGCTGGGCTTCCAATGGCACGCGCTCGATCACTTTCACGCCGTAATTTTCCAAACCGGAAATCTTGCGCGGATTGTTGGTCAAGAGCGACACGTTTTCGACGTGCAGATCACGCAGGATCTGCGCGCCTATGCCATAGTCGCGCAGGTCCTCTTTAAATCCCAACTCGAGATTGGCCTCGACGGTATCGCGCCCCTGGTCCTGCAGCGCATAGGCTTTGATCTTGTTGGTGAGACCGATGCCGCGCCCCTCCTGATGCATATACACCAAGACGCCGCAGCCCTGGTCGTCGATCCGCCGCAACGACTCGCGAATCTGATCGCCGCAATCGCAGCGTTCGGAACCGAAGACATCACCGGTCAGGCATTCTGAATGCAAACGCACCAGAACCTTCGGGACTTTGGAAATATCGCCTTTGACCAACGCCATATGCTCGGCGCCGTCCACTGCATTGCGGTACACGATCGCTCGATATTGGCCGCCATGCAGAGTCGGAAACGCCTCTTCGGCGACGCGCCGGACCAAGCTTTCATTACGCAGCCGGTAGGCGATCAGGCTCGCCACCGAGAGAATTTTTAAACCGTGGCGCTCCGCCAATAATTCTAACGAAGGCAACAGCGCCACCGAACCATCTGCATCCAAGATTTGGCAGATCGCGCCCGCCGGTTTGAAGCCGGCGAGCCTGGCGAGATCCACCGAAGCATCGGTGCGACCGGAGCGAGCCAAGACACCGCCGCTGCGGGCCTGAAGGGGCTGGACATGACCCGGCACCATGAGATCTTCATGCTTGGTGCGGTCGGCAACGACGGCACGAATCGTGTGTGCCCGCCCCTGGGCGGAAACGCCATGCACGCCTGGCAAATTGACCGAGAACGCCGCGCCGCAAAGGAGACCGGACAGCCGGCTATTTTCTTCGGGCACCAAGGGCACGCCCAATTCCCGGACGCGCTCGTCGGTCAAGGTCACATAAATGATCCCCCGGCCATGATGCATCATGAAATTGATGCTCTCGGGCGAAACCCTTTCAGCCGCCATGCACAAGAATCCGTCGTCCTCGGGGGTGTCCTCGTTGATCAGGATCACCATCCGGCCGGCGCCGATATCTTCCAGGCCCTGTTCGATTGTCGCGATCGCCATGATTAGAACAAAATCACCCTAAAACGAAAACTTAGCTACGCTTTGCCAGGAAGCTATGAACGTATTTACCGATTAAATCGGTTTCGATGTTGACCTTATCACCAACCCTACGGCCCTGCAAATTAGTGTGCTGCAAGGTAAACGGAATGATCGCTACGGCAAAGTGCTGGCGCCGGCACTGGTTGACTGTGAGACTGATGCCGTCCACCGCCACCGAACCCTTGGAGACCAATAAGCGGCCCAACTCATTGGCGACTCGAAAAGTGAAGATAGTAAACTCCCCCTGCTTTTCAATCGCCGCGACGGTGCCGACGCCATCGACGTGCCCCGTGACCAAATGGCCGCCCAACCGCTCGTTCAAGCGCATCGGCTGTTCGAGATTGACCAAGCTACCAGGCTCGAGCGCGCCCAAGTCGGTGCATGCCAGCGTCTCTGGTGATACGTCAACGGTGAATGCGTTTTTGAGTTTCTTGACGACGGTCAAGCACGCGCCATTGACCGCGACACTCGCACCCATGGCCATCTCTCCAACCGGCAATTTCGTTCGCACCGTCACAACCGCCGAGCCGTTGCGCAAACGCAAGGCGGCGATCTTGCCGACATCTTCGATCAACCCGGTAAACATTTTTTTATTAACCGAACCTCATAAGTATCCCGAAAGCAATAAATCTTCGCCGGACCGGCGCATGGCGAAGCGCCGGAGGGTTAGCGCCCGCGCCATCTTGCCAATGCCAAGCGGTCCAATCATCGCGCGGCCATCAGCACCGACTATTTTTGGCGCGTAGAAGAGTTCCATTTTGTCGACCGTCTTGTTCCTAAGCGCCGATGCCGCCACCGCGGCGCCGCCCTCGATCAATACCGTAACAACGCCGATGCCGGCGAGTTTGCGCAACAGCGGTCGCCACGCCACCTGATCGTTGCGGCTGGGCAAGCGCCAGACGGTAACGCCCAACTTTTCTAGCGCCCGCACTTTTTTCACTGGCGCCTGTTTCGTAGCCGCGATAATGGTTTTACCAGCGCCGGGTAAATGCAATAGCTGCGCCGTTGCTGCAATCCGCAACCGGCTATCGAGCACCACGCGGTAGGGATTGCGCCCACCGGCGATGCGGCAAGTGAGCAGAGGGTCGTCAGCGCGCACCGTGCCCGCGCCGACCAGCACAGCGTCCATTTCATTGCGCCAGCGGTGCACCCGCGCGCGCGACCGCTCGCTGCTAATCCAACGGGCGTCGCCGCTGGCGCTGGCGATCTTGCCGTCGAGCGTCGCCGCCAATTTGACTGTCACGAAGGGAAGCCGTCTGGTGATGAATTTGGCGAAGGGTTCGATGAGCTCGGCGCATTCATCTTGACACGAACCTTCGCGCACTTTGATACCGGCACGGCGCAATTGCTGGAAGCCCCGCCCGGCAACCAAAGGATTGGGGTCCTTGATACCGGCAACTACTCGACGCACCCCGGCGGCGATCAGCGCCCGCGTGCACGGCGGAGTGCGTCCTTGATGGCTGCAAGGTTCTAGGGTGATATAGAGCGTCGCCCCGTGGGCCTTGGCGCCGGCTTGGTTGAGCGCGTTGATTTCGGCGTGAGCGCCACCGGCAAAGTGGTGATAGCCGGCGCCGACGACCTTGCGGCCACGCACGAGCACCGCCCCGACCATCGGATTGGGGCTAGTTCGTCCCGCGGCCCGGCGCGCCAAACGACAGGCTTGGCGCAGATAGCGCTGCTCCTGATCGGATCCTCGGTCGCCGGCCAAGATTATTCCCTTCTCGGGCGTAAGTCGCCGGGTTTGGCATGCGGCACACTCTTGCGCTCTTTGATCAGTTCTTCGAGTTCGACCATGAACTCGCCAATGTCCTTGAACGACCGGTACACCGAAGCGAAACGCACATAGGCTACCGGATCGGTGTCATGGAGCTCGCGCATGAGAGCTTCGCCGATCACCGAGCTGATGATTTCTTTTTCACCGCGCTCCTGCAACGTGCGTTCAATGCGATCGGCGATCGCTTCGATGGTATTGATGCTGACCGGCCGCTTCTCGCAGGCGCGCTTGAGTCCATTGATGATTTTGACCCGGTCATAGCCTTCGCGCCGGCCATCCTTCTTGACCACCAGCGGCATCATCTCCTCGACCCGCTCGTAGGTGGTGAAGCGCCGGGTGCAGCGCTCGCACTCGCGCCGGCGGCGCACCATGTTGCTGTCCTTACTCAAGCGCGAATCGATCACTCGATTCTCGATCTCATGGCAAAAGGGACATTTCATAGTTTAAAAAGTCGAGGATGAGGATCGAGGATGGAAATCGAAAGTCTTATTTAGATGGCCGTCCGCAATCGCCGATCCTCGATCCTCACCCTTCTATCCTCTATCTCAATCCTCCATCATCGGCCCACACCCACGGCTATGCCTTTGCTAGACGATGCGGATAGACGGGAAAGCTTTTACACAGCGCGCCAACATCGTCGGCTACCGCGCCCAGTTTGCTTGCATCGCCGACCGCGCCCAACGCTCTGGCGATCAGGATGCCGATCTGAGTCATCTCGCCTTCTTTCATGCCCCGGCTGGTCACCGCCGGCGTGCCAATGCGTATGCCGCTGGTGACAAACGGCGAACGGGTATCGAAAGGAATACCGTTCTTATTGACGGTGATGCGCGCTTTATCCAAAGTCTCCTGGGCAACCTTGCCGGTCAGCTCCGATCTGCGCAGGTCGACCAGCATCAGATGATTGTCGGTGCCGTCGGAGGTCAAGCGAAAACCATTGGCGATCAGCGACTGCGCCAGAGCTTGAGCGTTTTTGACGATCTGCTGTTGGTAGATTTTAAACTCCGGGGTCAACGCTTCTTTGAGTGCCACCGCTTTGGCGGCGATCACATGCATCAACGGCCCGCCCTGCATGCCGGGAAAGACCCGGCTGTCAACAATCTTCGCATGCTCTGCCTTGCACAGCACCATGCCGCCGCGCGGCCCGCGCAAGGTTTTATGCGTCGTCGTGGTGACGAAATCAGCGTAGGGCACGGGACTCGGATGCAGCCCCGCCGCTACCAAGCCGGCTATATGCGCCATGTCGACCATTAATAAAGCGCCAATGTCATCGGCGATCTTACGAAAGCGCGGAAAGTCGATGATGCGTGGATAAGCGCTGGCGCCGGCGATGACCAACTTGGGCCGATGCTCCTTGGCCAGCCGTTCTACCTCATCGTAGTCGATGGTTTCAGTCTTCTCGGAAACGCCGTAGGGAATCACGTGGTAAATAAAACCGGAAAAATTTACCGGACTGCCCATCGACAAATGGCCGCCGTGAGCCAGGTTCATGCCGAGATAACTATCGCCTGGTTTCAACACTGCAAGGTAAACGGTCATGTTGGCCTGGGAGCCGGAGTGCGGTTGAACATTGGCGTGGTCGGCGCCGAACAGCTCTTTGGCCCTGGAGATTGCCAGCGATTCGACTTCGTCGACGAACTCGCAGCCGCCGTAGTATCGCTTGCCCGGATAACCCTCGGCATATTTGTTGGTCATCACCGAGCCCTGGGCTTCCAGCACCGCTTCGCTGACGACGTTTTCCGAGGCGATGAGTTCGAGATTACCCTCCAAACGCCGGGTTTCCCGTTGTATCGCTGCGAACACATCCGCGTCTACCTGTTCGAGAAATGACATGACTTTTCCTCTGAAAATTTTACGGTTCTGGCTGACCTTTAGCGCCTTTGGCAAATTCTCGCTCAACCTCGGTAATCTTATCGACCCGGCGCTGATGGCGGCCGCCGGCAAACTCCGTGGTTAGCCAGGTATCGACAATCTCTTGCGCCAGTGGCGCTGCGGTTCTGGCGCCGCTTAGAACCAAAATATTGGCATCGTTATGCTCGCGGCTCGAACGCGCGCCTTCAAGATCGCCCACCAACGCCGCGCGCACGCCAGGAAATTTATTAGCGACGATGGACATGCCGATGCCGCTGGTGCAGATCAACACGCCGCGCTCGGCTTGGCCGGCGGACACTCGCGCGGAGACTCCCCTGCCGTAGTCGGGATAGTCCACCGACTTCCGGTCCTGTGTGCCGAGATCGCAAACCTCCACGCCCTTGGCGCGCAGATAGCCGATAAGAGAATTTTTCAACTCCAGGCCGCCGTGGTCACAGCCGATGGCGATCATGATGTCACGCTGTCCAAACCATAAATCATAGTCCGACGCGACTCAGAAAATGACAACCGCCAAAGCGCGCAGGCAACGAGTAACCTGCGCTTCAGCGACTTGAATACGATATTGCAGTAGCAAAGTCCGCAGCGCCGGCGGCCGGTTCACTGCGCAGCGGCGTCCGGACAAAGGCGGTTATCGATGCGCCTCAATGTAGGTGATGATGTCCTGAACGGTCTTGATCTTCTCCGCGTCTTCGTCGGAAATTTCCATCTCATATTCCTCTTCCAGCGCCATCACCAGCTCGACGATGTCCAATGAGTCCGCGCCCAAATCCTCGATGAACGAAGCTTCCGGGGTTACCTCTTCGGCACTCACGCCGAGTTGCTCACAAACGATTTCCTTCACTCTATCCTTAATCGATCCCGCCATCTTCACTTACCTCCTCTTAATATCCTTACATGTATAATCCGCCGTTGACGTTGAATACTTGGCCGGTCACGTAGCTACCGGTAGGTCCGGCTAGAAACACAACCATATCGGCGACTTCCTGGCAAGTGCCGAAGCGCCCCAAGGGAATGGAACGCAGAAAATCGTCGCGCAGTTTTTCCGGCAAGCGCGCGGTCATTTCGGTATCGATAAAACCCGGCGCGACGGCGTTGACTGTAATCGCGCGCGACGCCAATTCCCGCGCCATCGCTTTGGTAAAACCGATGATGCCCGCTTTGGACGCGGCATAAAGCGACTGGCCAACATTACCCATTTGGCCGACCACCGACGAGAGATTGACGATGCGTCCGGCGCGCTGCTTGATCATTTGGCGCGAGACGACTTTGGTGCAAAGGATCGTGCCTTTAAGATTGGTGCCGATGACTTGATCCCAATCGCTGGACTTCATGCGCATCAGCAAACTATCCGAGGTGACCCCGGCATTGTTGACCAGGATGTCGAGGGTTTTATGCGCGTCGATGATATTTTTAACCGCGGATTCGACCTGAGTCTCGTCGGCTATGTCGAAGCCACTGACTTCACCGTTACCCCGAGCGGCCTGCAACAAGCCCAGCGTCTCTTCCGCCGCGGCCTGGTTGCCTTTGTAATTGATCACCACATAGGCGCCGGCCTGGCCGAGTGCCAGTGCAATCGCCCTACCGATTCCCCGGCTTGCGCCGGTGACCAACGCGATCTGGCCTTGAAAATTTGCCATGCTAAGCGGCTTTCAGACTTGGCAGATCCTGCGGCGTTTCGAGATTTGCGGTCTCGAGCGACGGCGCGATACGCTTGATCAAACCCTTGAGCACCTTGCCAGGGCCGATCTCCAAGGCGCGTTGACAGCCCAACGCGGACAGCTGCTTAACCGACTCTTCCCAGCGCACCGGCCGCACCGCTTGTTCGACCAGCAGATCTTTGACGCGCTCGCAGTCGCGGTTGACCGCCGCTTCGACATTGGTCACCACGCCGATAGTAAATGGATTGACTGTAATGTTTTGCAAGACTAGCTTGAGGCCATCCGCCGCGGGGCGCATGAGCTCGCAATGAAACGGCGCGCTCACCGGCAAGTCGAGTGCGCGCTTGGCGCCGCGCTCCTTAGCCAAGGCCATGGCGCGAACCACAGCATTCTTAGCGCCGGCGATAACAATTTGCCCGCCGCCGTTATAATTGGCTGGCGCGACGATTTCGTTCTGGCTGGCGTCGACACACAGACCGCGCACGGCATCCATCTCTAAACCGAGGATGACCGCCATGGCGCCCTGGCCGGCGGGCACCGCCTGCTGCATCAATCGCCCGCGCGCGCGGACAGCTTGCACCGCGTCACGAAACGCCAACGCGCCGACCGCCACCAACGCGCTGTACTCACCCAGGCTATGGCCGGCGACATAGGCCGGGCGCAGAGCAGTTTCCGCTTCGAGCACGCGCAACGCGGCCACCGACGCCGTGAGAATCGCCGGCTGGGTATTTTCGGTAAGCTTTAAATCAGCATCAGGTCCGGTAAAACACAACCGGCTCAGGGAAAAGCCGAGAGCCTCGTCGGCCTCGGCAAACACTTGCTTCGCGACGCTAAACTGATCGCAAAAATCCTTGCCCATCCCGACGTTTTGCGACCCTTGGCCGGGAAACACGAACGCTATATCACTACTCACCACCGCGCCTCCGTCGTTCATCGCCAACCCCAGGCTCGGACTTGTCTCCTAAAGATTCGATTTTTGACTTAACTCGTTCCCAAAGCTTGCGCGGCAGGCCGTCTTTCCTAGCGCCTTCGGCATCTTCTACTTCGCCCAATGCCTGGGCGATATGGCGATTCATCTCATGGTCGACGGCATCGCGCGCCAAGCGAATCGCGCTCTTAAGCGCTAATGGACTGGAGCCGCCATGGGCGACGATCGCCACGCCGTCCAATCCGATCAGCGGCGCACCGCCATATTCGGCGTAATCCAATCTTCGGTAAGCGGTGCGCAGCGGACTTCGGCTCATCAGGTAGCCGACCTTGCTGGCAAGATTATGTTGAAAAGCGCCTTTGAGAATTTCGCCGGCAAAACTCGCCACGCCTTCCATGGTCTTGAGCGCGACATTGCCGGTGAAACCATCGCACACCACGACGTCGACCTTGTCGTTAAAAATATCCCGCCCCTCGACGTAGCCGATATAATTGAGCGCGGTGGCGCTCAGCAGCACGCTGGCGGCGCGGGTCAATTCCGTGCCCTTGCTGGCCTCTTCACCATTGCTCAATACACCGACGCGCGGCTTGGTCACGCCAAGCACACGTTCAGCATAGATCGAACCCATGAGACCGAAGTGCAACAGATGCTTGGGTTTACAATCGACATTGGCGCCGGCATCGACGATTACCGTGCCCTTGCCCAGACTCGGAACTACGACCAGAATCGCCGGCCGGGCCACTTGTGAAAGCGTCCCCATGACGAACATGCCGAGGGCCATCATGGCGCCGGAATTGCCGGCGCTCACCACCGCATCGGCATCGCCGCGCTTCATCGTTTCGAAGGCGACCCGCATGGATGAGTCTTTTTTGCGCAGGGCGATGCTGGCAGATTCCTGCATCGGCACCGCTTGAGATGCCGGCACGATGGCTATCTGCGGCGCACCGGGGTGTTTGGCGAGTTCCGCCGCGATAATGTCTGGCGGACCGACCAGAACAATTTCAACGCCGAGCTCTTGACGGGCGAGCAACACCCCTTCGATCACAACTCCGGGGGCTCGGTCTCCGCCCATCGCGTCAACGGCGATCTTCGGCATATCTGGCGGAAAAGAAATTTAATTGTTTTCGGTTTGGATCACGGCGCGGCCGCGGTAAAAACCGCAGTGAGCGCAGGCGCGATGGGGCAATACCGTCTCGCCGCAATTAGCGCAGGCGCTCCATTGCGGCGCGGTCAAATGGTCATGGGCGCGGCGTTGGTTTTTCACCCGTTTCGAGGTGCGTCTTTTAGGTACCGGCATTTGATTCGTCCTATCTTTCTCCGCCTGTGACGGCAGCTACATTAAAAAATAAAATCTCAGCGGCTCAGTTTTAACGTCCGAAACACCGCCATGCGCGGATCTCCCGTCGGCGACGCGCAGGAGCAGGATTCACCATTGAGATTGATCCCACAAGCGCTGCACAGTCCGCGGCAGCTCTCGCCACACAACGGTTGCGTCGGCAATGCCAGCAACACCTGCTCAGCGATCAACGGCGACAGATCGATCTCATCTCCCGAGTAAAAGCTCAATGCCAAATCGTCGCGATGGAGTTCTTCGGCTTTGCGCCCGGTTTTGGCCGGATCGGGGATCAGCACGAACTCAAAGGGCTGGTCTAAATTAAACATAAATTCTTCGGCACAACGCCCGCACACGCCGCGCAATTGGCCGCTCAACCGTCCGTCAAAAAACAAATCGGCTGCCGCACGATAGTAGCGAAGCTCGACCTCCAAGGACGCTGGAAAGCCAAATTCACGGACACTGCTTTGGCTATAAATCTTGTTGAGTTCCTCACCACTTTCTGAGAATACGATCTCTTTGGCGGTTTGAGGAATCTCGTCGATGGAGATTTTCATCGGCGATAAAGCGGGCCAATTAGTAGATATTCAATATCGGCTATCCTGCGCGATGTCAAGCCAAGTGCTCCTAGCAGTTACGCAAAAGTGCATGATTTATTCAGCACTTCCACGATAATTACGGCGTCCCACGGAGGCTTTGCAGGGAAACTTGCGGCGGCCATCATCGGCTTGTGAATTCATCGCCATTTTGTTAACCATTTTTTGTCCAGCCGATGAACTTCCCCACCCACTTTCACGACCTTTGGCGTTGCAAGCGCGACAGTTTCTTCAATCGCGTGCTGCGTAACGACTATGCCCAAGGGTCTACAAGATCGGCCTGCGGCTCGATTTTCACCTGGCCCAATCGCGATCGTAGCGTCGCCGTGGGGGGATGTATTTACAGCCATAACACCAACCACACACAGGCTATAGACCAACCGCGCATGTCGGTGACCGCACAGCTCGAAAAAGCCGCCACGGCGATTCACCGGCGCCACCGCACCGACTCTTTCATCGGCTACTTTCAAAGCTCCAGCAATACCTGCGATAACATCGACCGACTGGAAAAACGCTATACGCCGCGCAGAATCAATCGCGGCCATGACCTGGCCCACTATATCGACGCCTTCGCACGCGCACACGCGCGCAGGTTGGGCATTTGCACGCATCTGATCTTCGGGTTTCCCGGCGAAAGCCGCGGCGAAATGGTTGAAAGCGCGGATTTGTTTAACCGGCTGGGCATCGCTGCGGGAACGCTTCACAATCTTCCCGGGTTGAAAATATTGTTTTCGAAGACTATTACCTGGCAGGCAGCGAACCGCTGTTGAGCCAAACCGAGGATGTCGCGAGGGTCGTCGACTTTTTTGAGCGTTTGCATGCCGAAATCTTCATAAACCGGCTCTCCGCAGCAGCCCATCGCGCCATCACCGTCGTTCCCGCTCGGTCGGTGAACAAGCGCAGCATGCATAACGCGATTCAGCGCGAACCGATAGGCCGCGACGGCTGGCAATGCGGGCTCTATACAAAGCCGGAGTTTCGGACTAGCCTACCGGGCATATCCAGTGAAGGAGCAGAACTTTGAACGGCCATATTGGATTGATTCATTCGCTCGTACCGGCGACGGTCGATTTGCAAGTAACCATACCGGAGAGCCATCCATCGGCGCGCAATCTTGGCGCTGAACGAGTCGGATCGGGCACCATCATCGATCCCAGCGGCTACATTCTTACGGTTCATTATGTCACCATCGGCGCCGCGTCGATCACCGTGACCCTGCCCGATGGTGAAGAGTACCCCGGACAGGTTGTCGGGCAAGACCAAGAGTCCGGGCTGTCCTTGGTCAAGATTCCCGGACGCGATCTGCCCTTTCTCAAAATGGCGGCGGCAGACTCGCTGGCTCTCGGCCAAGAGGTGGTCATGGTCGCCAGCAGCGGTAAAGTCGGCCGGCGCGTCAGCGGCGGCTATGTAAGCTCGATGGCTGGTTACGACGGCGAATGGGAATACATGATCGACAAATCGATCCGCGTGACCGCCTTCAATCCCGGGTTTGGCGGCGGCACTCTGGCCAACTTCAAGGGCGAACTGGCGGGTATCGTCTCGCTGAACTTGAACGAGGTCGGCAAGTTCACCATGGCGATCCCGGTCGCATACTTCCAAACCTATGAACAGGAGCTCAAACAGCATGGCCAGGTGCTTAGCCGGCCGCGCCGGCCTTGGCTGGGAATTTATACTCAGGGCGTTGCCGGCCTGGTGGTCGTCGTCAATGTGACGGGCAACGGACCGGCGGCCAAATACGGCCTCAAAGCTGGCGATGTGGTATTATCGGTGGAAAACAACAAGATCCGTTCCCGACAGGAGCTTTACCAAGAGATGTGGAAAAAGCGCCCCGGAGAACGGATCTTGTTTCGCGTTATCCGCGATGACAAAGCCGTGGATGTTGAAGTGATCGGCGGCGACCGCGCCGATCGTTACCGCTCCTAGTCGTCGCCGCCGACTTTCTGAATCTCACCCTTGCCGGTAATCTTGATCCCGAGCGCTGGGGTATAGGCGTCCGGTTCGTAATTGATCATGCCCTTGTCGGTGGCGGCGAGATCGCTCAATTTCACGTTAGCGCCGGCTTTTTCGATCTTGGTTTTCTCATCGACGCCGACCACCTCTTCGCGCACTTTACCTTTGCGCTCCATCTGGAACGTGATCGTCCGTTGGCCAACGGCGCTGATCACGCCTTCAACTTCAACCGCCTTTGTCTTGGTCGCCTTCACCGCTTCGGTTTTTGCCGGCGCCGGAGCTGGTGCCGCCGCCGGCGGTTTCGGCGCCGGTGCGGTTGCGGCCGGTTTTGGCGCGGGCGCAGCGGGTTTCTCATCCACGGAGCTGCAGGCAAAGATTATTAAACTTGCAAACAGGGCGCCGCCTGACCAGGTTGCGCATTGAACTAACTTATTCATTCCCTTTCCTCCTCAAGCCCAAAAATCATAAAATTGGTGCAAATAAATTGTAGCGATTTCAGCTTAAAACATACTTGCGTTCGGATTGTCAAGGCGTTGGGCGAAGCAGAGCTTTGAGAATAGCGACGAAAAGAACTAACTTGGTGGCCTCATGACGATCAATGTGACGAATATCACCAGCTGTCGGGTAATTTACGGCGATACCGACCAAATGGGCGTGGTCTATTACGCCAATTATCTACGCTGGTTCGAACGCGGCCGGTCGGAATTTTTGCGCCAGATCGGCTTACCCTATGCAGCCATCGAAGCAACCGGCTTCCACTTTCCTGTGGCCGAAGTAACCTGCCGCTATGCTCAGTCGGCGCGCTACGATGATGTTATCGAAATCGCCACGACTTTGGTCGACCTGAGCCGGGTCCAGTTGTCTTTTGAATACAATATTGTCCGCCAAGCCGACCAACTCACCCTCGCCACGGGATCGACCAAGCACGCCTGCATCGGCCACGATGGTCAGGTGAAACGAATTCCGAAAATGCTCGTGGACGCAGTCGAGGCAGCGACGCGCAATAGCCAGGACTAGAGCAGCGTTTCGCCCCGTAACTGTGCGATCGCCGCGACAATCTCGGATCGTACTGCATCGTCGCCTTCGAATTCCAAGCGGCGCTGGAGCGCGTCCCCCGCGGGGACGGTACCCATCTCTCCTAAAGCCCACGCCACATGACTGCGGACGAGCGGCTCCACATCGTCGAGTGCGGCTATTAACGCCGGCATCGCCTCCTGACATTTCAAGTTGCCGAGCGCCACCGCGACGTTGCGTAAAAAGCCTCGGCGCTTGGCGCGCAGGATCGGACTGCCGCGAAAGCGCTGGCGGAATTCAGCTTCGGTCAGCGACAAGAGCGGAATCAGATGCGGCGCCAATAGGCCGGAGCGCGGACCGAACGCCGCCTCGGCGGTCGCCTGAGCCTTGACATTGTATGGGCAGACTTCCTGGCAGATATCGCAGCCGAAAATATGGTTGCCCACGAGCGGCCGCAGGTGGCGCGGCATGGC
>Ga0184628_10000933_pt1 | contig 14966 bp, 13 predicted proteins | sample PLM4_5_b1_FD_133149 | JGI IMG/M metagenome (GOLD analysis project Ga0184628, IMG submission 133149) | Groundwater sediment microbial communities from an aquifer in East River, Colorado, USA - PLM4_5_b1 | ecosystem: Environmental > Terrestrial > Soil > Riparian zone | place: USA: East River... | reverse complement strand
CGGGCGCGACCTGCAGGAGGAGCTGCAGCCGCAGTCCACGCGGATCCCTGGAGAGCCGCAGATCTACATCGAGCCGCACGCCTATGCCGAGGCGGCGTGGTGGCACGTCAGTCAGGTGGACAACGTGTTCGGCCTGCTCGACACCGTGAAGCGCAAGTACAACGTGGACGAGTCGCACACGTACGTGACCGGGATTTCCGACGGCGGGACTGGAGTCTATTTCCTCGCGATGCGCGACCCGAATCCCTGGTCGGCGTGCCTGTCGCTCAACGGACATCCGCTGGTGCTCGCCAACCGCGAGGCGCGCATCGAGGGCAATCTCTATCTGGGCAACCTTTCCAGCTGCCCGCTCTATATCGTCAACGGCGATCGCGACCCGCTCTACCCGGCCGAGGGCGTCGTGCCCGTGATCAACGCCATGATTCGCGCAGGAGTCACTCCGATCTTCCGCGTGAAGGAGAACGCGCGCCACGACACGAGCTGGTGGCCCGGAGAGCGCGCCTCGTACGAAGAGTTCGTGCACTCCCATCCGCGGGCGGCCCATCCCGAGCGCCTGTCATGGGAAACCGACCGTACCGACCGGTTCAACAGACTGCGGTGGGTCGTCATCGACAAGCTCGGCGTGCGCTCGTCAGACCAGGCCCTCGAGGACATGAACGTGTTCAACCCGAGCAGCCCGAACAAAGTGCTCGTCTTCCCGCGCAGGCGCGTGGTGCCGACCGGGCGCATCGACATCGAGCGCCACGGCAACACGTTCGAGGCCAGGACGCGCGGTGTCAGCGACTTCACGCTGCTGCTATCGCCCGACGTGGTGGATTTCGGCAAGCCCGTACAGGTGACGGTCAACGGCAAGCCGGCATTCTCGGGCGTGGTTCAGAAGGACCTGTCGACGCTGCTCACCTGGGCGGCACGCGACAACGACCGGTCCCAGCTCTACGCCGCAGAGCTTCACATCGCCATTCCGTAGCCAGCCTGCATCGCGGCCATCTACGAGGTGCGAAGGAGCGGCCGCAACTCGGTCACGTTCTTCACGCCCTCGAGCTCGAAGATCCGCGCGACCAGCCTGTCGAAGGTTCCCGCACAGCCCCCGCCGACTGGAGCAGCCGGCGTCGACTGACGATCAGCGGATCGCGCACGAGTACCTCATTTGTGAATTGCTGACGGGCGCTGTCTGCCGCCCACTTATACCGCCGCACCGAGGGCAGCCGGATCGATGTCTCTCACATGAGGCAGGGCAGGCTTGCTTTCCAGAGCCGCGTCGAACAGGCTGTGGATCAGATGCCTGTACTGATCCGCCGCGCGACGAATGCCGATCTGCCGGAGCTGGGTGTGCTTGGCGCCACGCTGCTGCGCGCGCACTACGCGTACGACCAGCAGCGCTTTATGGCTCCGGGCGGGAATCCGGAGACCGGATATGCCTGGTTTCTCGGCACGCAGATCGCAGCGTCGTCGGTCGCCGTGTTCGTCGCCGAGCGCGACGGCGCCATCGTGGGGTACGTCTATGCGGGCATCGAGCCGCAGTCGTGGAAGGAGCTCCGCGAGGAGGCCGGGTTCATCCACGACGTCATCGTGAAGGATGAAGAGCGGCGCACCGGCGTGGCCAGGCTGCTGCTGGAGGCGGCGTGCGAGTGGTTGCGATCGCTCGGGACGCCGCGTGTGGTCTTGTGGACCGCAGAAGGGAACGATGCCGCGCAGGCGCTGTTTACGCGCCTGGGCTTCAGGCGTACGATGGTGGAGATGACGAAGGAACTCTGAACAGGGTGCGACGATACTCATCGCGGCAATGGCGAAACGACGGCCCCGCGCCTACTGCATCTACATCATCCAACTCTCCCGCGCCTGCACCAAGCAGCCCTGCGCATTGGCCCCCCTCTACGTCGGCCAAACCGCCCACACCCCCGAACATCGCTTCCTCCAACACAAGGCGGGAGGCAAGCTGGCGGCGAGCAAGGCGCACAAGTTCGGGATGAGGCTGCGCCTGGACCTGATGAAGGGGATCGGCCCCTTCTCAACCCGCAAGGAGGCGGAGGCCGCGGAGAAGGCCGTGGCGGAGGCGTTGGAGCGGAGAGGGCATCGGGTGTTTTGGGCGTGACCAAGAAACCAGGCGAGTCGCTCGGCCTCGGCTAACCGCTGGAGCGGTCCAGCGACGAAGGCCTGGCGTCGAGTGTGGCCAGCCGGGCGTCAACGGTGCCGATCAGCCGATCGTAGGCCTCGGCACTGAGCGTGCCGCGATGAAAGTCGCCGAGCACCGATTCCTTCTCGGCGAGCAACACCTGGCGACGCGCGCGTGCGGACTCCTCGGCGCGGAGGTCGTCTTGTTCCAGCCGCAGCGCCTCGGCCGCCGCGGCGATGTCGCGAGCGCGGCCTTCGTACTCATCCCGCAGCTCGCGAAGCACCGCCTCCGGCGCGATGTGCAGCCGCTCCATGCGCTGAATCTCATCGAGGGCCACCTGCGTCATGCGCAGCTCGCCGCTCCTGACCTCGTACATCTGCCGTTTCTCGTGACCTCGCGTGATGCCCAGCCGCCGCAGCAGTGGCCCCATCGTCAGTCCCTGCATGAGAATCGACAACAGGACCACGCCGAACGTAACCGTGATCAACAGGTCACGGTAGGGGAGTGCTGGCGGCAGCGCCAGGGCGAGCACCATCGACAGGCTCCCGCGCATGCCGCCCCAGGTGATCACGGCAGCCCATGACGTCGGCCAGGCCTCGCGCCGCCTCGATCGCTCGAGCGCCAGGACCGCGAAGACCACCCCGGCCCGGGCCAGCGTGACCGCGCCGTACGCCACGATGACCAGCTGCCAGGAGTTCGCCAGTTCCCTGACGTGTACGTGGAGGCCGACGAGGAGGAACACGATCGAGTTAAGAGCAAAGGCGATGTACTCCCAGAAGGTCTCGGCGGCAATCCGTGTGGACGGCGACATGCCCGTTCGCGCAGCGTAGTTCCCGCAGAGCATGCCGGCCGACACCGTCGCGATCACGCCTGAGAATCCGAGATGTTCCGCTGCCAGAAAGGAACCGTAGGCGTTCAGCGTGGTCAGCGTGATCTCGATCATCGGATCGTCGATCTGTCGGATGACCTGCGAGATGGCCAGCCCGACGAGGACTCCGACGGCGAGGCCGCCGCCGACGACGCGGGCGAACTCGACGACCATGCCCGAGGCCGACATCTGCGCGCCCGACACCATATTGAGCGCCAGCGAGAAGAGGACGATCGCGGTGCCGTCGTTGAGCAGGCTCTCGCCCTCGAGCAGGACGCGCAGCCGGTGAGGCGCCCCAAGGCTCTTGAACATCCCGACGACCGCAATCGGGTCGGTGGCGGCAATGAGTGCCCCGAAGACCACGGCGTGCCCCCAGCCAAATCCCGGTCCCAGTCCGAGAACCCGGGTCACCAGATCGAGAAGCATCGCCGTCAGGGCGACCGCCACGACCACGCCAGGCACGGCGAGCGCGGTAATCGAAAAACGATCCCGCCAGAAGTCCCGAAACTCGAGGTGGAATGCGGCCTCGAACAGCAGCCCTGGTAGAAACACTGCGTAGAGGAGTTCCTTGGTGAGGGTCGGCGGTTCGAACAGGCGGACGAGGCCGAGCACAAGACCGGCAAGCACCAGGGCCACGGTGTAGGGGAGACGGAGCCGACGGGCGGCGATGGCGACCGCCGTGGCGACAACGAAGAGCAGGACGAAACTTCCGGTTGCCATCGAGTGGCGGGTCTCCTTGACCCGGCTATTCCGTAGAGTACCCCGCGGGCGCCGAGGCACGGTGATCGAAGGTACGAGGGTGCGAGGGTGCGACGCACGAGGTGCGGAGGTGCGTCCGAGGGTGCGAGGGTACGACGTGCGATAATGAGGTCCCTGCTCAGCGATGTCGGGGCGTAGCGCAGCCTGGTAGCGCACCTGCCTTGGGCGCAGGGGGTCGCAGGTTCGAATCCTGTCGCCCCGACCACTTCTTCAGGATCCGTTCCCGACACACGGGTAGTCCACGTCCAGGACACACGGAGGCCGGTGTCAAGGAACACACGGTTCCTTTAGCGTGAGGTCACGTCACCAGGACGTGGCTTTGGCCGGCTTGGCGTCCGGGTCTTCGTGCCTGATGGAGAGAAACGACGCCGCGCTCAGTCCGAACAGCGCGAAGCACAGGATGTACAAGGCGCGATCGCCGCGCGGGATCAGATCCATGAACCCGAAGAGCGCCACGATGACCACGAAGAACAGGACCAGAGACGTCCAGCCCACTTCGAGTCCGCGGAACGAGTGCCGTGCGGTGGCGTATCCCGCGATGACGCACAAGACGGTGGCCACCATCGCGGCAGGCAGCGCGTCTGCCCGCACGCGCTGACTCACCGGCAGCACCGCGTACGCGCGTTCCACGAGCGGCAGCGTCGTCGCCAGCAGGCTGACTGCGGCCTTGGCCTGATCGGCGATACGCCTCGCGGTCGTCAAGAACCCATCATACGCCGCTCGTCACTTCGACGACCGGTCTCGGCCTCCTCGACGCGCGCGTCGCTCTACTTCGGCACCGTCGCGGGCCGGGTCGCCAGCGAATCGACGATCCGCCGGGCAGCGTAGTTCACCACGGTTGCCTTGTTGCGGAGGTTTTCAAGGTAGGCGGCCCGCCACAACTGCTCGCGTTGCCCGCGCAGCGTCGCTGCAATGCTGCTGCGCACGTCCGGCATCGTCGCGTCGCGCTGGCCGGCAGCCACCTTGGCCACCAGGGCCACGATCGTGTACCCGCTTGGCGTGGTGACGACGCTCACGGTGCCGGGCTGTGACTTCAACACGGCATCGCGCAGTTGTGGGGCGACCTGACGCAGCGTCGACAACGACACGAGCCCGGCGTCCCCACCCTGCGGCGCCGACTGGGGATCCTCTGAGTAGTCCATGGCCAGGTCGTTGAACGATGCACCCGCCTTCAGGCGCTCCATCAGCATCTGGACCTTCGCCCCTGCCGCCTGGGCGGTCGTCGCGTCGTCACCCGTGCGGTTGTTCAGCCCGGGGTCCCTGGCGGGCGTGATGATGATCTGCGCGATTCGGAACGCCTCCTCCGGAAGGTTGAACTGCGCCTTGTTCGCCTCGAAGAAGTCGTTGATCTCCTGCTCGGTGACGTTGACCTTCGAGGTCACTTCCTGCTCGATGACCTTCGCGGTGATGAGATCCCTGCGCAGCGCTTCCCGCATGTCCGCCGCGGTCAGCTTGCGCGCCGAGAGTTCCTGGTTGAAGGCGTCCTCTGAAAGATTCTCCTTCCCCTGGCTGAATGCGGCGTCGAGCTCCGATTCCGGCAACACAATCTTCAGCTCGTTCGCCCTGGCAAGCATGATGTCCTGGGCAATCAGCTGGTCGAGTAGGTTCAGCTTGGCGCTGGTGGTCTCGTCCGCGGACATGGCCTGGTTGGGCCGCACGGTTCGGCGGTACGCCGTGTCGATCTCTTCACTACGGATGACGCGACCATCGACGACCGCCCAGACATCCTGCGACACCGGCGGCGGGACCGGTGCGGCGGCAGGCTGTGACTGGCACGCGCCGGCGACCGTCGCCAGCGCAACGATGAACGGAAACGGAGCACGACGGTCTGCCATCATCGGTACATTGTCATGATGTCACCTGCGCGGTTCGTCCTGGCGGCCCGACTCGGTGGTTGGGAACGTGGAGATGAGTTCGATGATCGAATCGGCAGACGCGACGACGCCATAGCCGGAGTTGCCCAGCGCGATGACCGGCGGAGGCTGAGACGAGCCAGACGAGTCGCGCGGCCTCAATGGCACCACGTCCTCGGGCACGGGCACGTACTGCGTGGCGATGCCGATGATACGCAGCTTATTGCCGGCGAGTTGGACCACCGGGCCGCCGCTGTTGCCGTGATTGATCGGCGCGTCGATGATGATCGTCCCGAGCGCCGCGTTGAGACCCGCCACGATGCCACCACGCACCAACGGTTTCGCGGTGTCGATCTGCGGGGCGTCGGAGAACCCGATGACCGGATAGCCGAACATGAAGATCTGGCTCGAGATGTTCACCTCCCGGTACGGAGTCAGGTACGAGAAGGGGGCCACGATCATCGCGCCTTTCGATTTCTCCACGAACACCACGCCCGGCGTCGTGTTCAACCCATCCCGCACCTGCGTGGCAAACCGCAGCACGGCTACGTCCCGCCGGTCGTCCGTGCGAATCTCGTTGGCCTCCTGCAGTTGGGCCGCATTCACGCGCACGACGCTGACGGCGGCTTCGCTCACGTCCCTGCTCGGCGCCCGAAGGGTCAGCTCACGCGAACGGAGTTGACCGGTCGTGTTGTCGAAGAGCACGTGGCGCGCGGTGACAAGGAAGATCTCGCGCTCCCGTCTGACGAAGAAGCCGGTGCCGCCACCGCCGGGCACCTCAATCCGCACGGGGTAGGCAAGATTGTCTTCGGGCAGGAACGCCTGCCCGAGGGCTTCGGCGCCAGGCACGAGCGTCGCCAGCAGGAGAGCCGCGGCCGTGAAGGGACGCATGCGTGTCATGGGTCGCCGCCCTGAATCAGCGGGTGAATATCGATTTGGCGATGACGGCGTGGACGCCCTTGGCGCCATCGACCACCTGCGTGATCCGCAAGTCCATCGCGGCGCTCGCCAGCAGATAGGCGTCGTCGCGAGTGATGCCTTTCATCTCCACGAGCCAGTCCAGCATCTCGCGCGTGGCGATCTTCACCGCCTCGTCGAGATCCTCGTGAAATCCCATTGTCATGTACTCGGTTGGCGTTTCCGCGCGGGGCAGTCGGAGGGTCTTGCCCTTGTGGAGGATGACCTGGATCTCGCCCTTGAGCGACGTCTCGATGGCAGAACCGCCGACTTCGCCATGGCCCTGCGCCGCGTGGCCGTCGCCAAGCGAGAGCAGCGCTCCGGGCACGAAGACCGGCAGGTAGAGCGTCGTCCCTGCTGTCAGATCCGAATTGTCCATGTTGGCGCCGTAGAAACTCGGGCGCTGGTCCGTGACGCGTCCGACAGAGGCGGGCGGCACGACCGAGATCGATCCCCAGAAGGGCTTGTTGAGAGGCACGACCACGCCCGGCGCGTACTCGACCGTCTTCTTCTTCAGGTCGAGATAGAGCACCTTGTCGCGCTGAGTGGCGAATTCGCCGGGCAGCGTGCCGCCGTTCGGCCCGATGGCTTGTCCGCCGAGGGGGAGGCGCAGGTCGATGGAGCGAAGCCGAATCTCCAACGAGTCTCCCAGCGCCGCGCCAGTGATGTAGATGGGCCCCGTGAGCGTGTGGTCGCGCCGCGCGCCGTCGTTGGCCGCGCCCTGGAACGTCGCGTACAGCTCGGCTGGGATCTTGTCTTTCGGCACACCCAACCGTTCGAAGTAACCGGGAGTGCCGGTGGTGGTCTCCAGCTTGACGATGTCGCCGGAGTTGATCGTCAGCACAGGCATGAGCGACTGATCCAGGAACCGATAGAAGGTGGTCTCTGGCGTGGCCTTCAGCTCGTGCGTCTTGCCCGGCGTCTGCGCCGAGGCGACTGTGGCCGCCAGAAGGCAGCCTCCGATCCAGGCCGTATGGTGTTTCATCGTGTGCACGTGACCGTCCCAGTCTCAGTCTATCGGCCGGTTGCCATCACCGGCGCGAATTTCTGAATCCGCTTGTTCTCTTCCACCTCGCCCGTGTACAGGTTGCCCTTCGAGTCGATGGCGATCGCGTTGATCCAGTGGAACTGCCCGGCGTAGGTGCCGTTGCGGCCGAAGCTGCCGATCGTCTTGCCGCTCTGCCGGTCGAGAATCCAGACCTTGTCGTTCGTCCCGTCGGCGACGTACATGAATTTCTGCTGCGGGTCGCGCGAGAGGGCCAGCTTGTAGGTGGTTCCACACGGCGGCCACTTCATGTGGTACAGCCCGCCGCACTCGTCACCCCGCGATGGCGTATTGGGCGCAACATAGAACTCCTTGACGAACTTTCCCTCGGTCGTGAAGACCTCGATGCGGTTCTGTCCGCGCTCGCCCACATAGACCAGCCTGTCCTTCGAGATTTCCGCGAAGTGCAGGTCGGGCACGAAGTTCTTCTCTTCGGGCGGCGGGCCGCCGGTCCACTTGTAGCCGGGAATCGGATCATTCGAGACCTCGCTCAGCGGCATCCCGTGGCCGCCCCAGCCGCGCTTGAACGCACCGGTCGTCATGTCGAAGACCATCAGGCGCTTCTGGTTGATGATGTAGATCTCGTTGGCCGCTTCGTCAAGCTGGAAGCGACCCTTCGACACGAACATGTCGGTGTTCTGGTTGTTTTCCTGAAACGGCTGGCCCTGCGGCGGGCGATGGCCGAAGTCCCATACGAACTTGCCGTCGCGCGTGAACTTGAGGATGCTGTCCTGCGCCGCGGTACCGGCCACCCAGACGAAGCCTTTGGAATCGGGGATCACCGTCTGCAGCGCGGTCGGCCAGAGTGGGTGATAGCCGGGGCCGCCCCACGCGTTGACCACGTTGCCGTCCGGGTCGAGCTCGATGACCTCGGGTCCGCGGATGCAGCAGTCGATGCGTCCGTCGGCGCCGCCTGTTTCATCGGGATTGGCGTTGGCCGCGCGATTCAGGAACCAGACGTGGTCGTTCTGATCGACGCTGATGCCCGTGACCTGCTGCATGCCCCAGCGATTGGGCAGCGGCTTGGGCCAGAACGGGTCCACCTTGAAGACCGGCGCGCCGTTGGCGTCCATCGCCTGCGCCGGCGCCTTCTGCGCGCGGGAGGTCACGCCGAGCGCGAGGAGACACACGATTCCAAGGGTGACGCCCAGGGCTCCGTATCGCTTCTGAGTGGTTGTCATCGCCTCATCCTTGCGTCCTGCGCTCGCGTCCGTTCGTTTCGGTCACCGCGCCATCCCCGCGACATCGGTGCGGATCTTATACAGCGTCTTGCCTGCCGTGATGTACATGGTCTTGCGGTCCGGGCCGGCGAAGGTGTTGTTGGTGATCAGGTCCTCGGGGATGGGGATGAACTTGAGCAGTTTGCCCGCGGGGCTGATGACGTAGATGCCCGTCTTGTTGGCGAGGGTTTCGTCGGTGCCACGGAGCTGGTTCATCCCGGCGGAGACCCAGAGGTTGCCTTGCGTGTCGATGCTCATGCCGTCGCCCGATCGACCGGGGGAAAAGTTGTAGTGGAGCTTCTTGCTGGACGCACTCACGCTTCCGTCGGGGGCGAGGTCGAAGGCGCTGATCTGGCGGGCGCCGCCTTTGGCGCCGTTGGCCTCGACGACATAGAGCTTCTTGTCGTCGGGCGAGATCTGGATCCCGTTGGACCGTTGAATCGTGGGCGCCGCGAGGAGGCGGACGGGCCTGGAGACTCCGCCGTTCGGCAGGGGATCGAGGCGATAGACGGCGCTGCCGGCGAGGTCCGTGAAATAGATGCGGCCCTTGCCATCTAAGGTGGCGTCGTTGGGGCCTTCAAAGGGTTTGCCCATGTAGTTGTCTGCAAGGATCTCGATCTTGCCGGTCTTCAGGTCTGTGCGGGTGATCTGGCGTTTGCCTTCGACCTTCACGCCCGGCCGCTCGAAAAGCGCGCCTTCACAGGCGATGAGGCGATCTTGCGAATCGATGAGCAGGCCGTTGGCGGCGTTCGAGTGTTCGCGGTAGATGGAGAGGTTGCCATCGGTGCCGACCTTCATGATGCGCTGGTTGATGATGTCGGTGAAGTAGATGTTGCCCGCACGGTCGGGCGTGGGGCCTTCGGTGAAGGCGACCGTCGTGGCGATCTCAGGAGCCTGATCGGGTGCCTGGGCGTCGAGCGGAAGCGCGGCAGCGCAGGCAAGAGGCAGGGCCAAGGCCACGAGACGGGATACGCCGCGTGAGTGGCAGGTGCGCATTGGTGGCTCCTTGAATTATCCGCAATCTACTTGATGCCCGCCCCGGAGCCGGGTTGGAAGTTGCCGGCGGCGCCGTACTGGTTGTCCTCGTTGCAGATGAACTCCATGAGATCGCCCACGCCGGTCTGGCGGTCTGGGCGGAGCAGCCTGGCCGTGAACGTCAGCTGGACGGGGTGCGCCAGCGCTCCCGGGTCGTCAAGTGTGGCCTGAGTGACCAGCGTTCCGTAATTCGGTCGCGTGTACCGCTCGACGATGTGCAGTTGCTCCGTATGCGGGGTACCACGACGGTCGAACCAGAACTTGTCGTTGAAGCCGACCGTGTCGACGACGAGCGTGTCACCCTCCCACCGACCAATCGAGTGTCCCTCCCACGTGGGCGGCGGGTCGTCGGGATGCGTACGGCCGTCCATGTAGACGACACGGTGGGCGCCGGCATCCATGAGCTCGTGCAGGATGTAGATGTGCGTGAGCCCCTTTGCCGTGTACGACATCGCGAACTTCCACGGATACGGATTGGTGCGCAGCACGCTCATCGGCAGGCAGACCGTATAGGGGTCGTCCTGTGACCTGCGCTTGTCGCGGAGTGCTTTCGCCCACGGGAGCAGCGGCAGCTCGCCCGGTTTCAACCCGCCGTCGCGCTCGATGTCGGCGATTGCGCCACCTCCCACCCATGGTCCGGTGAGATCGACCTTCCCGTCGGGCAGTCGCGGAATCGGCTGGCTGTTGGCCTCTGCGGCCGGCACGACCGGAGTACCGGGGTTGATGAAGCCGACGCCGTTCTCAACGGTCAGGCCGCCGTTGCCGCCCTGGGCCTGAGCCTGAACACGCGCTGCGACGGAAAACATGGTCATCGCGCCGAGCGCGAGCGATACGACCAGGAGTTGTCTCACGCGTCAGTCCCTCATTTCGCGCGGTTCTGGATGCCCTGCGCCACCATCGCCACGCTGTACACCGATCCGCCACCCACGACGTAGAGCGTTTTCTTGTCGCGTCCAGCAAAGGCGGGCCCCTGTGCGTTGAGCGGCGTCGGGATCGTCCCGAGATGCTCGCCCTGCGGGCTGAACACCTGCACGCCACCCGCGGCGACGTAGAGGCGTCCGGCATTGTCGACGCACATGCTGTCGGCATTGCCCCCCTTCAGCGTCGCGAACGTCCGGAAGTTGCGAAGCGATCCGTCAGGCTGCACGTCGAATGCCGACACCACGGGCCCGTTCGCCGCATAGAGAACTCGTCCGTCGGGGCTGAGCTGGATGCCGTTGACACGCTCGACCTCTTCGGTCGCCTTCACGGCCTTGCCGTCCGGGCGAATGTAAACGATCCAGGGTTTCGTGCGAGAGGCTGGCGCCGGTCTGAACCTGCTGCCGAGCGAATCGGTGAAGTAGATTCCGCCCTTGCCGTCGGCGACGAGGTCGTTTGGAGCCACAAGCGGCAACCCGTCCACCTCCTCCACGAGCGTCATGCGGGTTGGAGACAGCACACCGATGCGAGCAATGTTCGACTGCGTGCCAATCAGCCGCCCCTTCGTGTCGTAGGCGAGACCAATCGTGCGGTTCGTGTTGTCCACGAAGGTGGAGATGGTGCCGTCTTCGGTGATCTTGACCAGGCGGCCATCCCCCGCGTCCTGCTCGGTGAACAGCAGACTGCCGTCCGGCATCGCGATCGGGCCTTCGGTGCTGTGAAACAGGTCTCGAATGAGATGCACCTTCGTGCCGCCAACGACAACGCCCGGGATATCGGGTGCCGTGGTGTCAGGCGGCGATTTCACCGGCGGGTTCGGGAGTCTGGGGTAAGGGGCGTCCTGACCCTGACGACCTTGACCCTGAACCGTCAGCGACGCTGCCACAAGTACGGTTCCAAGCAACACGAGACGCGCCAACCTCGCCATAGTCATCTCCTCCTCGCGAACGGTTACTTCACTTCCGGCCCGAGCGGCGCCCGTTCGACGATCTCGATGCGGGTGCCCCAGGGATCGGTGATGTAGGTGATGGTGCTGCCGGTCGGGCTCTTGCGCACCGGCTCGTCGAGCTTGATGCCGTCTGCCTCGAGCTTCTTCACGAACGCGGCGTGGTCCTTCACGTCGAAGCCGATGTGATCGAGCACGCGCCCTTTCGTCGGCGCCTGCTTCGCGTCGGCCTGGGCGAAGCGAATCTGTACGCCCGGCAAGTTTACGACCGGCGCATCGTTGCGGGTCGCCACCTGTCCGCCGAAGGTCTTTGCATACCAAGCCTGCGCTTTGGGAACGTCGGCGGCCGTCAGCGAGAGATGCACATGCTCATTCCGGATCGGCACGGTCTGTGTCTTGTCTTCCAGAATCTCCATGCGCACGCCGTCGGGCGTTACGACGTACGCCTGGTCCAGCCGGTTGCCGCCGCCGTTGGGGAGCGCGCCGCCCGGGAGCACCTCGACCCCCTTGGCCTTCCACTCGGCGACTCGCCGCTGGACGTTGTCGACGATGAAGCCGACATGGTTCACCACCGAGCCCACGCTGGCGCCATCGCCCTTCTCGGTGCCGAGGTTCAGATTGATGTAGAGCCCTGGGAACATGATCAACGGGTTGCCGCCGGGCATATACAACCTACCGCCCATGGCCAGAAAGAGTTTCTTGTTGGCTTCCACATCCTTCGACGCGATGTGCCAGTGGCCCATGGTCACGCCAGCCGGGTTGAACGGGGCCGGCTGCGCCGCCGCCGTGCCTGCGGTCAGCGTCGATGCGAACAGCAACGCGACGAATACGTGTGCTTTCATGGATGCCTCCCTGTTGAACTGGAGCGCGGTGGCTCGCCCGCGCTCAGCCTACACCGGGGCGGCCATTCCTGGGATCGGGAAATGTAACGTGCCAGCGAAACGCCCTCAATTCGGTCGCCTGCTGACGAACTCGTAAGTCGGGCATCCCCGGCCTTTGACCTCAGCCTCCGGACGACTGAACACTCGGACCCTGTATATCGTCCAGGGGTCGTGTCACCTTCCGGAGGTGTCAGAATCAGACGGTGCAAGGCGCGCCGGTCTTCACCGCCCGGGGCCTGTCGAAGGTCTACCAGATGGGCGAAGTGACGGTGCAGGCGCTCCGCGGCGTTGACTTCGATCTCTTCCCGCGCGAGTTCGTCGTCCTGCTTGGGCCGTCCGGGTCGGGGAAGTCGACGCTCCTCAACATCCTTGGCGGTCTCGACGTGCCCACGTCCGGCGAGGTGGTCTATAAGGACCACAACCTCACCACCGCCACCGACGCGCAGCTCACGGCCTATCGCCGCACGCACGTCGGGTTCGTCTTCCAGTTCTACAACCTGATTCCAAGCCTGACGGCACGCGAGAACGTCGCGCTCGTCACCGATATCGCCGAGCATCCGATGGCCCCAGAGGATGCCCTTGGCATGGTGGGGCTGGACGAGCGCCTCGACCACTTTCCCGCGCAGCTCTCGGGCGGCGAGCAGCAGCGCGTTGCCATCGCTCGCGCCATCGCCAAGCGTCCCGACGTGCTCCTCTGTGACGAACCCACCGGGGCTCTCGACATCACCACGGGCGTCGTCGTGCTGGAAGCAATCGACCGCGTGAATCGAGAGCTCGGCACGGCCACCGTCGTCATCACGCACAACGCCGCGATTGCGACGATGGCCGACCGGGTGGTGCGGCTGGCTGACGGGCGGGTGGCGGGCGTCGAACGGAATGCCACGAAAGTGGCGGCAGGGTCGCTGCGATGGTGAGCATGCCCGCTCGCGTTCGCGCGCTCGATCGGAAGCTCATTCGCGATCTCTGGGACATGAAAGGGCAGTCACTGGCCATCGCCTCGGTGATCGCCGCGGGCGTGACGATGTTCGTGATGTACCTGTCGAACTTCGACTCGCTGCAACGGACGCGCGCGACCTATTACGAGGGCGCGCGGTTTGCCGACGTCTTCGCGTCGCTCAAGCGGGCCCCGGCCAGCCTCGAGTCGCGCATCGCGGCCCTGCCGGGCGTCGAAGCCGTGTCGACCCGCGTGGTGTCGAACGTGACGCTCGATCTGCCAGACATGGTCGAGCCGGCGATCGGACGACTCGTCTCGGTCCCGGACGAGGGGCGGCCGCGGCTGAACGACGTGTACCTCCGGCGCGGCCGTTGGGTCGATCCCGCCCGATCAGACGAGGTGCTGGCGAGTGAGATCTTCTGCGAGGCACACGGCTTCAACCCCGGCGACCGCGTGGCGGCGGTCATCAACGGTCGCCGGCGCTATCTGACCATCGTGGGCATTGCCTTGTCGCCCGAGTACATTTATGCGATCAGGCCCGGCGAGATTGTTCCCGACAAGCGGCTGTTCGGCATCTTCTGGATGAGCCGCCGTGCGCTGGCGTCGGCGTTCAACATGGAGGGCGGCTTCAACGACGTCTCGATTGCGCTCGCGCGCGGCGCGAACGTCACCGACGCGATCGCGGGCGTGGACCGGCTGATTGCCGATTACGGGGGGCTCGGTGCGGTGCCGCAGTCGCTGCAGCCGTCTGCGTGGACCCTCGAGAACGAGCTGAGTCAGCTCCAGACATTCGGTTTCATCATCCCGGCCATCTTCTTTGGCGTGGCGGCGTTCATCCTCAATGTCGCCCTGACGCGCGCGCTGGCGCTACAGCGTCCGCAGATCGCCGCGCTCAAGGCGCTGGGCTATTCGAACCGGGAACTGGCGTGGCACTACGTCAAATGGGCACTGGTCATCTCTGCGGCCGGTGCGCTCGCGGGCGTCGCGCTGGGCACCTGGCTGGGCTCGAGCCTCATCAGCATCTACAACCAGTACTTCCGGTTTCCCGTGCTCGACTATCACCTCTCGGCGGGGGTGGCCGTGACGGCCGTGGTTGCCAGTCTGATCGTCGCCGCGCTCGGGGCTCAGTCGGCGGTGCACCGGGCCGTGCGCGTGCCGCCGGCCGAAGCCATGCGTCCGGAAGCGCCGGCGCGGTATCGACAGAGCCTGATGGAGCGGACGTGGCGCCGATTCCCCATCACACCAGCGATGCGGATGATTCTGCGGAACCTCGAGCGTCAGCCCGTGCGCTCGGCCATTTCCATCGTGGGGATTGGGTTCGCGGTGGCGGTGCTGTTTGTCGGGCTGGCGTTCATCGACGTGATGGACAAGCTGCTCGACGAGCAGTTCGCCCTTGCTCTGCGGCAGGATGCCATCGTGAGCTTCGTCGAGCCGAGG
>Ga0184628_10000931_pt1 | contig 14985 bp, 15 predicted proteins | sample PLM4_5_b1_FD_133149 | JGI IMG/M metagenome (GOLD analysis project Ga0184628, IMG submission 133149) | Groundwater sediment microbial communities from an aquifer in East River, Colorado, USA - PLM4_5_b1 | ecosystem: Environmental > Terrestrial > Soil > Riparian zone | place: USA: East River... | reverse complement strand
ATTACTTTAAAGACATCCGCTCACAAGCAGCTAATGCTCAAGGGGACTGGGTACAGCGTGACAGCCTCTACAATATGGATGGCTTCACTTCTTTCCGGGCCTACCTACAATCAGACTTCGTGGAAGTACTCACATTCTATGGCGACATTTATGATAGGCACAGCGATACATTCTACAAAAATCACGTTATAACGGTTGTTGATCGACATAAGCTTATAGGTAATAAACCTAACCCAAGCTACTTTGGCTATCCTCCTATATACCATTCACCGTGGCGTAAGAAGCAGGACAATCTCTGGGGCATGGGCCCGCTAGATAACCTGGTCGGTATGCAATACCGAATGGATCATGTTGAGAATATGAAGGCTGACATCTATGATCTGGTCACATATCCAGTTCAGATGATAACAGGCTTTGTGGAAGATTTTACCTGGCAACCTGGTGAAAAGATTGTCGCAGGTGATGAAGGTAAAGTTGAGATGCTTGTTCCTGATGTGAACGCTCTTAACGCAAACTTCGAGATTGATAAACTTGAAATGCGTATGGAGCAGATGGCAGGTGCTCCCCGAGAGGCTATGGGCATCCGTACCCCTGGTGAAAAGACCAAGTATGAAGTCCAGCAGTTAGAGAACGCGGCTTCCAGACTCTACCAAAATAAGATTAAACAGTTTGAGGAACAGATTGTAGAGCCACTGCTCAATGCAATGCTTGAGATGGCTAGACGTAATCTCGTTGGTACTACCACCATTAAGGTGATGGACGATGAGAAGAAGTTGGCAGACTTCCAGACTTTAACCGTAGAAGACATTCTGGGTGTTGGAAGGATTAAGCCGGTAGCTGCCAGACACTTTGCTGAACAGGCAGAGCTAATACAGAACCTTACCAGCATGGCTGCCTCCAACCTGTGGCCGGTAATACAGCCACACGTATCTGGGGTTGTCTTGGCCAGTATGGTTGAGAACATATTTAATTTAGAAGATTACCAGATGATACATCCATTCATCTCCTTGGCTGAACAGGCTGAAGCCCAGAAGCTAGCTAATGTTCTCCAGGAACAGATTGTATCGACTGCCGGTGCGCATTCAGGCATTGGTGGAGATTATGACATGGCTTCTGTTGGGCAAGCCCCACCAGTTACGCCAATACCACAGGAAGAATAATGTTTATAGATTGGACCAAGAATCTAAAAACTGAGGAAGAAAAGAAGAACTTTGAGAATAAAGTTTGGAGCGCTAAAGAAGTCTTAGATAGACAAACCGTCTTAATCGACGAGCGCCTGGAACATATGCGTAAAGCTCAGCACAGTATCAAAACATTTGATACTCCTAACTGGGCCTTGAAGCGAGCATTCATGGATGGGTTTGAATCTTGCGCAGCAATCAATAAGAAACTCATTGATCTGGACCAACAGAAAGAAACTATCTATGACCGAGAAACTCCTGGACTCTAACGCAGATCCTGCGTTTGATCCTAATAAAGATTACTGGACAGAGCTGACTGGCCCTGGCGGTAAGTTTCATGACCCTGACGAAACTGTTGCAAAACAGAAATTAGCCAGGGCTAAGGCTGAAGCTGATTTAACTATTGCTCAACGTAATCGTGCAAACGATGAGATGCGCAAAGCTTATGAAGAGCTTCAGAATGAATACAAAGCAGGACAAAGTCTTAAAGAGCTTATTGACCTACATAAAGCTCAACTACTTGCAAGTAACGAAGAACCCAAAGTGAACGAAGTGAACCAACCTGCCATCAAGCCTGAAGATATTGAATCTTTGGTAGCAACCCAAATTGATCGTCGTGAGACTCTCAACAGGGAAACTAACAATTACAATACTGTTAAGGCAAAACTTGAGGAAGCTTATGGTGAAAACTATAAGGCTACTCTCGCCAAACAAAGTAATGATTTAGGCATGTCTGCTGAGGAAGTTGATTCCCTGGCACGACGCAACCCAAAGGTCTTTATGCGTACCTTTGGCTTAGATGCACCCCCTAAGAAGGACGGTACATTTGAGGCTCCTCCACGCTCTGTAACACGGAGTGACAACTTCGTACCTGGTTCAAATAAACCTCGGACTATGGCGTATTATCAGAAATTGAAGCAAAGCAATCCTAAGTTATTCCTTGATCCTAAAATTAACAATCAAATGCTCAGTGACATCAAACTAATTGGTGAAGAAGCCTTTTATGATGCTTGAGCACATCTAAGGAAATAACTCATGGCAAGTGGTTTCACAACCCTAACCAATGAGCATCTAATTCGAAGTAACCTTTGGTCTCGTCAGATCAAAGAACTCCTGATTGATGATCTCATGGCCACGCGTTTCGTCCGCATTATTTCGGACTTCCCAGATGGCACGACGTTCAACATTCCAAGCCTCGGAGAAGCAGAAACTGCTGACTTCGCGGAAGGACAGGCGATCAAGTACAACAAGATGGACACGGGTAACTTTACGTTCACCTTTGACCAGTACAAGTACTCCGCTAACTCCGTCTCGGAAAAGTTCAAGAGGGATAGTTTCTATTCTTCGGACGTGCTCTCGGCATTCGTGCCAAGGCAACATCGTGCTCTTATGGAAGCCGTCGAAGCTCGAATCTTTAATCGCGCTAGTGCCGGACAAACCGTGAGCAATCAAAACATTATCAACGGCGCTCAGCATCGTTGGGTCGGTAACGGCACCAGCAATACTCTCGCGCTCAAGGACTTCGCTCTTGCGTGGTATGCCCTTAAAAAGGCTAACGTGCCAATGGTGAACCTGTGTGCGGTCGTTGACCCATCTGTTGCATATCAGCTCGAACTTCAGACTAACATCGTCAATCTTTTGACGCCAGACCCCAAGTGGCAGTCTGTTGTTAGCGAGGGCCTCGTGTCTGGAATGCAATTCCGTTTTAACATCTATGGATTCGACGTTTACGTTTCGAACTATCTGCCTTTGGCTGGTAGTACAAACAACGGTACTGAGACAGTTAACTCTGTCGCGGTTACTAACGGCGTCTGCAACCAGTTCTTCTCGGCTACTCCCGGTGATACCCAGCATATGCTAGGTGGTTTCCGTCAGATGCCTACAGTCTTCTCGGAGTTCAATAAAGACCTCCAACAGGACGAGTATGTAACTATTGCTGAGTATGGCTTTAAGCTGTACCGTCCTGAGAACCTCTGTGTGGTCATCACTGACCAGACGGCAGTTTCGTAACATAGGGAGTATATAGAAATGGTTACTAATAATCCCTATACTAGCCCAGATGGCTTGGTGCAGAAGTACGGTGTACTTAAGACTGTCCCAAACCTTGCTGGTGAATACCGTACTGTCGGGCAAATGCGTGAAGTGCAACTGAAAATTAATCTGGCTGATCTTACTCAGTCAGAAGCAATTCAGTCGTACCAGACGTTTATGCCTGCAGGTGCTCGTATTGCAGAAGTAGAAGTCTTGACTCATACCGCAGCTGCTACTGGCACTGCGATTGACCTAGGTTTAGTCAGGACTGATGGTACTACTGAAATCGACTTTGACGGTTTCCTTGCAGCTGCCCCAATCGCAGTCATGAACTCAGCAGGAGAGCGGACAGTTTATACCGCTATCACTACGGTTCCGGCTACACAAACGGGCACTGGTGCTCTCATTGGAACTACCTTGGCTAACGTCGGGTATATTACTTGCAGCATGACTGACGCTACGGCGTTTACTGCTGGTATTATCTACGTGACGATCCGATACTACGTTCCATAATTAACAATGTCGACTAGGGAGCCCTCCAAGGCTCCCTGGAGACATAAGGAGAATTCAATATGGCTACAGATGTTGATATGGGTGGCAATGACCTCCATGTAAACTCAATCTATACTGGGGCTACTGGTCCCGGTGCCGTCGGTACTAACATCTCTGGCGCAGAAATCGCTGTTCTGGATGGTGTTACCCCCGGCACAGCTACGGCTTCTAAAGCAGTAGTTCTTAATTCGTCTAAGGGTATCTCTACAATTACCTCTGCGACGGTTACTACACTTACTAGCACTACGGCAAACGTCGCTGATATCGTTGCCCCTGCAAACCTGACGGTTAACGCCACAGGTACCGGAACGATTGGTATTGGCTCTGTTTCTACAGGTGCTGTTACAATTACCCCAGCTACTACGGTAACTGGTGCTTTGACGGCAACTGCTGGTGTTACTACACCTGCCGGCATTGTCACAAAGTCTGGTACGGCTGTCCCAGCTACTGCTGGTGCAATCGCTGCTGGTGCTCCAATCACGATGTTCTCTTCGGGCATTAAGATTTGGGTTACTAGTGATACTCCAACGCATTCGGCGACGAAAGGTGATCTGTGTCTTAACACGGGTGGCTCTTCGACCTCGACACGTTTGTTTATCAACAACGGTACTACTAACTGGATTGCGATCACTACCGCTTCCTAATACTAAACCCTGAGGTAGGGGTTTAATTCTACCTCACTTATTTATAGGAGATTCCCATCGCTAACGTTGCTCACTCAACATTAACTGGCGCAGACCTGCATGAACCTAAAGGTGCAGCAGCCGCGGGTGCCAACACTGTCTATCTTGCCAACGGTTCCGGAAGTGGAACTTGGACAGCCATATCTGTGGCCGCTGGTTCTACAACCTTCGCCACCAATGGTGGGCGGCTATCTCTAGCTACGGGCGTAGCAGAACACGTCTCTGCCGTATCAGCAGCTACTAGTATTTTCTGGGTTCCTTACATATCAGGTCAGATTGCCCTTTATAGCGGAGGTGCTTGGGCAGTCATAACAGCAGCTGAGAAGTCCATTGCTCTATCAGTCACCCAGTCTTGTACTACCGTAAGCGGTAATACCACCCTGACAGTGGCAGATTCGACAGTCTTGTTTACAGGCATGAAGGTTTCTGGTTCTAACATCCAGGCCTTGACCACAATTGCAAGCATTACAGACGCAACACACGTCGTGCTATCTCTGTCTGCTTCAGGCAATGGAACTAACAACGCTACCTTTAAGTTCCCTGCTAATTCAGCCTTAGATGTATTTGGTTATCTATCTGGCAGTACGTTGGCCTTATCTTTAACACTAAGGTCTGCTCTCTTCACAGCTACAACACTAACTACTCAAGACGGTGTTCCAGTTAAGAGTGGTGATACTACCAAACGACACTTAGGTGTAGTGTTCACCAATGCTACAGACGGTCAAGCAGACTACGGCTTTACTGGACAGTACCGCTATTCGGTATGGAATAAATATAACCAGCTCTACCGAGATGGAACACAAACTTACTCTAGTTCAGGAACGTGGTATAAATCTATTTGTACTAAACGTCTGTTTATCGACGTAATGGCTCCTGGCGGTGGTACGTATGGCCTGGATGCCAGTGAGATAGGTTCCCCAGGAGGTACAGGCGGCACAACTTCTTTTGGCAGCCATGCTTCTGCAACAGGAGGCGGGGGAAGCGGAAGCGGCGGACCGGGAAGTAATGGCACTGGCAGTAGTGGAGATACCAACATTACAGGAGGAGGTTTTTCGGGAGCTGCTGGAGACGTCAGTGCAGCTAATGGTTGTCCTGGAGGACGTTCTGTTAAATCTATTATAGCAGGTACTTTAGGATCTTCAGAAACTGTCACTATAGGGGCCGCTGGAGTTGCAGGAAATACAGGGGGGTCTATTACTGGTTTTGCAGCGCCTTGTCCAGGTCTTATTATTGCCCGTGAGACTGTAGAAATCTAATGAAGTATACTCTTCTAGAACTTACACAGAACATCCTATCCAGTATGGATAGTGATGAGGTTACAAGTATCAACGATACTGTAGAATCTCTTCAAGTAGCTAATGTAATTAAGACAGCTTATTATGATCTTATTACCAGAGCTAAACTACCTGAGGAATATACCTTAGCTAATCTTACAGACTCTGGAAATGGATCTACTCCAGTTCTTATGTCTATTCCAGCAGATGTTAACAGGATTAAATGGATACAGTATGATTGTCAGACAGTAGATGATACCGATCCTGTTTTCAATGACATGGTAGCTCTTCCACTAGAAGACTTCCTACGTCGTATGCATGACCTCAGGCCAAGTGAAGCTGAAGTGGATACTTTCGACTATATGATTGACACTAGCACAGTTACTTTCTTCTATAGAAATGATCGTGCTCCTGCTTACTACACTTCTTTCGATGATGGCACTCTTGTCTTTGATAGCTTTGATTCTGAGGTAGATGCATACTTACTAGGCAGTAAGTCTTTGGCCTATGTCAGTAAGATTGTTACCTTCACATTATCAGATTCCTACACACCTACTTTAGATGAACCTCAGTTCCAGTTACTGTTAAATGAAGCTAAGTCTTTAGCTTGGGCAGAACTTAAACAAACTACACATTCTAAAGCTGAGCAGGAAGCTAAGCGTGGTTGGAGTACATTAATAAAAACTAAATCTGCAATTACACTTGAATCTGACTTTGATAAGTTTCCGAGCTTTGGTAGAAAGTAATGCCTCTTCAAACTGGCAGTGCGGTAGAGAATTCTTTTAAGAACGGTCTCGTAACTGAGGCTACAGGGCTTAACTTCCCTGAATCTGCCTGTACTGAAACCTATGATTGTATCTTTAACTTTGATGGCTCAGTAACTCGACGGCCTGGTTTCAACTTTGAAACAGGCTACGTCAAAAAGACAATTAATAGAACTAACAACGTAGTTAGCACATACCTTTGGCGTAATGTCAGTGGTGACGGAAGCGTCACTCTTGTTGTTACCCAGGTTGGCTCTACGTTGTATTTTTATAGGTTAGGTACCTCCGGCGTGAGCGCAGGCGCTGTAGCTTCTACTGTAGACATCAGTGTTTACATTACAGCTGGTGCACCCACCACCAATACAATTGAATGTCAGTTCTCACAGGGCAATGGTTTGTTATTTGTAACCCATCCTTACTGTGAACCTTTCTACGTTTCCTATAACATAACTACTGACGTTGCTACTGCAACTGCAATTACGATTATGGCCAGGGATTTTGAAGGTGATGTAGCTGATGCTAATGCAGTTGACGCTAGGCCTACGTCTACACTAGCTGCACTTGAAGCACACCATAAATATAATCTGTATAATCAAGGCTGGACTACAACTAATTTAACTACCTGGGATACCGCTAGAGCGGATATGCCTAGCAACTCAGATGTGATGTGGTCATTTAAGAATTCTTCGGATGCCTTTGATACTGCTACTGTAGCAAATATTGTAAGTGGAAATAGCCCTGCCCCTAAGGGACATTTTATTACATCTGCATTTAATATAGATAGAGATACAGCGGCAGGTGTTTCAGGAGCTACTGCGACTACTTCGGGGTACTTCAGACCCACAACCTCAGCTTTCTCTAATGGCCGTGTGTTCTTTGCAGGCACTTCTGCAGCAGCCTACAACTCTAAGATATTCTTTTCACAGGTAGTTGAAGCAACCAATCAGTATGGTAAATGTTACCAAACTAATGATCCTACTGCTGAAACCCTATTTGATCTTCTACCCACTGATGGTGGTGTAATATCTATCCCGGATGCTGGTACGATCTTTAAACTGTTTGCGGTACCCCAGTTTCTGATTGTTTTTGCAGCCAACGGTGTGTGGAGTATTTCTGGGTCTCTGGCCGCAGGCTTTACTGCTAACGACTATACAGTATCTAAGATATCTCCTATTGGAAGTATCTCTGCCACATCTTTCGTAGACGTAGCTGGCTTCCCTGTCTGGTGGAATGCTGATGGCATCTATCAACTTGGAGCTAGTGGACAAGACAAGAATGTACCGCAGGTTCAAAGCCTTAGCTACGGAAAGATAAAGAAATTCTACGACACTATTCCACAACGTTCTAAACTCAACGCCAGAGGAGCTTACAACTATGTAAGCATGACTATCCAGTGGCTCTTTAGAAGTACTGAGGCTAGTACGCCTGTTCAGGACTATACTTTTGATAGAGTTCTTAACATAAACACTCTTACTGGTGCATTTTATCCTTGGACTATATCTAATGCCACAGCAAGTATAACTAGTGTTGTAGTTGTTCAAGGTACCGCTGGTGTTCAGACTACGGATAACGTTGTAGATGCCACAGTACAAAATGTTATAGATGCCTCCGCAAACCAAGTAGTTAGGTTCAATGTTTCAGGTCTTACATCTGCGACACCAGTATTCAAATACTTTACAGCAGTCATAAACGGCAGTACGTTTGACTTCGTCTTCTCAGAAGCATTCGATGCAACTTACCTTGACTGGTCTTCCAACCTAACTCCTGTTGATTATAATAGTTATTTTGTATCTGGGTATAAGGTAAGAGGGCAGGCCATTCGTAAGTGGCAGCCAGTATATATCAGAATCTTCTCTAGAAATGATACTGATACCAGCTATCTAATAAGAGGACTCTGGGACTATGCTGGAGATATTGCTTCAGCACGGTGGAGTTCCCAACAACTAATTACCGAGAGCGATAGTGATTTCTCAAGCTTATCTAAACGAATTAAACTTAGAGGTCATGGTTTAACCTTACAGTTCAAAGTGGAGTCCGTATCTGGCAGCTCCTTTGATCTTATCGGTTGGGCCGAGTACTCTTCTTCAAACACAGTTCCATAAGGACAACAATGCCAAACTTTACATTCGACCAACTTAAAGCAGGTTACACACCCCTTTGGGATGGTATTCAAGTAACTAATAAGGTTGCCGCTAATAGAGAAGCTAAGAAGATTATCGACAACAAGGTAGTCTATAAGGCCATTGAGAAACAGACTGGAGTTCCCTGGTTCTGCATCGGCATCATTCATACTCGTGAAGCAGGAAGCGTTGACGTAGGACGTTGGCTCTGCTGTCTACACAATGGTGAGAAGATCATCGGCACAGGTCGCAAGACTCGTCTAGTCCCCGCTGACAGAGGTCCCTTCGCAACCTTTGAAGAGGCTGCTGCAGATGCTCTTAAAGGTTATAAAGGTACTAAGTGGTCAGTAGAGTTTCTCGCGTATACGCTTGAGAAGTTCAATGGCTTTGGCTACCGAAGCAAAGGCATCCCCTCTCCGTATCTCTGGGGCGCCACCAACAAACAGAAGCGCGGTAAGTACGTCTCTGATGGTGTCTACGATCCTAATACAATGGACTCTCAGGTAGGTGGGATGGCTATCCTTAAGTCTATGATGGACATGGACAAAACAATCAATTTCAATGCCCCAGCTTCAACAGGCAGTACCGCAGGTGTGGCTACAGCAAGTATCTTTGTTGTACTGGCAACATTCTTCAAAGAACACTGGCTAGAGATTGCAGTTGGTGGTACAATGGTAGGTGGCCTTGTATGGCTCACAATCCATCGTATTAAACAACTTAAACTCGAAGGTAAACTCTAATGATTATCTCAGGAGATCAACTCCTTTTCTCTGTCATCGCTTCACTGGCTGCTGGTGGTGGTATCGGCTATTATGTCGGTCACCGTGGCTTCCCAGGTGTAGGCAATGACCTTAATGATATCAAGAAAGACATCAATGACCTCAAAGCTAAAATTAAAGCCAAAAAGTCCTCCTGAGAAGCCTATTACTAGTCAACTTCCAAGTACCAGTACTTGGGAAGCTACTAAGATATTCTTCAAGCGTTCTGAGTCAATCTTCCTTGCACGTATGATCGCTCTAGGTGGAACCGCTACTACCTTTGTAGGCGGTATGGACTTTTCACCTCTGTGGTCTTTGTTTCAAACGGGTACTGATTTTACTCAGAAGCAATTGATTTTCATGGGTATTGCAATTGTAGGTACAGGTGTAAGTCTTGAAATAGCACGTCGACGTAACGCGAGTGCTGCATGATGTTTGTCATTCCTTTTATAGGACCCATTCTAGAATTCTTTATTAAGCCTCTCTTTGATTGGCTAGGTAAGAAAGAAGACACTAAGGTTAAGCTTGATAGTAATGATGTTGAAGTAATCAACGCTCGTGTACAAGCTATAATTGCTACCAAGGATGACCCTGGTATTAGGTTGGCAAGAGATGCTGCTATGTGGTTCCCGATTGCATATGTTAACGTATACATCTGGGATCGCATGATGGATATCTCCCATCCAGAATTAGTCTGGGGGGTTAAACCCCTAGACCTTCCTTGGGAGAATTACATGCCGATCATGGCTGTGTATGCGTTCCTGTTTGCGATGGCATGGAGAGGTAAATAATGTACACTAATACAGCTTATACTAACTTTGATGAGAGCGTACAGACTAACAATCGTGTTCTAGTTCTGAAACAAAGAGAAGATCAGAATGCCTTAGATACTAAAGGTATGATTGATAACCGTCTATTCAAAGGTGAGAATCAGCTTCATGCAATCATGGATACACAGACACTTTTGTGGGTCTTGAAGTATGAGAAGGGTGGCTTACCAGAGACACTTAAACAGTCCTGGACTAGCTTCAGGCGTCTATTTGACTATGCTGAAAAGTATTTCAATAGCCGTGGTGTAGATATATCAGAAGTAAAACAATATGCTCCGTCAAGCGACAATCGCTGATTGGGATTTACTCTTTGGGATGTGCGTTAAATTCAGCCAGACCCTTGAGTTAAGTCCATACATAGAACCCTACTCTTTACAGGACTTGGTGACTACCTTCCTTACTGATGAGAATAAAGTAGTTTTTATATGTGATGATGTAGGTATGCTTGCAGCTTGCCTAACACCATTCCTTCTTGGAACAGTTCTTACTGCTCAGGAAATAGCTTGGTGGGTCGAACCCGAGTACCGTAAACAAAACATAGGTCAGCGGCTAGTAGAAGCTTATGAAGAATGGGCCAAGTCTAAAGGCTGTCGAATTATAACTATGGCCTGCTACGCCAACAATAACCTAGGTCCCTTCTATGAGAAGTGTGGATACAGTTTAAATGAATTAGGATATATTAAATGCCTGCCTTCAGCTCTTTAATCATGGGTGCAACTGCTGCCGTAGGTTTAGGCCTACAAGTAGCTGGATCTAAGAAGCAGGTAGATGCTTCTCAGCAAGCTGCTGCAGCACAAACACAGATGATTAAAGATCAGCAAGCCATAGAGGCTCAGCGTAATCAACTCATGCAGCTTGAAGCAAAACGTAAGCAGATGGAGTTGGTCCGCAGCGCACAGAAGTCCCGCTCAATGTCTCTAGCTACTGCGTCTAACCAAGGTGCTCAGTTCGGCTCTGGCTTACAAGGTGCTTACGGAGAGACTTCGGGTCAGTTCAATACACAGGAATTGGCTGTCGGTCAGAACCTACAGATTGGTAACAACATCTTTGGTCTGAATGCCAATGTTTCACAGGACAAGATTGCTCTTGCTCAAGCGCAAGGTCAAGCCGCCATAGGTGCTGGACTCTCTTCGCTAGGAGGCTCACTGGTGAGTTCTGCTGGGCTAATAGGTAAAATAGGTGCTGGAGCATTCGGCTCTCCAAGTCCAAGTAAGACAGCGTAATGGATCCTGAAGTAATACCACAAGAACAGGCTTCTATCGAGCAGCTCCCTGCTCCGGTAATCCCTCAGATTGATCTGAGAGGACCGGTTCTGGTTGCGGCTGATCCTAGCGTTGCTGCCACCTTCGCTAAGAAGGCAGAGATTGGAACTAAGCGTCCTTATCAAGAAATCTACGACAATATGATTAGCGGTCTCGAACCAGAGTATCGTAAGCGTATTGCCTCGGGTATGGATGTAGAGAAGAGTGTTGCTGCTCAGCAAGAGCTTGTACAGAATTTAAAGGTCTACCCACAGCAGGCTAGCGAAGCTAACTTTCAATCGTATCTTGCTGCGGTAAAGCCTACTGACCCTACCACTGTCTTTGAAACTACTACCGGCAAAGAGATTGTACGTCAGCTCGATAAGACTGCAGTTGATAACGATACCTTCTGGCCTAAGTCTTACGAAGAGTTGCCTGTTGAGGTAGCTAACTGGAAATCTATTGGAGGCAACGCAGCCGCATGGAGAGACTTTGCTCTCAGAGTAGCCGCTGACCTAGAGGCTGAAAAGGAAAAGGGTGGCCTAGGTAGAAAGGCTGCTGATCTTCTTAAAAGCATTATGCCTTTCTATGAAGAATATAACTTAAGAGCAAATGCGCCTAATGCATCTTTCTTTGGAAACCTTGCTACAGGTAAAGGCACTCTGCTAGATGAAAGCCGTCTCACCCTGACCAGAAAGTCTTTGGAAGAGGGCAAACAAGAATTCTTAGATACCGTAGAACACCTACGTAGTGGTATTGTAGGTGGCAACATAGACTTGGCGCAGAAGTATGCGCTATCTGTCGCCGGTACAGCTACATCTGATCGTCAACTCGACGACTTAATGACTGCTGTAGGTGTAGGTACATCTGCTGCTGTCCTTAAAGGAGTACAGTTAGGTGTGCGTCTCGCCAAGGGTGGGGCTAAAGCTGATCTGTCTGCCATCACTAGACAAGCTATCAAAGATCAAGTTAAGTCAAGCGATCTCCATCCACCTAGTCAACATGCTATTGAAGCAGGCTCAGGTGCTGTTGATAAGGCTGCCACAACCAAAGCTGCTGATAAGATTGTAGAACGGTTTGCTGGTAAACCAGATAGTATTGAAGATGCTATAGACCCTCTTACTTCAAACCTAAGATTTGATATAGGTAGAGTTACTTCTAACCCAGGTCGAGGTAATCAGAATTTAGTTAATCTGCTGGTCCAGGGTACCCAGAACCTTAGCAAGAACCTTATTGATAGACTTTCTACTGTAATCAAGGTAGATCGTCTACCAGAGCTTAAGAAGCTACTCCCAGAAGAACTGGAGAAAGTAAAGACTGATGCTAAGAACAGCACTCCAGGCTTTCATGTTGCGGATGTCTCTGACCCTTATTTTCATAGCCCTTTTGTTAACTCTCCTTCTGTGGACTTAAAGATCCACAATAATGGTGGTGATCTATTTACTTCCAGAGGTGCTGCAGAAGCATTTGCAGAGACCCGTGGGTTAAAGATACCTGAGAACAATATAGAGCCTGCCCAGAATGGGCTAGGCTGGTACCTACGTGTACGCAAACCATTAGATACAAGCAGCACGTCTATTTGGAAAGATTTCTACGTTAAGACTAAGGACCCTTCTGGCAATGGCTGGGCAAGACAGTTCTTGAACTGGGTTGTTACTCCTGAAGAGACTTTGTCTGAGGCTAATCGGGCTAACCGTAAAGCGGTTACCTATGGTCCTACAGTTTTGTATGAAGTTGCTAAACCTCAGCTGCGCGCTATTAAAAGCTTGCGTAGGGGTGCTCTTGAAATTGATCCTGAGACTGGTAAAGCAGTTGGCAGGCAGTTCTTTGGTAATAAGAAACGTTGGCAAGACTGGACTGCTGTAGTTAACGCTGCGCGTAAAGAACCTGATGCCAATGGGCAGCCAGGTAAGTTCTTTGAAACTACAGAAGAGTTACAGAACTACTATAAGAATCACATCGGTCGTATGGCTGATAGTGCTGAGGTCCAGGCTTACTGGGCTTTCAAGAACGTAGTTGAAATGGATCGTGTCCTACGTGACCTGCGTGTTATAACTAACAAGTGGTCCAGGGGTGCACAGAACCATCAAGTGTCTTGGTTCAATGCTGAAGGGCAAGTAGTCGATGGACCTAAGTTTGATGGAATTACTAGACGGAGTATGCCCACAAGCGCTGCTCAAGTTCTTGTCTTAGGTAAGAATGTTGGTGAGGAGTTTATAATTCCGACTGGAGATCTTGCTGGTGGCAGACTCTCTAAGTTCTCTCGTATGTCTAAGAAGATAAATAAGGAGTTGGAAGCAGGGACAAAACAAATTATACAGCTTTATAATAGCGAAGAACGTCCGTTCAATGCACTCTTAGGGCGTGATGAAAAGATTCAATACGCCGTTGTTGATTCTGGACGTGTACAAACTTCAGACATTCTTTTTAATCAATTAAACCGCAGAGGCGGTGGACACTGGGATCTAGAACATGAATTCTATATCAAGCAACCCAAAATCACACGGGAAAAAGTGGGTGAAGCTTGGAGACATTGGTATGAAGGAGATACTACCATCATGCCCATATCCATCCGAAAGCTCGGACAAGAAGTTGTAGATCATCTTAACGCTATTAGAGAACATCTCAAAGCAGATGACATTGCATCAGCACGTAAGTACTTAGAAGATCACCCAATCCTTGGGTTGAACTTTAAGGAAGTGCATAGTTGGTTCAGGCCATCTAAGCACCCCGAGACTGGGGAGATTTTACCTCCACGTCTTAGTAAGCAAGATGCTATTGAGGTTGTCCCTAACAATACTCTATTAGTCGACCATAACTCAGAACTACGTAATACTTATTCTAACTTCCACGATGGCACCAAGGAAGGCAATCCTGCCCGGCAGGCCCAGGTAGCTTACACAGGTGAACGTGACTCCCATGATCTTTACTCAGTTAATAACTGGGGTACTAAGTATAATCCGCTGTACTCCTACGAGCCTACTTCATTCGTAGATCCAATCGAGACTATGAATAGGGGTTTGACACGGATTATTAATTCTACGTTCCTAGATGACTACAAAGACTTTGCTGTCAATCGATGGGTAGCCCAGGCTAGCCAATACCTAAGGAACGATCTCAGAGAGATTGCGGCAGTCCCTCACTATGTCTTCCACAATCCTGTCTGGACTGACCCAAGAAATAATGCTTCTGCCATAAGACCTATGCAAGCTACTAACTGGCAAGTTAAGCAACTCCTGGGCCTTCGTAGCAACATCTCTAATGGTATTGAGAACGCTATGCAGACTTTTGTAGATAAGATCTATGAAAAGTCTCCACGCCTGGGCAGCATGCTGTCAGCAGACGCTCTAGCTAAGACTATAACGGATCCTACCAAGTGGATGCGTAGTCTCGCCTATCACACCAACCTAGGGTTTTATGCAGTCTACCAGACTGTGGTGCAGATGCAGACCTATTCGCTTATTGCTGCTTTAGCTCCTAGGGCTGTTGCTGCAGGCACAGCTGCTGCTATGATGCACCAATGGACCAGGGTTAACCCAGGTGCCGTTGAT
>Ga0184628_10000930_pt1 | contig 14987 bp, 14 predicted proteins | sample PLM4_5_b1_FD_133149 | JGI IMG/M metagenome (GOLD analysis project Ga0184628, IMG submission 133149) | Groundwater sediment microbial communities from an aquifer in East River, Colorado, USA - PLM4_5_b1 | ecosystem: Environmental > Terrestrial > Soil > Riparian zone | place: USA: East River... | reverse complement strand
GCCCTTGGTGATGCCGGTGACCTTGAGCAGCTTCACCAGGCGCGAGGCCATCGACAGGTGGATGCCCTTGAGGATGTCCTGCGTGGCGATGCCGCGCGACACCATGTTGATGACGTCGGTCTCGGCGAGCACCGCGCAGATCGAGCTCACCTTCTCCGGATTCTGCGAGCTGCGCGACAGCGGCCCGATCTCCTCCACCGCCACGCCCAAATAGCGCGCGATGTTCTCCAGGAACTGGCCCGAGCCCGAGGCGCACTGGCTGGTCATCTTGTAGGACAGCACCTTGCCGCGCTCGTCGATGTAGATGGCGCGGCCATTCAACGCGCCGATGTCCACCACCGCGCGCGCCTGCGGGTTGAGGTACACGCCGCCGCGCGCATGGGTGGTCATCGAGTAGAAGTGGCCGGTGGCGAACTTGACGTTCTCCCCCTCGCCGGTGGTGGCGGTGTAGTCCACCTGCGCGGGCTGGAGATGCGTTTCGGCGAGCACCTCGTCGTAGCCCTGTCGTGCGAGGTCCATCGGGTCGCGGCGGCGGATGCGCTCGACGCGCTTCGCCAGCCACTCGCCGTCGCGGAACAGCACTGTCTTCACGCACCCGGAGCCGATGTCGATGCCGATGGTCGTGCTCATGCGCGCGCCTCCACGCTCTTGCCTTCCTGCATCACCGCGCGCCACGCGAAGGTGGCCCCGCCGAGCGCCCCGGTGTAGATCGAGTCGGGATTGATGTTGAGCGTCACCGCGCCGTAATTCTCGCGCACCAGGTCCATCAGCGCCTTGACCGCGGCCTCGTTCTTGGCCACGCCGCCGGTGAAGGTGAATTCGTTGCGGATGCCGCCCGAGCGGGCCAGGATCGACATGGCGCGCAGCACGATGGCGCGGTGCAGCCCGGCCATGATGTCCTCGCGCTTCTCGCCCAGCGACAGGCGGTCGCGCAGCTCGGCGCCCGCGAACACCGTGCAGGTGGAGTTGATGCGCACGGTCTTGGTCGACTTCATCGCCAGCGGACCCAGCTCGTGCAGGCCCATGTTCATCTCGTCGGCGATGTAGCCGAGGTAGCGCCCGCAGCCCGCGGCGCAGCGGTCGTTCATCTGGAACGATTCGACGATGCCGTGCGCGTCCACCTGGATCGCCTTGGTGTCCTGGCCGCCGATGTCGAGCACCGTCGCGGTGTGCGGGTACATGACGTGCGCGCCCAGGCCGTGGCACAGGATCTCCGAGCGCACGTGCTCCTTGGAGAACGGCAGCCGCGCGCGGCCATAGCCGGTGCCGACGACGTAGGTCTCCTCCAGCGCGGTGTCGAGCACGCCCTGGATCGGCGCCCGGATCCTGGCGTTGATCTGGCGCGTTTGCGGCAGCGCGGCGAAGGTGCGATCGAGCGCCGCCAGCAGGTTCTTCGAGATCGAGTCGCCGTACACCCGGTTCTCGACCTCGATGATCGAGCGGTCGAAGGCGTTGAGCAGCTGGTCGTAGCGGATGCCGGCGTCCTTCGCCACCGATTCGCCCAGCGCCAGGTAGCGGCTGCCGGCGATGTCGCGGAAAAAGTCGCTCTTCCTCTTCGCCCCGGGGGCGAAGAGCTGCGGCGCTTCCGCCTGCAGCAATCCGAACAGCGTCTGCAGCGCGGCGACCACCTCTTTCACGGCCGCGGCGTTGCGCTGGCACACCTGCTCCAGGTCCACCAGCTGCTCGAGGAACTGCTCGAGGCGGAAATCGCGCTCGAGCTGGCCGAGGAAGCCCTCCAGCGCGCCATTGAGCGCGCCGGTGGCGCCGAGCGCCTCGCGGAAAAGCAGGAAGCGCGCCGCCACCAGCGCCTCCTGCTTGGCGATCGCGGCGGCGGTGTCGTAGTTGGAGCGCGAGTTGGTGATGCCGCGCCCCAGCACCTTGCGCGACTCGTCCATCACCACCGCCTTGGTGGTGGTGGAGCCCAGGTCGATGCCGATGAAGGTCTGCATGCTCAGTGCACCGCGGCCGCGCGCTTCTGCTTGATCATCTGGAAGTAGCTCTCCAGCCGGTTCTTGATGTTGGCCGCCGAGAAGTAGCGCGGGTCCACCAGGTCCGATTCGATGAAGGCGGCCGGCTTGCCGGTGCGCTTTTCGACTTCGCGCAGGATGAGCAGCTGCCCCGCGGAGAAGCTGTTGCAGCTCTTGATCGAGTTGATCAGCAGGCCGTCGGCCTGGTACTCGTCCATGTACTTGCAGATCATGTCGATGCGCTGCGGGAAGTTGAGGTTGGTGTAGCAGCCCAGGCAGTACTCGGCGAGCGACTCGAGCGGATGCTCCGGATCGTGGCGGAAGCCGAAGTCGTACACGCCGCCGACCTTGGCGTAGGTCGAGGCCACCACCACCGCGCCCTCATCGTAGAACATCTTCCAGAACTCGCGGAAGCTGGTCCAGTTGGGCGGGCCTTCGACCACCAGGCGGTACTTCTCGCCCGGGTGCTCGCCCTCGGGGGTGACCGGGCCCTTGCCCTCGCGCATGCGCTGCTCGATCTCGGCGCGCAGCGTGGCGTAGAACTTGGTCGCCTCGGGCGTGCCGCGGAAGGCGGTGAAGATCGGCCCGATGTAGTACACCGCGCCGAAGTAACCGTCGATCGGCGAGGGCTTGTGCTTGGCAGATTGCAGCGTCCAGACCAGGTTCTCCTCGGCTTTGACCGATTCCTTCATGTACTGGCGCAGCCGGTCGATGTCGAACTTGACGCCTGACACCTTTTCCAGCGTCGGGATCACTTTCTCCTTGAGCTGCTTGACGACGTAGTCGCGCATGCTCTGCGTGATCTTGCCTTCGCCCTGGTAGGGCACGTGCAGCATCACCGTCTCGCAGTCGTACTTCTGGCGAATCAGTTCGAACCACTTCATGAAGGTGAAGCAGCCCGTATAGGAAAGCAGCAGCACGTCGGGTGTGGGCAGGGCCTCGCCGGTGGGCCCGACCTGGCCCTGCAGCATCATGCCCAGATCGGCCTTGACGTAGGTGCACACGTCCTCGGAGTGGCCGTCGCGTTCCGCGTCCATGATCATCTTGCCCGACTTCTTGCGCATGCCGTTTTGCAGCGCATTGGTCTCGGGCAGGCTGCGCGCGAAATCGAAGCACATCAGCAGCTCGTTGAGGTTGCCGGGCACGAAGGTGGCGGAGACCTTGCGGTTCATCTCGCGCGCGGTGGCGAGCTCGTGGTAGTTGCCGTTGACCAGTTCCTTTTGCAGCCACATCGAGTCCTCTTTCTGCACCCGCGCCGCGGGCTTTTTCGCCGCGGCCGTGGCAGGCATCATCTGGATGGGTGTGCTCATGCGGCGCTCCACAGTTTGATCGAGTCGGCGAAGGTGCCGGCCTGCTCGCGGATCGGGGCCATCTGGCCGGTGTTCTCCGCGTATTTGAAGGCGGTATAGGGAATCTTGTGCTTGGCCAGGATCTCCTGCAGCATCGGGCGCTCGAGCAGCGCCGGGTCGCAGAAGGAGGCCGCGGCGAAGATCACGCCTTCGGCGCCGCGCGTCTTCACCTGGCGCAGCATGAACTGGCCCTTGTCCGCCTTTTTCTCGTCGTACTTCGACGCGGTCGAGGCCGAGCGGTGCAGGAACGCCTTGGACAGCTCCTCCAGCGGATTGCCGGTCGCGGGCACCTCGTCCAGCAGCCAGCTGTGGATGAGCTGGAAGTCGTCGTCCACGACGTAGCAGCCGGCCATCTCGATCGACTTGATCAGGCCGAGCGGCGGCTGCTCGCAGAACGATCCCGTGAGGATGATGCGGGCGTTGTCGCGCTGCGGCCGCTTCTGCTTTTCGGCCTCCGCCAGGTACTGCCGGACCAATTTCGTGTGCTCTTCGGGCGGCAGCAGGCAACCCGCCCTGAGCACCAGGTACACCTCCGAGGTCGGCGCCTGCCAGGGCTTCTGCGCGCGGTAGGCGTAGAGCTCGCGCACCGCCTTGCGGTTCTCGTTGTACACGGCGATGGAGGCATTCAGTCCCGCGGCGGAAATTTCATTGCCGCCAAGCGCCGACAGGTCCTTGCGCAGGGTTTCCATTTCGCGCATGTAGAAGCTGCCGCCCGTCGAATCGTCGTAGTTCTGCGGCAGGTCGAAATACTTCACGTACTTGTCCTTGAACAGGACCTGCCACATGCCGGAAAGATTCCGGATCACGTCGCAGATCGAGGGGAACAGCATCCCGTCCAGGCAATCGAGCCGGCCGGTGAGGCCCAGCTCCAGCGTGCTGCGCGGAATGCGGCAGATGTAGCTCTGGTAGTAAGCGTCGCCCTGGATGACTTCCAGCTGGTCGCCGCCGCCGAAGATTCCGACCGGCAGCATGCCCGCGGCGTGCACGATTTCGCGCGGCACGTAGATCGGCATGTAGCCGATCGCCTTGCGTCCGGGTGCCGCCGCCTTCCATTGCTTGACCGCGTTGAACTCAAGGTCCTCGAACAATTGCTCGCAGCGGGTGAGGATGTCCTGCAGGCTCATCGGTGCTCCCATTTCGGCGCGCGCTTCTCGAGGAAGGCGGTGAGGCCCTCGTTCGCATCGCGCGTGCGCATCAGCTTGTCCAGGTACAGCGCTTCCACGTCGGCGAGGCGCGCGCGCGCCAGGTCGGCGAAGGGCTCGCGCGCCGCGCGCACCGCGAGCGCGAGCGCGGCCGCGCTCTTCGCGGCGAAGTGCTGGTCGAAATACGCCGCGGCCGCGGCGGCCGGATCGTCGGCCACCTCGTGCGCAATTCCCCAGGCAAGCGCGGTCTGCGCGTCGATCGAGCGGCCCGAGAGCAGCAGGTCCTCGGCGCGCGCCTGGCCGATGCGCAGCGGCAGGAGCACCGAGGCCGCCGGCGCGAACACGCCCAGCTTCAACTCCGGCTGGCCGAACTGCGCCTCGGGCGCGGCGAACATCAGGTTGCCGGCGAGCGCGAATTCCAGCCCGCCGCCCAGGCATTGCCCGCGGATCGCCATGAGGATCGGCCGCGGCCAGTCGAGCATCGCTTCGAGCAGGTCGTGCAGCGAACGCAGCATCTGCTCGCAGGAGGCGGGAAGGTGTTCCTCGACGCTCGCGCCAAAGGAGAAGTGCGGCCCCTCGTGGTCCACCAGCACGGCGAGAAGTCCCGCGTTGTCGCGGTGCCGTGCGAACGCGCCGGCGAGCGCGGCGATCATCGCCGCGTCGATGACGTTCGCCTTCGGCCGCGCGAGGCGCAGCCGGAGCAGCGCGCCATCGCGCTCCAGCCAGACCTTGAGCGGCGCGTCAGCCACGCGCCTTCCCCGGCTGGATGGCATCGTGCAGGCCGCCGACCCAGCTCTCGCCCGCCGCCAGCTTCTGCCGCAGGAGGACGAAGTCCACCTCGCGGTCCTCCTTCGGGCCCGAGTTGAACGCGGTGAACCCGGCGCGCGCTTCGGTCATCATGTTGAGCGCGAGCCAGGCCCTCGCGTCCTCCTTGTTGCGGTTCCAGGCCTCGAGCTTGGGTTTACGCAGCTCCTCAAGCGTCTTGGTGGTGCAGTCCGGGAAAGTAAGCAGGATCTTTGCGCACAGCTCCTCGACTCTTGCGTCGAGCATCGAGAGATCCACCGTGCCCTTCTTCATCATCTCCTTGCCCGCCGCGAGCGCCGCACCGGTCTTCGACTTGCCGAAGGCGATCCGGCCGTACTCGTCGTAGGCGCGCTGCGTCTCGACCAGCGGGTTGGCGACGAACTTGCCGTCCACCTTCAGCGCCGGAACGATGTCGGTGAGGATGCCCATGTGGTAGGCCTCGTGCGCGGAGAACGGCTCGCACAGCACGCAGGCCGCCATGGCGCGCTCGGCGCCAGAGATGACCGGCAGGAAGTCGGTGGCGCCGCCGATCGGCGCCGAGCCGTGCTTGGGGCCGGCTTGGCCGAAGCGCGCCAGGTCCTGCGCCACCGAGAAATCGCAGGCCATGCCGATTTCCTGGCCGCCGCCGACGCGCATGCCGTTCACCCGGCAGATCACCGGCTTGTCGCAGGCGAGGATCGCCGACACCATGTCGTTGAACAGGCGCATGTACTGGCGGTACTCCTGCGGGTGCCCCGCGTAGTACTCGGCGTACTCCTTGGTGTTGCCGCCGGTGCAGAAGGCCTTGTCGCCCGCGCCGGTGAACACCACGCTGCTCACGTCGCGCGCGGCGGAGGCCGCGCGGAACGCGAGGATCAGCCCTTTCACCATCTCGGTGGTGTAGGAGTTGTACTGCGCCGGGTTGTCGAGCCAGATCCAGGCGTTGTACAGGCCGGCCGCCACCTTGCCCTCGGGGGTGCGGGCCTCGCGCTTCTCCGTGCGCACCCCGGAGGCGGCCAGCGCCGGCAGGTCGTGGTCCTTGAGGAACTTCGCGTCCGCCATGCCCATATTGTGACCCTTTCTGCTGAAATCGGTACGACGATACCGAATTAGACGTATGAATACTCCCGGCTAAAGCGACGCGGTTTGATTTACCTCAAGGTTTGCGCAGGCTGTTGACCGCCAAATAGCGCCGTGGACCCCAGGACTTCCGTTTCGGTCGCGCTCGCCGGCTCCGGCGGCGCCGGCGTGATGACCGCCGGCAATATGTTGCTGGAGGCGGCGGCGCAGGCCGGCTACTACGGCCTGATGACCCGCACCAGCGGCCCGCAGATCCGCGGCGGCGAGGCCGCGGCCATGTTGCGCATCTCTGCCTTCCCGGGCGACGGCCAGGACGACCGCTTCCAGGTGCTGGCGGCGATCGACTGGCAGAACGTCGGCCGCTTCGCCGCCGAGCTCCCGCTCGGGCCGGAGAGCCTGCTCATCGGCGACCCGGCGCAGGGCGAGCCGCCCGAGGTCTTCACGCGCAGCGGCGCGCGCTACGCGCCGGTGCCGCTCAAGGCGCTGGCAGCGCAGGTGAGCGGCGGCTGGACGAACATGGTGGCGCTGGGCCTGCTCGCCGCGCTCATGCGCCTGCCGCAGGAAGCGCTCGAAGGCGCAATGCGCAAATCGATGAAGAAGGGCCTCGATGCCGGCATCGCCGCAGCGCGGCTGGGCATGGCGCAGGCCGCAACGCTGCAGGGCACCCCGCTGGCGCCGCCGCCGGCAACGGCACCGCGCTGGCTGATCACCGGCAACGAAGCGGCAGGCTACGGCGCGCTGCGCGGCGGCGTGCGCTTCGTCGCCGCCTATCCGATCACCCCCGCCACCGAGCTGCTCGAGTGGCTCGCACCCGCGCTCGCCAAGGTCGGCGGCACGCTGGTGCAGGCGGAGGACGAGCTGGCCTCCATCAACATGGCGCTGGGCGCCTCTTTCGGCGGCGTGCCTTCCCTCACCGCCACTTCCGGGCCCGGGCTGTCGCTGATGATCGAGTCGCTCGGCCTGGGCGTCGCCGCGGAATTGCCGGTGGTGGTGGTGGACGTGATGCGCACCGGCCCCTCCACCGGCATCGCGACCAAGAGCGAGCAGGCCGACCTCGGCACCGCGCTTTACGGTTTGCACGGCGACGCGCCGCACGTCGTCGTCGCGCCCAACTCCCTCGCCGACTGCCTCGCCACCACCGAGTGGGCGGTCGGCCTGGCGGAATCGCTCCAGGTACCCGTCATCGTGCTCTCCGACCAGTACCTCGGCCAGGCGAGGGCGGTCGTGGATATGCCTCCTGCCGCCAAGGTTTCCTTCGCAAGAATGAAAGCAGAAGGCGCTGAAGGGTACAAACGCTACGCGCTGACGCCGTCGGGCGTGTCGCCGATGGCCATTCCGGGTACCGCCGGCGGCACCTACGTCGCCGACGGGCTCGAGCACAACGAGCGCGGCACGCCCTCCTCGCAGGCGGCCGACCACCTCGCGCAGATGGACAAGCGCGCGCGCAAGCTCGCGCAACTCGATCCGGGTGACGCGTGGGCGAGCATCGAGGGCGACGGCGAGACCGCTCTGGTCACTTTCGGCTCTTGCACCGCGCCGGCGCGCGAGGCGCTCGCGCGCGCGCGCGCCGCCGGCGTGGCGGTGCGCCTGGTGTCCGTGCGCCTGCTCGCGCCGGCACAGCCCGAGCGCCTCAAGCGCGCGCTGCAAGGCGTGAAGCGGGTGCTGGTGCTCGAGCAGAACCACAGCGGGCAGTTCCTGCGCTACCTGCGCGCCGAGTACGACCTGCCCGGCGAGGTGAGAAGCCTGCGCCGGCCGGGCCCGCTGCCCTTCCGCCCGGCCGAGATCCACGAGGCGCTCGAGCAATGGAGCCGCGCATGAACGCCCCCGCAGTGGTCGCGGCGCCCGCCGCCAAGGATTTCAAGTCTGCCTACAAGCCGGTGTGGTGCCCCGGTTGCGGCGATTATTCGGTGCTCGCGGCGATCACCAAGGCGCTCGCCCAGCTCGGCCTGCGCCCGGAAAACGTCGCCGTGGTGTCGGGCATCGGCTGCTCCTCGCGCATCCCCGCCTACACCACCTGCTACGGCTTTCACGGCGTGCACGGCCGCTCGCTGCCCGCCGCCACCGGGCTGAAGGCGGCACGGCCCGACCTCACGGTGCTGGTGGCGAGCGGCGACGGCGACGGCTACTCGATCGGCGGCAACCACTTCCTGCATGCCTGCCGGCGCAACATCGACCTCACCTACATCGTGATGGACAACCACGTCTACGGCATGACCAAGGGCCAGCCCTCGCCCACCACCGAGCCGGACTGGTCCTCCAAGCTCGCCCCCGGCGGCACGGGCCTGCGCGAATTCCATCCGCTGGTGATCGCCCTGGCCTCGGGCGCCAACTTCATCGCGCGCGCCTTCTCGGGCGATCCGAACGGCTGCGCGGCGCTGATCGCGCAGGCGGTGCGCCATCCCGGCTTCTCGTTCGTGGAAGTGCTCTCGCCCTGCGTCACGTTCCGGCCCGAGCAGCGCGAATGGAAGACCCGGGTGCACGCCGCGCCGGTGGAGCCGACCGACGACCCGGGACGCGCCGCGCGCCGGCTGATGACCGACGACGGCTTCAACATCGGGGTGCTCTACCAGGGCAGCCGCGCGCCTTACCGGCCCGCCGGCGGCAGCGCGCAACGCGTCGAGGACCTCGAATGCCAGTTCCGACTCTAGAGGACTTCATGGCGCGCGCCTACGCGATGGAACTCGAGGCGACCGAGCGCTACGCGCAGTTCGCCGAGCAGCTCGACACGCACAACAACCGCGAGGTGGCGCAGATGTTCCGCAAGCTCGCCGCCGTCGAAGCGCTGCATGCCAAGCGCATTCTCGAGGAGATGCACTGGCCGAGCATGCCGGCGCTGCCGCCGGCCTACGCCTGGGAGACCGCCGAGGGGCCCGAGACGGCGCCGTTCGACTCGATGCACTACCTGATGCAGCCGTTCCACGCGCTCGAGATCGCGCTGCGCTGCGAGCAGCAGGCGCAGGAGTACTTCGAGGACATCGCCGCGAAGACGGCGCCGGAGAAAGTGCGCAGGGCCGCGCTCGAGATGGCCGAGGAGGAGCGCGAACACGTGCGCCTGATCCGCGACTGGATGCGGCGTGTGCCGCAGCCCGGGCCCGGCTGGGACGAAGATCCCGATCCGCCGAGCACGACGGAATGAAGGTCCTCCAACCGCAGGGCTGGACGCCGCCCGTGGGCTACGCCAACGGCATCGCCGCGCGCGGCACCGTCGTGTTCGTCGCCGGGCAGGTCGGCTGGGACGCAGAGCAGAAATTCCATTCCGCGGACATCGCGCCGCAGTTCGAGCAGGCGCTCGGCAACGTGCTCGCGGTGCTCGCCGAGGCTGGCGGCCGCGCCGAGCACATCTGCCGCATCACCGCCTACTGCTGCGACAAGCCCGCTTACCTGGCGGCGCGGCCGCAGCTCGGCCGCATCTGGCGTTCGCTCATGGGCCGGCACTACCCGGCGATGAGCATGATCTTCGTGTCCGACCTCCTCGACTCCCCGGGGAAGATCGAGCTCGAGGCCACCGCAGTGATTCCGCAGGAGGGCAGATGAAAGGACTGAAGGGCAAGACCGCCATCGTCACCGGGGGCGCCGCCGGCATCGGCGCCGCGATCGTCGAGCGCTTCAGGGCCGAAGGCACCAAGGTCGTGGTCTTCGATCTGAAAGGCGAGCCGGGTGTGGACATCACCGACTACGCGGCGGTGCAAAAGGCGGTCGCTGCGGCGGGACCGGTGGACATCCTGGTGAACAACGCCGGGTGGGACATGTTCAACCCGTTCCTCAAGACCGACCCGGCGTTCTGGCAGAAGATCATCGCCATCAACCTCGTCGGGCCGATGAACCTGCTGCACTGCGTGCTGCCCGGCATGCTCGAGCGCGGCGGCGGCAAAGTGGTCAACATCGCATCGGATGCCGGGCGCGTGGGCTCCTCGGGCGAGGCGCCCTACTCCGCTTGCAAGGGCGGCATCATCGCCCTCACCAAGACGCTGGCGCGCGAACTGGCGAGCAAGGGCGTGCGCCTGAACACCGTGTGCCCCGGGCTCACCGAAACCAACATGCTGGAGCAGTTCATGCTGGGCGCGGGCAACCCCGACAAGTTGCGCGAGGCCTACCGGCGCGCGGTGCCGATCGGGCGCCTGGGCAAGCCCGAGGACATCGCGGGCGCCGTGCTGTTTCTCGCCAGCAACGATGCGGACTTCATCACCGGCCAGACCATCAGCGTCTCGGGCGGCCTGACGATGCACGGCTGAGCCGGCAGCGATCAGGCGCGCCGGCGGATATGCTTGCGCCGCTCGGCTTCGGCGACGAACTCCTCCAGGTCCGGGTCGAGCGCATGCCGCGCCGAAATCACGCCGATGGGATGGCCGTCCTCGATGACCGGCGCATGGCGGAAGCCGTGCTGGTGCATGAGCAGCAGCGCGTAGCCGAACGATTCGTCCGGAGCGACGGTCTTCGGGTCGGCAGTCATGACCTCGCCGAGGGTGGTGTTGGCGGGCTCGCAGCCGAGGGCGAGGACGCGGTAGACCGCGTCGCGCTCGGTGAAGATGCCGACCAGCCGTCCGTCGTCCACGACCAGCACCGCGCCGACCTGGTTCTCCTTCATCATCCGGGCGGCCTCGCCGACGCTCGTCTGCGGCCCGGCGACCACCAGCTTGCGCGGCTCGATGACGCTTCTTACGGGCAGTCCAAGCATGGAACGCCTCCTGTGGCCCACCAGCGTACCCGGGAGCGGCCGGCACCTTTTGACGCGGATCAATCGTGCTGCGGAAAACCCTCAACGGCCCGGCAGGCTGCGTTGGCCCCTCGCGCGCGCCAGGACCAGCGCGGCCGCCGTAGTGATGAAAAGCCCGATCGCCGCGGCGTTGCCCCAGGCGCCGATCGGCGTCGAGACGAGGACGCGGACGGCGAGCGAAGCATGCAAGGCGACCAGAGGCGCGTACAGGATGGGGTGATAGCGAAACGCAGCCCGCAGCACCGCCGGCAGGATCACCGGCGCGTGCCCGAATACCATCGAGAACACGAACCCCACGAAGATCGCGTGCAAGGCGGCGTCGTGGGCGAGCGCCGCGGCGAGCAGCGTACCGCCGAGCGCGAGCCAGGCGTAGCCCGAGAGCAGGCATGCGGCGATGTAGCGCGGCAAGCCGGCTTGACGCACGGTGACGCGCGCCAGGTCGTAAACCAGCAGCCACAGGGCGAGGAGCACCAGCACGGCGCCCATCAAGCGAGGTGCAAGCGGCGTCAGGAGCAGGAGCACCGCGAGCAGCAGGAACGCAAAGCGTACTGCCCGCGTGCGCTTGAGGTAGCGCGAAAGCTCCAGCCGCTCGCCGCCGATGGTGAGCGCAAAGAAGGCGATCCACCACGGCACCGCAGGCTGCCCGGCAAGCAGGAACAGGTTGCCCGCGAGCCACGCCAGCGCCCCGGCGAGCAGCGTCGCCATCTCGAGCGAGCGCTGGCGCGCGAACGTCGCGGTGCTCGCCGCGACCAGCACCGCCGCGGCGAAGACCATCAGGGCGAATCCCGGAACGGCAAGACCGGCGAGCAGGCAGACTCCGCCCAGCCCGCTGGCAAGCGGCGCCGCGTAGGCCCACAGTTGCCCGAGCGCCACCGCGCGCTCCAGCCCGATCACGGTGCCGAGGAAGCCCGACACCATCAACGCGCCGTGCTGGGCGATCGCTCCTGCCGGCGCGGGCATCGAAGCACCGATGCGCGCCAGACCACCCGCGACGCCAAGCGCGAGCGACGCGAAGCCCAGCACCAGCAGCGGCAGGCGCCAGCGCGGCGGCACGCTCAGGACCAGCCGAACCGGCTCTGCGCTTCCGGGCTCATGCGCTCCGGCGTCCAAGGCGGCTCCCACACCAGCTCGACTAGCACGTCGGTGCCTTCGGCAGCGAGCGCGCGGATCGCCGCGGTGGCCTCGTCCACCAGGTAGGGCGCGACCGGGCAGGCGGGCGAGGTCATGGTCATCTCCACGCGCACGCGGCCGGGCTCGCATTGGATGGCGTAAACCAGGCCGAGATCCACGATATTCATGCCGGCCTCGGGATCTTCGACCGTCTTGAGAGCTGCTCTCGCCTCGTCTTCCCGCATGCGTCCCATTCAGCCCGGGGCAGGCGGCGAGCCATTGACCTGCATCAAACGATCCTCCATGCAGAAGCATACGGTGGTTCAGCCACATGGAGGCATTCATGCAAACTTTGCTGCTGATCGGCGCTCTCGCGCTCGGGGGAGCGTTCCTCTACGCCGTCTTTGCCCAGTCCTGGCGCATGCTGCACGACGACGGTCGGCTGCGCCTGCGGCGCATGCTCGCGCGCAACGGCGTACCCATGGCCGCCGCCGGCGCGAGCGACTACGAGATGGCGCTCGCCACGCGTCGCTGCGTCGCGTGCGCGGGCAAGTCGCGGTGCGACGCCTGGCTCGCCGCGCACAGGCGCGAGGGCTTCAATAGGTTCTGCCCCAACACCGCCCTGATCGAGCGCTGCGCGCGTCGTTGATCCGCGTCCTGATCGTCGTCGGCGAGGGCCTGCGCGAGTTGCTGCGCTGCGAGATGGCGGCGCCTGCGCCGCAGAATTGATCCCGGTCAACGCAAGGCATTGACCGCGGCCCGCCCCGCGGGGCTAGAGTGTGCCCTCTAATAACAACATATAGGGGGTCGGCACCATGGAAACCACTACATCTAGGGCTCGGGCGCGCCCGGCGGGCGCGCTGCCGCTGGCGGTGATCAAGCGCGACGGCACGCTCGCGCAGTTCGACGCAGGCAAGATCGCCGCGGCGCTCGAGCGCGCCGGCACGGCGACCGCAGAGTACGGAGCGGCGCAGGCCCACGCGCTCGCCGCGCAGGCGGTCAAGGTGCTGGCGCACCGCTTCAGCGCCGCCACGCCCACCATCGAGAACATCCAGGACATCGCCGAGCAGGTGCTGATCGCGGCCGACTACGTCGCCACCGCGCGCGCCTACATCGTCTACCGCGAGCAGCACAAGCGCCTGCGCGCGGACCGGCGCACGGTGGTGGACGTCGCCACGTCGATGAACGAGTACCTCGAGCGCCAGGACTGGCGCGTCAACGCCAACGCCAACCAGGGCTACTCGCTCGGCGGCCTGATCCTCAACGTCGCGGGCAAGGTGACGGCCAACTACTGGCTGTCCCACGTCTACCCGCCGGAGGTGGGGCGCGCGCATCGCGAGGGCGACCTGCACATCCACGACCTCGACATGCTCGCGGGCTACTGCGCCGGCTGGTCGCTGCGCACGCTGCTCGCCGAGGGACTGAACGGCGTTCCCGGCAAGGTGGAGGCCGCGCCGGCCCGGCACCTGTCGAGCGCGGTAGGCCAGATCGTCAACTTCCTCGGCACGCTGCAGAACGAGTGGGCCGGGGCGCAGGCTTTCAGCTCCTTCGATACCTACATGGCGCCGTTCGTGCGCAAGGACCGGTTGTCCTACGCCGAGGTGAAGCAGTCGATCCAGGAGCTGGTCTACAACCTCAACGTGCCCTCGCGCTGGGGCACGCAGACCCCTTTCACCAACCTCACCTTGGACTGGACCTGCCCGGAGGACCTGAAGCACCAGGTACCGGTGATCGGCGGCGAGGAGATGCCCTTCACCTACGGCGCGCTCGCGCCCGAGATGGCGATGATCAACCGCGCCTACATCGAGGTAATGACGGCGGGCGATGCCAAGGGGCGGGTGTTCACCTTCCCGATTCCGACCTACAACATCACCAAGGACTTCGACTGGGACGGCCCGCTCACCGGCGAACTGTTCGCCATGACGGCGAAATACGGCCTGCCCTACTTCCAGAACTTCGTGAACTCGGACCTCGAGCCCCACATGGTGCGCTCGATGTGCTGCCGGCTGCAGCTCGACCTGCGCGAACTGCTCAAGCGCGGCAACGGCCTGTTCGGCTCCGCCGAGCAGACCGGGTCGGTGGGCGTGGTCACGCTCAATTGCGCGCGCCTCGGCTTCCTGCACCGGGAAGACGAGAAAGCGCTCCTCGCGCGCGTGGACGAGCTGCTCGAGATCGGCCGCACCAGCCTCGAGATCAAGCGCAAGGTGATCCAGCGCCACATGGACGCGGGCCTTTTCCCCTACACCAAGCGCTACCTCGGCACGCTGCGCAACCACTTCTCCACCCTAGGCGTGAACGGGCTGAACGAGATGATCCGCAATTTCACCGGCGGCGAGCACGACATCACCAGCGATCGGGGGCACGCTCTTGCCTGCCGGGTCCTCGATCACGTGCGCGTGCGCATGGTCGAGTTCCAGGAGGAAACCGGGCACCTGTACAACCTCGAAGCCTCGCCCGCCGAAGGCACCACCTACCGCTTCGCCAAGGAAGACCGCAAGCGCTTTCCCGGCATCCTGCAGGCAGGCACCGCCCGGATGCCCTTCTATACCAACTCCTCGCAGCTGCCGGTGGGCTTCACCGACGATCCGTTCGAAGCGCTCGAGCGCCAGGAGGAGCTGCAGGCGAAATACACCGGCGGCACGGTGCTGCACCTGTACATGACCGAGCGCGTGAGCTCCGCCGAGGCCTGCAAGACGCTCGTGCGCCGCGCGCTGGGCCGCTTCCGGCTGCCCTACCTCACCGTGACGCCCACGTTCTCCATCTGCCCGAGCCACGGCTACCTCGCGGGCGAACACGAAACTTGCCCGCAGTGCGCATCCGCCTGCGAGATCTGGACGCGCGT
>Ga0184628_10000928_pt1 | contig 15056 bp, 14 predicted proteins | sample PLM4_5_b1_FD_133149 | JGI IMG/M metagenome (GOLD analysis project Ga0184628, IMG submission 133149) | Groundwater sediment microbial communities from an aquifer in East River, Colorado, USA - PLM4_5_b1 | ecosystem: Environmental > Terrestrial > Soil > Riparian zone | place: USA: East River... | reverse complement strand
TTGGGCTGGCGCCCGTTCCATGACCTCGACCTCGGGGCCGGGCGTGTCACTGATGAATGAATCCATCGGTCTGGCCTACTACGCCGAGATTCCCTCCGTATTTTTCATCATTCAGCGTGGCGGGCCGTCTACGGGTTTGCCAACACGTACACAGCAGGCCGATATCTCATTGATGTACGGCGCTTCCCATGGCGACACCCGCCATATTATGCTGATTCCCCATGACATGAACTCCTGTTTCGACCTCGCGCGCCAGAGTTTCGATTACGCCGACCGTTTCCAGACGCCGGTATTTGTCGCCATGGATCTCGACCTTGGCATGAACATGTGGTCGTCGGAACCGCTAAAGTTAAACCAAGAACCTTACGATCAAGGCAAGCGGTTAAGCGCCCAGGACTTGGACGAGTGGACGAAAGCAGGCAAGAAATTCCGCCGCTATTTCGACCAAGACGGCGATGGCATTCCTTATCGCACCGTGCCAGGTAACGAGAATCGCATGGCCTCCTATTTCACCCGCGGTTCGGGCCACGACGCCGACGCCAAGTATTCCGAGGACGAGCATGACTATAAGTACATTCTCGACCGTCTGCGCAAGAAGTTCGACACCTCCCGCAAGTTTGTTCCCAAACCGATCATTGAAAAGGAGCGCGGCGTCAAGACCGGCATTATTTGTTACGGCTCGAGCTACGAGCCCGTGCGCGAAGCCCGCGACCGTTTGAAGGCACGCGGCTTAAAAACCAATCACATGCTGATCCGCGCGCTGCCGCTGACTAGCGAAGTAATGGATTTCTTGGCCGAGCACGACACCATCTATCTGGTCGAGCAAAACCGCGATGCCCAGATGGCCGCGATCATAAAAGACGAGAACCCGCTGCTCGGTGCCAAGATCACTAGCATACTCGTCTACAACGGTCTCCCCGTCAGTGCCGGCGAAGTCGTCAAGCAGATCTTCGACGCCGCTCAAACAGCAAAAACCGCCTAACGATAGATAATTTAAGGATACAACAATGGCAGAAGCAAAAGTGAATCGCCTGAATCTTACGGAAAAAGACTACGACGGCGCGGCATCGACCATGTGCAAAGGTTGCGGCCATGACGCAATCTCCGCCTCGGTCCAGCGCGCTTATTACGAAAGCAGCATCGACCCGCGCAAGGTGGTCAAACTCAGCGGTATCGGCTGCTCATCGAAAACTCCGGCCTATTTTTTGAGCCAATCCTTTGGCTTCAACGCCGTGCATGGCCGCATGTCCGCGGTTGCCACCGGCGCTAATTTGGCAAACCATACGCTGCTGCCGATCGGCGTCTCCGGCGACGGCGACACCTCAGCCATCGGCCTCGGCAACTTCTGCCACATGATGCGGCGCAATGTGAACATCACCTACATCATCGAGAATAACGGCGTCTATGGTCTGACCAAAGGGCAGTTCTCCGCGACAGCCGATGTCGGTTCAGTCATGAAAGGCGGCAAAGTCAACGACATTCCGGCCATCGATTTAGCCGAGCTGGCGATCACCCTCGGTGCCACCTACGTCGCGCGCAGTTTTTCCGGCGACCGCAAGCAGCTCACGCCGCTGGTGCAGGGCGCCCTCGCCCATAAAGGCAGCGCGATTCTCGACGTCATCAGTCCCTGCGTGACGTTTAACAACCACGAGGGTTCGACGAAGAGTCTGAAATACGTCAAAGGCCACCTCGATCCGATTCACGATTTAGACTTTGTGCCGCCCTATGAAAATATCGAGGCCGATTACGACGAAGGCACGGATCATGAAGTTGCGATGCACGATGGCTCGCGCATTATTCTCCATAAACTCAGCAAGAATTACGATCCGACCAGCAAAGCCAATGCGATTCAAGCCATCCATGGCGCCATTGCCGAAGGCAAGTTTCTCACCGGTTTGATCTACTACAACCCCAACCGCAAGGAATTTGCCGAAGAACTTAATCTTTGCGACACGCCGCTGTCGGAATTGGGACAGGACTTCTTGCAACCGCCAGCCGAAGCGTTGGAACGAATCAACGCCGACATGATGAAGTAGACTGAGAAAAATATTCTCAACTAAAAAAAGCCCGGTAGATGTCCTACCGGGCTTTTTATTGCGCATTACATGATGCGAATCGGAATTATTAGAGCCCAGGCGCTTGTTTGGCCGGCAGATCGCGCCAAGTTTCGATGATATCATTCGACGAGGCGACCAGGCCGAAGTGACGGCGCATGTTATCCAGCGTGCTCAGATGTAACTTCGTTTCGTAGGCGGCGGAACAGTCGTCAACCATGGTCACGTAATAATCATACATGTAAGCGTCCCGCGCGGTGGTTTCGACGCACACGTTGGTAGCGACGCCGCAGACCAGAACGCTTTGAATGCTGCGCGCCTTGAGCACAGTGTTGAGATCGGTATTGATGAACGCGCTGTAGCGGTGCTTGATCACCACCCGCTCCGATGGCAGAGGCGAAATGCCGTCATACAGCTCCGCGCCCCAACTCCCTTCCCTGCAAGTGCTCAGACCGCTTTTTTGCGAAGTCCGATAGATCCACGACGGCGTGTCCGTCCACTCGCTATGGGTAGTGCGAATGTAAACGATCGTCAACCCGATCCGCCGCGCCTCATCAATCAAATGTAACAGATTCGGCACCATCGCTAGCGCCGCGCTGCAATCCTCACCGCGCTTGCCTGCGCTGCCGTCGGGATTGACGAAATCATTCTGCACGTCGACGACGATCAACGCGGCATTCTTCGGATCGCACCGTTCTTTCAAAGTTCGTAACACGTCCATAACTTCTCTCCCTTCAACGCCGAGGATGGAGGATCGATCATCGAGGAAAGCTATCCTCCATCCTCAATCTTCGATCCTCGGTTTCCCTCAGTGGTCATGCTTCTTCGCCAACCCGCCATGGCCCATCGCCATGAGATCGGCGCGGGTGATCTTCTCGCCGGCAATTAGGCGCGGCAGCAAGGCATCGAAGGCGGTGAACGGATCATGCAATACGCAGCCGGACAAACCCATCACGGGCGTGTCGCCCAAATAGGCCATCAAGAACATCGAGCCCGGCAGCACCGGAAATCCATGGGTCTCCACCTTCGCGCCGCTACGGCGAATCCCCTCCGGCGTCTTATCATCGGGGTCGACGGACATGCCGCCGCTAACGAGAATCAGGTCAGCGCCCGCCCGTTTGGCGTCGCCAATATAGCCGGCAATCACATCGGGATCGTCCGGCGCGAGCTTTACGGACTCTAATGTTGAACCTAGTTCGCCCACCTTCTTGGTCACCACCGGACCGAAACCGTCCTTGATTCTTCCGCTAATCACTTCGCTGCCGGTTACGACTAGATGAACCTTGCGCGCCGGCATCGGCAATATCGTCACGATCGGTTGGTCTTTGCACAGCGCTTCAGCTCGTTGCACGAGTTCCTCTTTGACGGCCACAGGGATCGTTCGTGTGCCGGCGACGACGGTTCCTTCTTTGATATAGCGATCGCCTGGCAACGTCGCCAGCATAAGATCGCCCAGCGCATTGAATCGATAGAGCAAGGCCGCATCGACTTTGAGCAAACCCGAAATTGTCGCGACCAGGTTGATCCGCCCCTCGCTCGGATCGGTAAGCCTCAAATTCGCCCCAGCCGCGGCTTTAGCCAAGCGGCGCGCCGCATCTTCTTCGTGCAGCTCATCCTGCTCCAAATTCATGACATAAATATTCGCCTTGCCGACATCCAAAAGTTTCGAGACGTCTTCCGGACGAATGATATGGCCGCGCCGAAAGGCCGGCCCTTTATGCTTGCCGGGAATGATTTCGGTAATGTCGTGTGCCAGCGGCAATCCGACCGCTTCTTCGACGGGGATGACTTTGAGCATGTGAATGACTCCTCGCTAATATCTCTATTAAATCCGCGGTGATTTTTCCACCAGGGACTGGCCTTGTCCAGACAGCCTGCGATCCGCTACTTCGGGGCATCGTCGTCGCGCTCACCGTGGTGACTCTGTGACTTGACTGCGCCAAAGTGGAGCGGCCGCTAGCTCCGGCAACGTGCTCATGCAAATTCTTTTGTTCTTCACCAAAGCTGGCGCCTTCGTATTCGGCAGCGGCCTGGCGATCCTTCCGTTCTTGCAGTAGATAGTCGTCCAACAGTTCGGCTGGTTGAACGATCACCAGTTCCTTGACGCCGTAGCCGTGGCCATGATTACACCCGGGATGGTGCGTGGCGCCGACTTCGCCGATGAAACTCACTTGGCCGAAGAATCGGCGGGAATTGGAACGATTACCCAAGGCTTTCCGCTGGTTAGCAAAGACGATCATGAGACCGTCGAAAAAGCATCATTTTTCTAGGACGGCCCTCTACGCGTCAATCAAAGCAAGACAACCGAGCAAGTAAACGACAGAATAAATCGCTGTGCGGCTAGGCGCGATTTTAATTGCCTCATTCTGGGGATTGTCCCGGCGTAATCGATGCGCTGGCAGGCGAACTATTCGCGGCGGCGGTCTGTTCCTTGGACAGCACCAGCACTTTGTCGATGCGCTTGCCGTCCATGTCGACGATTTCGAAACGCAAGCCGCGCCATTCGAAGGACTCCGCTACCGCTGGAACACGGCCCATCTGGGTAAAGATAAAACCGCCCAAGGTCTGGAACGCGTCGCGCTTTTCTCCAGGCAGGGTTTCGACACGAAAGATTTCCTTGAATTCATCGACGCTCAACATGCCGTCGAGCAACCAGGAGCCGTCATGGCGCCGCACCGCTTTTGGATCGGCGGCCTTTTCGCCAATGGGAATATCCCCGGCGATCGCTTCGAGAATGTCGTGGTGGGTGAGCAGTCCCTCGATACCGCCGTATTCATCGACGACCAGAGCGATATGCTTGTTGCTTTTTTTGAACGAGTCCAACAATTCCAGCGCGGATATGGTTCGCGGCACGAACAGCGGCTCCTGCATCAGTGCATTGAGATCGATCGCCTTGCCAGCCAGAGTATGGGCCAGTAAATCCTTCGCCTGGACCACGCCGGTAACTTTATCGAGACTGCCAGCGGCCACCGGGAAACGCGAGTGACCGCTCTCGGCGATCCTCGCGCACACCAGTTCCATGCTATTTTCCAGGTCGAGCCAGGAAATCTGCGAGCGCGGCGTCATCAGCGAGCGCGCGGTTTTATCGCCGAGACGGAGCACCGCATCGACCATGTCCTCCGCGGTTTCTTCAAAGATGCCGGCCTCGGCTCCCTGCTGCACCAATGTCGTGATTTCCTCCTGAGTCACCGGCGCCTGCTGTGCCGGCGCTCGGCCAAACAGCCGGCAGACGAGTTCCGTCGACGCGCTGAGTAAATGCACCATCGGCGCTGACAGCCAGGCAAAGCCGCGTAGCGGCATGGCGACCCAGGTGGCGATGCTTTCGGGATGGCGCATGGCCAACCGTTTGGGCACCAATTCGCCGATCACGAGAGAAAAGTAGGTAATGATGAGTACGACTAGGCCCAGAGCGGTTTCTTGGTGGTAATGCTCAAGACCGGGCACCACCTTGAGGTACTCCGCTAACCACGCCGCCGCGCCGCGGCCGGCGAAGGCGCCGGTCAGGATACCGATGAGTGTGATGCCGATCTGCACCGAGGAGAGCAATCGATTGGGCGTTTGCGCCAGATCCAGCGCAACTTTAGCGCGGGCATTGCCTTTGTTGACCCAGTCCTGCAGCCGCGACTTGCGCGCCGTGATCACCGCCATTTCCGACATCGCGAACACGCCGTTCGCCAGGATCAGTACAGAGATAGTCAATATCTCCCCGCCAATATCTGCCATTGCCTTTACTCCTCCACCCAACCATAGCAGGAAGAGCGCCAATTCGCAGCAGCGCCGGGAGCTGTTACCGAACCCCTCGGATCCCGCCCCGATCATTCCGATCAAGGACCTAATCGAGTTAAAAATCGGTCCTTGACGGAAACCGAGGATAGCGATATATCGAATTTCGATAACGAAATGCAGAAGTCAAAAAAGCAGGAGAATCAGGATCGGCGGGATCAGGATCTTTACGGCGGTTTGATCCGTCTGCACATCTTGCACCACGCCTCAAAGGAACCGGTATTCGGCTTGTGGTTCATCGAGGAACTTGGAAGGCATGGATATAAGCTTAGTCCGGGCACCCTCTATCCACTGCTGCACGGCCTCGAACGGAAGGGCTATCTGCGATCGTCCAATGAGCGCTCGGGCAAAAGCTCGCGGCGAATTTATCAAGCGACTCCTCTTGGACGAAAAGCCCTGGCCGCGGCGCGGCAGAAAGTCAGCGAGCTGTTCGGGGAATTGCTGGAAGACGAGTGATACGCCGATCGTGAATTCTTTCAACGGCGCTTTGGTCAGACTATCCGGGAAATCTGTATGAAGGCAAGAGCCTTTCTATCAGGGGTCTTAATTCTTTTCGGTATTTTGATCGCAGTGTTGTTTTTTCGAGTTCTTAGTCTGGAATGGCGGTTGCGCGAAGCCGGCACTGCTAACGGTGGCGGCGGCGCGGCTAGTCAAGCGTCTTTGAAGCGCGTGGAAACTGAGCTTGCGGCGGTCAAGGAACTGGCGCCGGGACTCGGCGAATATATGACGACGATCCAGTTGCACGCGGGAAAACTTTGGTTTGCCGCTAAAGCTGCGAATTGGGACCTCGCCATCTACGAGCTTCATGAACTGGAGGAGACCATGGAGGCGGTCAAGAAGTTAAACGCAGAAAAAAACGGTGTAAAAATTTCCGGTGTGATGGATGCCGTTCTACGAACCCAGATTGCTCAACTGGAGCAAGCGATAAAGCGGACGAATCCTGGGGAGTTTCAAAAAGCCTATGACGAGACTTTGAGCGCGTGCAACGGCTGCCACAACGAGTCGGGGCACAAATTTATTCAGATCATTCGGCCTACAGTGCCGGCGGTCACCAATCAAAAGTGGCAGATCTCGGACAAATGACTGTCGCGATGAAACAATCGCAAGTGGAATCGGCCGCGGCAAATGATGAGTGATCCCGGACAAATTGCCGCCGAAGACGCACTGGCCGACCAAAACCCGGGGTCATTTCTCGAGGTTCTCTGGGTTTCGACACGCCTGGGGCTAACCTCCTTTGGCGGTCCCATCGCTCACCTCGGTTATTTTCATGAGGAGTACGTAAAGCGGAGGAAGTGGATCGATGAGCAAAGCTACGCCGACCTCGTAGCTCTTTGCCAGTTTCTCCCCGGGCCAGCTAGCAGCCAGGTGAGTATCGCCATCGGTATTGCCCGCGCGCGTCTGCTCGGTGGCATCGCCGCGTGGCTGGGCTTTACCATGCCATCGGCGCTGGCGCTGATCGCCTTCGCCTTTGGGATCGGCGCGTTTGCAAGCGCGGCCGACGCCGGCTGGTTGCACGGCCTCAAAATCGTCGCCGTAGCAGTCGTTGCGCAAGCTGTGTGGGGCATGGCCCGCTCGCTTTGTCCGGATCGTGAACGCGCCACGATTGCGATTCTCGCCTCCGTTGTTCCGCTCGCGTGGCCTAGCGCGGTAGGACAGCTTTCGTCGATCGCCATCGCGGGAATTGTTGGTTTGATCATCTTTCCGGGCACGGTTTCTTCATCGCTCTCCCATATGCGCTTTCCTATCGGGAAAAAAACCGGAATCGCCGCGTGGAGCATCTTCTTAGCGCTTCTCATTGGGTTACCGCTGCTCCGACAGGCGCAGCCCAGCCATACGTTAGAGGTTTTCGATAGTTTTTTCCGTGTCGGCTCGTTGGTTTTCGGTGGCGGTCATGTTGTTCTGCCACTGCTTCAAACCGAAGTGGTTGGACCGGGTTGGATTACCAGCGAACAATTCGTCGCTGGCTATGGCGCTACTCAGGCCGTGCCGGGACCGTTATTTACATTCTCCGCTTACCTCGGCGCCGTGATGGGTCCTGAGCCCAATGGTTGGACCGGAGCCTTCCTCGCCCTCGTGGCGATTTTTCTTCCATCCTTTTTATTGGTCGTCGGCGCACTTCCTTTTTGGGATACTCTTCGCTCGGCGCCGGTCTTCCAGTCTGCTCTGAAAGGGATCAACGCGGCTGTCGTCGGATTGTTGCTGACAGCACTGTATAAACCTGTCTGGACAAGCGCGATCTACTCACCCGCGGACTTCGGCCTCGGACTCGTTGCTTTCGGACTCTTGATGTTTTGGAAATGTCCCCCCTGGCTGGTGGTTGCCCTGACCGCTGTTGGAGGAGAAGTCATCGCGCGCACATAAGAGGAGTAACGTTATGTCGATCATACCGGTACATCAACGAGGCTACGCAAATCCGCAACTGCTTGCGGAAACGGATTGGCTCGCGAAACATCTGGACGATCCCACCGTTCGTATCGTCGATGCGCGTCCACCCCAACAATATGCGGCCGGTCATATACCTGTGCGGTGAACTTGCCGGGCACCAACGGTATTCCCAGGACCGGAGACGGCGAGATGGCGAGTCCCGAGGAATTTAGTTCAGTCGCGGGAAAGCTCGGCATCGGCAACGGCGGAACCATCATTGTCTACGATATCCCAAACCAGCACATGGGGTTGGTGGCTTGGGCGTTTCTCTACTACGGCCATCAGGACGTGCGCCTGCTCGACGGCGGCTTCGAGAAATGGACGCGAGAGAACCGATCGATCTCCACGCAGCCGGCAAATTATTCCGAGGCGGTTTTCACTGCGAAACCAGTGGACGCAATCTACTGTTCGTTCAGCCATGCAAAGGCTTCCCATGGTCGTCCAGAAACGGTTTTTTGGGATACGCGTACCCTGTCCGAATATCACGGCGGTGCGGAAGGACACGGAAAGCCTCCTCCCAGGCCTGGGCATATCGCTGGCGCCGCCCATCTCGATTGGATCGAGCTGATCGACCCGGAGACAAAGACCTTCAAACCCGCAGTCGAGTTGCGCGCTCTGTTGGAATCGAAAGGCATCTCGCCCGATCGGCAAGTGAACACCTACTGCGGCGGCGGTCGGCGCGGTTCCATCGGCACCCTCGTGTTAAAGATACTGGGATACGACAACGCGAGAAGTTACGCCGCCGGCTTCAGCCAGTGGTCTCGGCAACCTGACACACCGGTGGAAACCTGATGGTAGGCGATCCGTGAGTACCGTTTTGAAAGAAGAGTCATGGTCAAAATCAGAATTGTCGAAAACATTTTAGAAACACTAAGGAGGAGATTTATGAACAAAGAAAGTTTAGTCAATGATCTCAGCTTCCGTGCACACCACACGATGCTGCCGGTGGCTGACCTCGACCGATCCGTTTCTTTCTACACACGCCTGCTTGGCATGCAGGTGAAGGAGCGGCACGCGAGCGAAGCTCGGAAGGTGGAAGTCGGTTTGGTCGGCTATGGCGACGAAGCGAGCGCGCCGTTCCTCGAATTGATTCAAGACACCAGTGAGCGAGCGCCAACTCAGGTGACGCCGGCAAATATTCACATTGGCGTCGACACGAGCGATCTTCGCAAGCTTTGCGAAGTTTTGGAGAAGGAGGGGGTCGCGTTCATGCGCCCGCTCAAGCAGCGGTCCGACGGTATGGGTCTGAGCGCCTGGATCCGCGACCCGGACGGCCACGAGCTCGAACTGGCCGAACGGCATCCGCGCACGTAATCACGCGGCCGGGGATCCGCTTTTGTCGCAATAGGCGCAATCGTAGCAGTCTCCGAAATAGCAGCTTAACGGAACCTGGCTAAGGAACCGCACTGCTCTTTCAGTTTACTTCCTCCGGCGGCTTCACATGGCGGAACACGGCGAAAATCCACAGATCGTAGACAATCTTGATGCCGCCTGCCAGCAAGAACGGCAAACCTAGCGCTGGAACCGCGAGAATCGCGCCGGTGAATAACGGCGCAACCGCGGCGCCGGCGTTGCGCGCGACGGAGAGCACCCCAGCCGACGCCGCCCGCTCGTCGGCGTCGACGACGGCCATTGTGTAAGACTGCCGCGTCGGCACATCCATTTGCGAGAGCGAGTAACGTAGCAGTAAAACCGCGGTGGCCCATTCCACGTTGGGCATCATTGGTACTAACAGAATCAGCAAGTTTGAAGGCAAGTGGGTGAACACCATCGTGTTGAGTAAACCGATTCGGCGCGCGATCGCCGGTGCCGCGAGGAAGGAAAGAGCGGCGAGAATATTGGTGCCAAAGAAAATCCCGCCCAGGGCGTTCAGATCGGTTTGGTAACGGAGAAAAAACCAGTAGGCGACGATGCTCTGGACGATGAACGCGCCGGCGAAAGCGTCGAGGGCGAAAAGCCCGGCGAGCTTGATAACGATGCCGCGGGATTTTTCCAGACCGACCTTGCGTGCCGTCGGTTCGGTTTTCTTTGCCGCTTCGACGTCAGGTGAGAGCAAGGTGAACAGCCCCGCAAGAAACAGCGCCGAAGCGACGTAACCCCAAATCAAGAATTTGTAACCGGCAATCGCGGTCAACGAGAAGAGCGAGGGCAGGCTGACCGCCAATGCGCCCAGCGCGCCGGCGAACGAGCCAACCAGATTGTACGCCGAGAAAACCGCGGTGCGGTTCTGATCGCTGGTGGCCTGCGGCAAGATCGCTTGTTCAAGCGACAAAAACGGCCCGACTTCTTTTCCCGACGGGCTGATGGTGCCGAAGATCGCCGCGAGCATCAGGAGAATCGGATTGTCGCTGACGGCAAACGCCCAACCGGCGAGCGCCATCAGCAGCGCGCCGACAATTAGCAAAGTCTTTCGCCCAAAGCCGTCAGCCACCGCGGTGATGATGATCGTCATCACCGCGCCGCCGGCAAGGGCCGCAGTGAATATCCAGCCGATCGCCGTCGCGCTTAAGCCGATGGCGTCGAGATAAAGCCCGAGGGTGACCGAGAGAAAACCATATGCCAAAGAACGCACGCCGCAGGTGGCGAACAATAACCAACCGTCCCGGGAAAGGGAAAAACCCATGGATCTCGCTTGGGATCAGTTCATCGCGAACTGCCGCTGCCCATGGAGTTTAGCCGGCCGCCGTCCACGGGCAAGATCGAATTGGTGATGTAGCTCGCTTTATCCGAGGCAAGAAACAACGCGGCCTCGGCGACATCCTCCGGCTGACCGATGCGGCGCAGGGGAATGATGTCGTATTCCGGTTTGCGGCTGCCCATGTCCTTGGCACCGATCGGCGTACCGACCAGGCCGGAGATCAAACCATTAACGCGGATCGTTGGCGCCAGGTCGGCGGCGGCTTGTCGGGTTAGGGAATTCACCGCGCCCTTGGAAATCGAATAGGCGGCGCCGCCTGGACTCGACCGCTCGCCGGAGGCGGCGGAAATATTGATGATACTGCCGTTGCCCTGCGCTTTCATCATTTTGCCGGCATGCTGAATGCAGAGAAAGTAGCCGGTCAGGTTGATCGCCAGTATGCGGTTCCATTCTTCCAACGTAATGTCGAGGATACCGCCCTTGCTCGAGTGGGCGACGTTGTTGACGAGAATATCCAGCCCGCCATGTTTGGTCTTAATGTGTTCGAACATCCTCTTGACCTGTTCAGCATCTGACACATCGGCGGCGAAATAATCGCCGCCGACCTCCTCGGCAACTTTCTTGGCGTCCGCTTCATGGCGCGAATGCACCACGACTTTAGCGCCCTCGCGGGCGAACGCCCGCGCTATAGCCAGGCCGATATTATGAGTGGAGCCGGTAACCAAAGCGATTTTGTCTGCGAGCAACATGCAATACTCCTTGGGCTAATGTTGAGAGTCTGTAGCGATCTCAAGCGCGAGTGGCGGGCAATAATTTTGGCCGAAACGCTAATATTGAACTAACTGGCGCGTCTAATCGATTGGAACCTCCATGCTGTGAGAAACTGGAGTCTAAAATATGACCAACCGTAGTCTCGCCCGCGCTGTCGGTCTTATTTCGACGATGGTAGTTTTTCCTGCCTTCGCCGGCTGCTCAAGCCAATCGACGAAGCTGATTCACCCGCAAAGCGGTGCCACCGCCGAGTGCAGTGCCAGCGGTTTTGCTAGCGGCGTCAGCATTGCCGACGGCATCGTCGGCGGCTGCAGCCGTGCCTACGAAGAGCGCGGCTACGTGCCGTTGGAACGGCTCCAACCCGATGAGCGCGCCAGTCTGGAGCGGCGCGGCCTGCTGGGTAAAAATTAGTTGCGGGCAAATCCGTAGCGGCAACGGTCGACAGCCGGCGAAGCTGCGTCATCCGCCGAGCGAGATCATTTCGATTTTCTTATGGTTTTTGGGATCGTAGTTCGACGAATTGAGCGCGGTCAGACGATCAGCTGAATAACGGTCGGTGCGCCCATACCAGATCTTAGCGATGAACTGTCCAACCTCGTCGTCGCTGGCACCGCCGCGTAGCTGCGCCTTCAAGTCATGACCGGCATCGGAAAAAAGGCAGGTGACGAATTTCCCGTCGGCGGTAATCCGCGACCGCGTGCAGCTTGAACAAAACGGTTCGGTCACCGAAGCGATCACGCCAATATCGCCCTGGCCGTCGAGGAATTCGTAATCCACCGACGGCGCGCTGCCCTGGTCGCGGCCGATTTCCCGCAGCGGATAGCGGGCATGGATCGTTTCGATAATCTGTTTTTTCGTCACCAATTTTGCCGAAGTCCAGTTGTTCGAGTTGCCAACATCCATGTACTCGATGAAACGCATGGCAAAGCCGTTGGCGCGGGAGAAATCCACGAGCGGCAAGATATCGTCGTCGTTGACGCCGCGCTCGATCACAGCGTTGAGCTTGAGGGGCGTCATACCGGCGGCTTTGGCGGCAAAGATTCCTTCGAGCACCTTGTCGAGATCGCCGCGCTTGGTCATGCGTTTGAACTTATCGGCATCCAAGGTATCGATGCTGACATTCACCCGTTTCAGTCCAGCTTTGGCAAGGGCATCGATTTGATTCGCCAACAACGCGCCGTTGGTGGTCAGGCAGAGATCCTTGAGGCCCTCCAGCGGCGCGAGTTTTTCGATTAATCGGTGCAGGTCTTGGCGCACCAGCGGCTCGCCGCCGGTGAGGCGAATCTTTTCGACGCCGCGCTCGATAAAAAGCTTGGCAACACGGGCGATCTCTTCGAAGGTCAAAATCTCTTTCTTATCGATCCACTCGTACTCGTCCAGCGGCATGCAGTAGGTACAGCGAAAATTACACCGGTCGGTAACCGAAATGCGCAGGTCCTTGAGCGGTCGATTGAATGTGTCGGTGAGCATCTCAATAACTATGCAACAAAGGGGTAGGGGGTTCAAGCTCGCTCGTTTTTCGCTGGAAAATCATTGCTTTGCCGGATTTGACCGATCTGTTATTCTATTTCTTCAATGAACCTGCGCCAGCAACAAATCGCCGTTTTTTGCGCCACGGTGGTAGTCATCTTTGGCTTGCTCGGCGCCGGTATCTGGTTGATCGCCCAGCGCTTGACCGCCGAAGCGACCTTGCAAACAGCCCTGCTAATGGCGCGCCAGGTCGAGATCGCCTTGGCCGATAGCTTGCGCGATCGACCGGTGATCGTCCAGCGCCAGCAGCAGGCACAAAAAGGGCCGTCGTCATTCTGGGGCTTTCTCGGCAATATTTTCGATGGCAGACGGTCGGCACCATCCTCGACTACCACGACCACCCGCTACAGCGCGCCGCGCCATGACGATGTCCGCGGCCTGATGCGCGCCTTCGTCGACCGGAGCGCCAGTATCGAAGCCATGTGGGTGGTCAACGGCGACGGGCAGTTGTTGTACACGTCAGTCGCTGGCGATGGCGAGAAGTCGCCGTCGACGACTCTGGTCATGAATAAATTGCGCAACGGCGAAACTCTCACCAGCACCAAACGCCAGGGCAATAACGATTATTACGATGTCTGGGTGCCCTTGCAGATGCCTCAAGGCGTGCGCAGTCCAGGCGGGTTGCGGCTCTGGCTCAATCCAGCCGATTGGACGGGGCTGCTGACGGGATTATGGCACCAGCTGACTTTACTGTTTGTCCTCGGCGGCGGCGTGGCGCTGGTGGCTGCGTTTCTCACCACGACGCTTTATACCCGCCGATTTCGCCTGATCGCCGACACCCTGCGCCAAGCCGAAGCCGGCACCTACGCGGCACGGCCGCTGTATGGCAGCCAGGACGAAGTTGGCATTAGTTTGGACTTGATCGATCGCCTGGTCATGAAGCAGCGCAAAAACGTCGGCGCGCCCGCGCCGGTACAGCGGCTAGCCATCGCCGCGCGGACGCTGGCTCATGAAGTCAAAACGCCGCTCAACGCCTTGGCTATCCATCTCGAAGTCTTGCGCAACAAGTTGACGTCGGAAGAGGACAACGATCAGCAATCCCAACGCTCGATCACCGCCTTGGACTCGAGTATTCGCCAGGTCGATCGTCTGGTTCGCGACTTTACCGACTACTCCGCGCCGGTAACCATGGAGCGGAAACCCATCGACGTCGCCGCCGTGTTGCACACCAGCTTGGAAGCGATCGGTTCGGCGTGCCAGGCAAAGAAGATAAATTTAATGAAAGAACTCGCCCCCGGCCCCTGGCAGGTTTCCGGCGATGCGACGCGTTTGCGCCAGACCTTCGATAATCTGTTACGTAATGCCATGGAAGCCCAGCCCGACGGCGGCGAAGTCATCGTCAGCGCCAAAGCGCAAAGCGCCCGGCTGATCATCGACATCAGCGACGCCGGCCCCGGCGTGCCGCTCGACCAACGTGGCGAAATCTTCGAGTTTGGTAATACCACGAAAGCCACAGGCAGCGGCATCGGCTTGCCGTTGAGTCAGTTGATTGTCGAATCCCACGGCGGCTCGCTGGTTTATCACGAGCGCAACGGCAGCGGCGCGACCTTTCGTGTCCAATTACCCATGGAGGCAGTTGTCTAAATGGCCCGTCCACGTCCCAAGGTTCTCGTCGTCGATGACGATGAAACGACCCGCCAGGGTCTAACCGTTCTGCTCGACAGCTGGGGCTATCAGGCCATGGAGGCCGAGGACGGCAAGGCTGCGCTGGCCGCTTGCGACCGGGAACTGCCCCAAGCGATCGTCACCGACTTGATGATGCCGGGAATGACCGGCTTGGAATTCGTCGCTGCCCTAGGCGAGCGCGTGCAACAAGCCGCGGTGGTTTTCGTCACCGGTCAGGCGGCCATCGACAC